>Ga0114962_10002268_pt1 | contig 16146 bp, 9 predicted proteins | sample C_130820_MF_Meta_FD_87017 | JGI IMG/M metagenome (GOLD analysis project Ga0114962, IMG submission 87017) | Freshwater microbial communities from Lake Croche, Canada to study carbon cycling - C_130820_MF_MetaG | ecosystem: Environmental > Aquatic > Freshwater > Lake | place: Lake Croche, Canada...
GATTATGAAGGGCCGGAGCCCCTGCGGTCGCCGTAGAGGCCGCAGCGGAAGCGAACGAACGAACAGTTGTCATACTAGTAGTGCTTGTCATCAGCGCTTTTAGGCCGGGGCTTATAGGTTACCCCCGTCACTTTTTGGCCCACCTGCGTTTTTACGCCCTGTGGACTACCGAAATGTTAGAACCCGACTTTTGATTAGAGACGAGCCACTTCAACTGTGCCAAAGAGGCGACCACGCGCTTAATGGGTGCCAGGGATTCGACTTCGACACCCGCCACGCGCATGTTGGCCCAATCCGGCAGCTCCAAATTGTAGTAGTTGAACGGCGCCTTCATGGTCTTCTGTTTGAGACCGAGATCGCGGGCTTCCACCATCTTGCCGCCTTCTGTTGCCACCTTATGTCTAGGGGAGATCAAGAGCTCCTCCGTGGCACCATACAGGCCCTGAGGAATGATGTAGGGGTTGTTTATGGAACTAGGTCGAACACGGAGGATCTCTACACGCTGTATGGGCACGGCCTTGCCGGATTCCGTGAGCACGAGGTCGCCCTTGTTGAGAGTATCGATTCGCTTGTAGCCGGAGGGAGTGGCCACGGGCGCATGGCCGAGGAAACAGATAGGACCGTTCGTCAATGACACGGGAATAGCAGATGTATAGAACGTGCGTTCAGCCCCGCCCTCAGGAGTCGTATTAGTCGTTACAGCGAGTCTGTAGAAGCCTGTAGCACCATTTTGTAAGTCTACATGGGTATAACTGTACGCGGGGGTGCCATTGTTGATGGGATTTCCAGCGGCATCTTTTATAAGGATAGAATCCATAACACTGTTACCAGAAATATCACTCACGCGTTGGAGCGCTATGTTTTTAATTTCACTAGTGGCCAGAGAATCTCCGTTCATTACAGAATAATTAAATATAACATTGTTGCCATCTACGGTGAATGTTAAATTATTAATCTTTAATACGTATATGGTAAATGACTGCTGACCCGACGGCAGCATACCATGATCAATCGTAGCTGTATAGGTTCCGCTTGGGCTAATTATTACTCCGCGTCTACCGTAAATTGTGCTGAGACCAGTCGCGTTAACATCATACCCATTCACAAAAAAATTATAATTATTGTTGATAATAGATGATATAGCATAACTAAGATTATTAGGTGCTGCGAATGATATCCAGTATTGAGGATTAATGTATGAAAGTATATTAAATTTCACTCCTTCTAATTGATAAGAAGGGGGTGTAACTTTATAACTATAACTAGAGAGATATGATGGAGGGTTCATCGCAGGTAACGTAATCGTGTAGGTATCCTGAATAAGGTAATTTGAAGAAAAGATGTCGAAACTATATGATCCATACGCAGGTACAACAATTCGGATATGACTTGCGCTCTTTGGATAACCATCCGCAAAAAAAATAGAATAATCTCCGCCGCTAAAGCCATAAGTAGTACCAACAGATCTCGCAAACCAACTACCTCCTCCATATATATTTTCGTAAATTTGTATCAAATTTGTGTTGGGGGTTAATGATGTAATCTCAAAAATAAAATAATCATCAATATTACCCTCAACTACAAAATTTTTACTTACATCGTGTGAAATAAGAGTTTTATCACTAACGTCCATAGCGGCTTCAGTCAGATGGATAGTTCTCACATAGAATGAGACCCCTGACATTATATTATAGAAACATAATTTAATAGCCTGACAGAAAAAAATTAAACCGGGCTTACTCCAACCACTCTTGTAGGGCTCCTCTTCCTGTATTGACATGATGGATGTAGAATTCGATCCATATGGGTGTAGTCTTTACCTTATCAGCGAGTTGCTGGGCATCGGCAGAGGTCTCGAGATCTCGGGGCCGTGATTGGCGATTTTATACAGATTGAGTGTTGACTTGTCAGTAAAAATAGATGGGATCAGGTGGGATAGACACATTGTGTTTCTTGATCGCATCTATGATTTTTTATCGCGGGTTTACTTTGTCGAACCGAAAATCACAATCTTACCGTCGGCCGTCTTCTGACAGATGCGGTTCAGAGTCTTCATTGTCTCCGCATTCTTCTGGGACGCAGGAAGAGCGGCGATCGCGGCCTTGACCTGGTCAACGGTAGCAGTGATACGTTTGGCGGGGGCCAGGGACTCGACTTCAACGCCGGCCACGCACATGTTTGACCAGTTAGGAAGTTCCAGATTGTAGTAATTGAACGGCGCCTTCATGGCCTTCTGTTGGAGACCGAGGTCTTTCGCTTCGACCATGTCGGTTCCAACAGCGACCTTGTGCCTAGGAGAAATGAGTAGCTCTTCGGTCGCGCCAAACTGACCTTTAACAATGACATAGGGATTCGTCGTAGGTCCGGGGCGGCATCGCATCACCTTGACCCGCTGAATCGGGACGGCCTTGCCGGACTCTGTGAGCACGAGGTCGCCTTCTGCCAAGGAGTCGATACGCTTGGAGCCAGTGGGAGTGGCTACAGGTGCGTGGCCGAGGAAGCAGACGGGACCTCCACCACCATTGTCTGGTTGAAAGTAGAGAGTTGTCAACGGGGCTCCGCCATTCTGCGTTATAACTAAACTAGTACCAGATGTAAAAGGAGTCGCATTAAGCCATAACATATCGGACTGTTGACTGAAATCATCGATGGACCCCGTAAATCCTGGGGTCAGGTATATACGTAACATGGTAATTGATGTTCCGACCGGAATCTGCGCATAAAACCCATTTCGTGTACCGTCTGCTTGTGCTACTGCTAAACCCAACGAAGAATTCACACCAATAGTATTGATCGACATCCCTTATATCTTTTCAACATCTTTATATACGTTGAGAAGGCATATTTTAATCCGGGTTACTCTAGCACCTTGATGGTACACGCATGATTCCAGCCGCCTTCATACGGATTCTCGGATGAACACGAGGCGTAGCCGCCCGTGGCCGGGGTAAGCTCTGCTTCGTACTGGCTCGCGGTCAACGTACAGCCACCGGATCCATTCGAGAAGATGATGAAGCGGCCATCGGCGGAACGCCAGAGACCCTTTACGGCATCCTTCGCATCCTTCGTGTAAACGCCAGTCCAGGGATCCTTCGAATCCAAGAGAAATCGTGTTACCTTCTTGGTATCCTCAGGTGCTGGCAATCCCTCGGCATACTCCTTAATGAGCTTGACATATTCATACGTCGCTGAATTCTTATCGATATCGTCGAACAGGCTCTTGTTCTTCAGATATTCGGTGATCACGTTCTTGTTGGTGTACGCGCCCTTGTAGAATTTTCCCTTACAGTTGTCGCCCGTGACTCCTGCCAGATGGAAGATGGGAGACTTGTGGTACTCCGTGACGGAGTACGTGGCCCAGGAGAAATCGAGTTCCTTGTGGACCTGGGTCTTCGCTCCTTGTTTCCACACGAGCCAGAGGACAACCCACATCTCCGCCGTCCAGAGTTGGATGCGCGTGTCCAGCGGATAGCACTTGTCATAGTCGACGAGACAGTTGTACAGAGATTGGCAGAGTAGTTCGGCTTCAGCCCAATACGCCGCAGTTGTATTCTTCAACAAGTACTGCGCACCGCCGGAACCAGCCTGATTCTGTTTGACAAGATCCATCGGAATGCCAACACAGTCGCACATTTTCTGAAGTAAATGGTCCGCCGGTAGTTCGGGGTACTTCGCGGCATAGCGTCCTTGACAGTCGCGGATGTAGTGGTAGCCGATATAGGAGAGAGTGTCGGACATATAGACGACGTCGTCACCTGTCATGAGTTCGAACCGCGGCACACGAACCAAGAATATATCCGAATCGTGAACAAAGACGGAGGCGGCAAGTTCTGGATACTCGGCTAAGAACTTCTTCATCAAATGCGGGCGTATCGTGGGAATATAGAAATTGGGCACTGTAAAGCTGCGCGTATCTTTGTAGAAGAGAACATGCGGGAATTTTTTTGCGAGTTCCTGTGCTTTGGGAGATGGCGAATTTCCTGTATAACCGAAGAGTGCGTAACACCGACTGGCGATTTCGGGGCCGTGTTTGGCGAACTGGTACAAATAGAGTTCGACCTGCCAGTGAAAATAGATGGAATCGGGTTGCGTGGAGACAAAGATTAGATTGCTCTTTTTAATGGCGTCAATGGTCGGATTCGACATCTCCTTGTTTGGTCCGCGGGTTTATTTTGTGGAACCGAAAATCACAATCTTGCCGTCTGCCGTCTTCTGGCAGATACGGTTCAGAGTCTTCAGTGTCTCCGCGGACCTCTGGCTCGCAGGGAGAGCCGCGATCGCTGCCTCGACCTGTGCGACAGTCGCTACAACGCGCTTGGCGGGAGCCAGGGACTCGACGGTCACGCCGGCGACACGCATGTTCGCCCAGCCAGGGAGCTCGATATTATAGTAGTTGAAAGGCGCCTTCATGGCCTTCTGGGTCAAACCGAGGTCTTTCGCCTCTACCATGGCGCCTTCGGCTCCAACAGCCACCTTATGCCTGGGAGAGATCATCAGCTCTTCCGTAGCACCAAAGGACCCCTTGCGGATCACATAAGGGTTCGTCATAGGTCCAGGACGGCAGCGCATCACCTTGACTCGCTGAATGGGCACGGACTTGCCTGACTCCGTGAGCACGAGATCGCCTTCTGCCAAGGAGTCGATACGACGGGGGCCGTTGGGGGTCGCGACGGGGGCGTGGCCGAGGAAGCAGACAACGCCGGAATTGTGCCCTTTCATGATGATGCTGCCGAGATACGCAATGTCCATCATTATACCTGTGCTCAGTGTAATAGTAGAAGGAGCCGTCAAGAGCGCACCGTTAAAGAACTGGTTACCGTTACCGTCGGAAATAATCGTGTCGGATGTGCCGGCAATCGTATAGGTGCCCGCAACATTTTTGGAGATGGGGATATAGTAAGATCCGAATGTGGAGGAGGGGGCGGGGATCACGTTACTTGAGTCAGGAATCGCGGCAATCACAGGAAGAGGGGCAGATACACTGAGGGCCGACAAGAGCGCGGATCCATCCGTGTTCAATAGGGTCATCTTATGGCCGGCGAGATGGGAGGCGGCGATCGCGGTGTACGCTGCGGCATTTGTCGTACCGGCCAGGAGAGCGCCGGCCAGATTGGAGGACCGAGCTGCGGCCATCGTGTTATTCAAGTCGGTGGTTACTTGACCAGGGTTTGATGTGTAAGTGCTCGCCTTTTGTTGTAAAGGTGCCTGGGTCGTGGTCGTCGTCGTCGTTTTGGCTGCGCGTGTAGTGGTCGTCGTAGTTGGGGCTGCTGTGGTGGTCGTCGTAGTTGTGGGAGCCAGAGTAGTGGTCGTCGTAGTTGGGGCTGCGGTGGTAGTAGGCGCTTGGGTTGTGGTGGTCGTCGTTGTTGGGGCTGCTGTGGTGGTTGTCGTAGTAGGCGCAGCCGTAGTGGTCGTCGTTGTTGGGGCTGCTGTGGTGGTTGTCGTGGTAGGCGCAGCCGTAGTGGTCGTGGTCGTTACTGACTGAATATTGGGGAGGACACTTGTACTGGCAACAGCATATACAGCTCCTCCATTGAAGGGGTTATTGGAGGACACCGTCCATGTCACCCCGTCCGAACTTGTCGCAAGACAAAGAGATCCATCACTATTATTTCCGCCTGCTACCCACAAAGATCCATCCCATGCTATACCGTATCCACTTCCTCCAGTAAAGGGGTTATTAGAGGAGTCAGTCCATGTCACTCCATCGGAACTTGATGCTATACATACGCTCGCATTTCTATTTAATCCAACCGCAACCCACATAGATCCATTCCATGCTACACCGTTACCCCAACCTCCTAAAAATGGATTATTTGACGTGGGGGTCCACGTGATTCCATCCGCACTCGTGGCTATACACGTGGGCTCATCCGGCCCCTGGTTTCCGGTGGCAACCATTAAGGATCCATTCCATGCTACATTAGAAGCATTTCCCCATATAAATGGGTTGTTTGATGCAAGGTTCCATGTCATGCCGTCAGAACTTGTAGCAATATGAGAAAGAGTACTATTTTGGAAGTATGACGATCCAGTCGCAACCCATCTGGACTCATTCCATGCTACACCATATACTTTCGTAGCACCCTGCACATTATTTTGATCAGCATATGGATCAGGAAAAGGATTATTTGTCGAGGCAGTCCAGGTCATTCCATCCGAACTTGTCGCAATAGTTACAGAAGAGTTACTATTTCTCCCACCTGCTACCCATATGGATCCATTCCATGCGACACAATTACCCTCACCCCCCGAAAATGGATTATTTGATGCATCTGTCCACGTCAGGCCGTCTGAACTTGATACTATACATACGCTCGCATCACTATTTTTTCCAACCGCAACCCACATAGATCCATTACAGGCTACACCGCTACCCCATCCTCCAGCAAACGGATTATTGTTCGAGGGAGTCCATGAAATCCCATCAGTACTTGATGTAATACATACATTCGTGTCACTATTATACCCTACAGAAACCCATGTAGGGTATGTATACCCTGCCGGCGCCGTGATACCCACACTAAGGGATTCAATTGGTTGATCACTGCTATCAAGTGCCACAAGTGTATAGCCACTGCCATTCGGGCCAAGGAATCTTGTTTGACTCCAATAAGTACCGTTATTTGTAAAATTACCAATGTAATTACCAATGTTATCACTAGCGTTATAGTTATATGTATAAGATTTGATAGAATGAATAAAATCACTTTGGAGTACTTTAATGGTAGCCGAAGGAGTGTTTGAATGTGCTCCCCCCCCACCTTCAGAAGCCGGTATTATATACTCATCATTTACATATAGTGTAATAAGTTTTACTGGTACTAATATAGCACTGGATATTAGAGAGTAATCTGAAAAAAGTACACGGAATCGGAAATCGATTCGATTATTCACTACATCACTGTTAGAAAGTACATACGTCCATATATCTGATGTATTTGTTAAAAAAATGTTATCATTAGAAGCACCAATTTGACCAATCACATTAATAATGTTTGTACCTGAAATACTAATAGTATAGGACGAATTTAACGCGATACTTTGATAAGTATTATTCGTAGAGTAAAGATTCCCCCCCACATCTACCAGTGGAGTCCCATTTACAGAAATGGAAATGGAATTCATTGTATAACCTGGATATATATTATTAAAGATTAATCTTAAAAAATTAAGGTTAATAATATACAGATTATGTAGTCACATGACCTATACAATAGCATATTGTAGCAACACAAATCGCTACGCCGCTTCGGTCGGCGTTGTTAACGCAGGGGCTAGTGCCAACCTCGCGTAAAACGCTACTCGTTTAGCTTGATTCAGCTGGCGTTGTTAGCGCTGGCGCCAACGCCAGCTTGATCTCACCTAACCCCGCCACGTTGTATTCCACGATGATGGGATAATCGTTCTTCAGGTACAACGAGATATCCGAACACAGACTGGTACACTTCGTGAACAGAACGAGGTGCTTCAGAAAGAAGTTGCCCTGAACGATCTCCGTGACCGACTTCGACTGCGTGAGACCGTTCTGACCGATGCTGAAGATCGTCTCTTGATCCGCATAATCCCCCTTACACCGGAACACAAGTTCCTTGCTGGCCGACTGGATCTCCACGACCTCGCCCAGCGTATGCATGTCGCGAATGATCTTCTGGAAATCCGTGGAGGGCATGGTGATGATGGAGGGGAATTGGACCGCGGGGATCGCGATGTTCCTGACATCCACCTCGATGAGATTCAGATTCAGCTTTGTCACCATCTGCTTCTCGCCGTTCATGATCTCGATGCCGAGCTTGGTGGTGTCGTCCTTGCGCATGTACAGAACGATGCTCTCGTTGTTACTCATCGTCTTCACGAGCTTGAAGAAGTTGATCATGTTGATGCCGATGATCTGCTTCTTCGGGCAGTGGAACTCGTCGAAGCGATCGGCCTGGAGACGGAGGTGGACCAAGATCGTGTGAGTGCCGTCCATCGCCATGATCTTGAGACCGGTACTGTCGACTTCGAGATTGGCTTCTGTCAGGATATCCTTGATGGCCTCGACTAGGGTTCGGAAGGGGGCGGCCTTGACGGTGCGGATCCGGAAGAGCATGTCGGAGGAGTCCATTCTAATGATTGGTGGCGGCTTCGCGTTTAAGTTCGGGACGACGGACCTTTGACTGTTTACGATCGGTTGTTTTTCTTAGATCTCTTCGACTTCTTGGTTCTACGATGATGAGAACCCGAGTCGTTCGAATACATCTTGTAGCCCATGTAGGCGGCTAGAGGAATAAGTCGTGCGCCATTCGCTGCGAAGGCGCCCATCACAGATGGACTGAACCCTCCTCTCAAAGTCCTCCTCTTTCCTCCGGTCTGGATCAGCGCCTCCCTCACAAAGCCAGACGACATCCCGGCCAGACCTACCCCGGTCTCCGATCCTTCCGTACCGCGCATCTGGGCCCCATCCTGGAAATACGCCAAGGGCATGTTCACGCCGCCTCCTTGTTGGCTTTGACGGCTTTGACGGCTTTGACGGCTTCTTCCGCTTTTCTTTGTTCGCTTCGTCTTCTTCATCTTGGACCAGGACATCCTCTTACGGAGGACCGCGATTTTTTGCTGGTCACCCGGATCACAACGATCGATCTCCGGTTTGACATTGTACGGACACAGAATCTCATGATGACTGTGAACCTGGATTTCACCGTTGGACCCTATAGTCGCATCCAACAGAATTCCATCCAGATTGTTGAGCCGATCGGCTCTTTCGCGACCTGTCAGGGCGGGCCACAAGGAACCCAAGAAGGACCCGTGACCCACGACTACGACAGACTCTCCTTCCCGGACCCCAGTAGAGAGATGAGCCAGAAATCGCCGCATGTCTGGAGCCGCATATGCGATGCCTGCTGGAGTGTTCTCGGGTATGGCGCCGTTCTCTGTAAAATGAGGAAGAGGACTGGGAGTCCTCTGGAAGATAAGAGCAGCAGTCTGGCGAGCTCGGCGGAGACGGGAGGAGTGGACATGACAGTGATCGATGTCAAACCCGTGACCCTTGAGGCTGTTTCTAATACGGGGTCCGTACATGGAAGCGACCCTCTTTCCCTCAGCAGTGAGCCCCGGATCTCGGAGCCCCTGACTGACCGCGATAGTCTCTGGATCTGAGTCATCCGTGACACCGTGTCTCAGGTGGTTACTACATGACTTGCTGTGCCGCATCAGAAAGAGCTTGACCCTTGGCATCCTTACATCTGGTTGCGAAAATCATTAAAACACAACAAAGGTGACTCGGCGTGACCCCTACCCTTGCCCCCGTACGATGTCTTCTTCAACAGGAACAATAACAGGGGGAACAACAACATCAGCAGCAGCAAAGACGATAGCAGAGAGCTATCAGAAGCTCACACAACGGGAACACATTCTCAAGCTACCCGACACCTACATCGGCTCCCGTGATTCTCATGTCGAGAGCCGATGGATTTATGATGCGGCCACCAGTCGTATGGTCTACCGTGAGGTCACCTTCAATCCCGGCCTCTTCAAGATCTTTGATGAGCTGATCGTGAATGCGCTCGATCACGTGACGCGCATGTCCGCCGTCGAGGACAAGGCGAAGCGGGTGAGCCGGATTGTGATCACGGTCACGCCGACACAGATCGTGGTTCATAACGATGGCGAAAGCATTCCCATCTCGGTTCATCCCGAGTACAAGGTCATGGTCCCCGAACTCATCTTCGGTCACCTACTGACGTCGTCGAACTATGACGAGTCCGAGGAGAAGACGGTGGGAGGCAAGAATGGCTATGGCGCGAAGCTGACCAACATCTACAGTCGCGAATTCGTCGTGGCCACGTGCGACGGCAAGATCGCGTACGAACAGACCTTCCGTGATAACATGTCTGTCGTGGGAAAACCCGTGATGAAGAAGGTCAGCGGCTCCTCTTCTTCGGCAAAAACGTATACCGAGATCCGATCCACGCCTGACATCGGACGTTTCTACCCTGGTGCCACGGAGATTCCGGCTGACATGTTGGCCGTCCTTCGCACTCGCGTCGTGGATGCGGCAGCCCTCGCCTCTGCGAACGGATGTAAGGTCTTTCTGGCATCGGCGGTCGGAGGGGCGGCCACGCTGATTCCCGTGAACTCCTTCGAGAAGTACGTGCGACTCTTTACGGATGGCGCTGAGGTGCCCGTCTTCTATGAACGTGTGGGTCCTCGTTGGGAGATCGCGGCTGTCTTGACGAGGCATCTACACGGCGATGTCGCCGCCGATGATCGTCATATCTCCTTTGTGAACGGCATCTTCACACGCCGTGGAGGGAAGCACGTGGAGGCAGTGGCCCGTGCCGTGCTCGGTGGGTTCTGCGACGGTCCTGGCAAGAAGCTCGATCTGAAGCCGGCGCAGCTCAAGGATGCGGTCACCTTCTTCGTGAACGCCACGATTGTCAATCCGAGCTTCGACAGTCAGACCAAGGAGACTCTGACGACGCCGGTGGCCAAATTCGGTTCGAAGTTCGAGATCTCTGACAAGTTCATCGCTCGGCTGGCCAAGGAGGGCGGACTGTTGGATGAGGCGCAGGCGATTCTGGATGCGCGTCTGTCGCGTGCCGCCAAGAAGGTGGACGGACGCAAGGCGACCACGGTGCGTGGGATTCCCAAGCTCGATGATGCGACGTGGGCCGGTACGGCCAAGTCCGGTGAATGTACCCTCATTCTCACCGAGGGAGATTCGGCCGCCTCCATGGCGATCGCCGGTCTCAAGGAGGTGGGGCGCGAACGTTACGGTGTCTTCCCTCTCAGAGGAAAGTTGCTCAATGTCCGCGATGCGTCCATGAAGGAGAAGACGGACAACAAGGAGATCACCTATCTCAAGCGCATTCTGGGACTCGAACACGGCCGTGTCTACAAAGATACGAAGCCGCTGCGGTACGGCCGGGTCATGATCATGACCGATCAGGATGTGGATGGCTCTCACATCAAGGGTCTGCTCATCAATCTGTTTGAGGCGGAGTGGCCCTCACTCCTCGACATGAACTTTCTGTGCTGCTTGATGACGCCGCTCCTGAAAGCGTCGAAGGGTGCGACCGTCCGTTGCTTCTATTCCGCCAGTGAGTATGAGAAATGGTTAAGCACAGAAGAGGGCAAGAAGAGCGGATGGCATGTGAAATACTACAAAGGGTTGGGAACTAGCACAGCAGTCGAGGCCCGTGAATACTTCCGCGATATGACACTCGTCCGCTTTGTCTGGGATGAGAAGTCCGGCGAATACATCGATATGGCCTTCCGTGAGAAGCGCACGGATGACCGCAAGGAGTGGCTCGACACGTACAGCCGGGAACGGGTGCTCGAAGTACCGACGGGAGGAGCGGATGTCACCTTCACGAACTTCATCAACGATGAGCTGATTCACTTTTCCATCGCTGACAATTTGAGGTCCATTCCCCACGTGATGGACGGCCTGAAGCCCAGTCAGAGGAAGATTCTATGGGCCGCGCGCAAGCGTAACCTGGTCGGTGAAATCAAGGTGGCGCAGCTGGCGGGCTACGTCTCAGAGAATGCGGCGTACCATCACGGAGAGGTGTCACTAACAGAGGCGATCATCGGCATGGCACAGAACTTTGTGGGATCCAACAATATCAATCTGTTGTCGCCGAATGGTCAGTTCGGCACTCGGTTGGAGGGCGGCAAGGATTCGGCTGCGGCAAGGTATATCTTCACGGCACTCGCGCCTATACAAACCACCTTGTTATCCAAGGCCGATGATCCAGGTCTCTCCTGGCTCGAAGATGACGGACAGCGCGTGGAGCCGGAGTACTACATGCCTGTGTTGCCGCTGCTCCTCGTCAATGGTGCGGACGGTATCGGTACCGGCTATTCGTCCAAGGTGCTGTCGTATTCCCCACGGGATCTCGTAGCGGCTCTCAGGTGCCGTCTGGCAGGATCAGTTGCGGATCTGACAGAGACTGTATTGAGTCCCTGGTACGATGGCTTCCGTGGCCCCGTCGTCGTCTCTGCGGATGGGCGCAAGGTGACCACTGAGGGTGTCTTCCAGTTCTTCGACGATGAGGGATGTCGGGTTCGGATTACGGAGTTGCCAGTGGGTGTCTGGACCAAGAACTATAAGGCGTTCTTGGAGAAGATGTTGGAGGGAGAGGAGGAGACGAAGACAAAAGGAAAAGGCAAGGTAGGAGATGATGCGGCCAGCGTGGTCTCTAGTGGAATCAAGATCCTGAAGTCCTTCCAGGAGGGATACACAGATGATACGGTCGAGTTCACCTTGACGCTGGAGCCGGAATACTATCATGAGGCGCGCACCTTTCCCGCAGAGTTCAAGAAGAAGTTCCGGCTGACGAAGTCCACGACGCTGTCCAACATGGTGGCGTTTGATGTCGACGGGCTGCTGCGACGATTCGGTTCCGTGGGCTCAATTCTGGAGATGTTCTATGTTCGCCGCTTGGGGGGCTATGTGGCGCGAAAGGCCAGTGAACTGGCGCGTCTGGATGCGGAGATCACGGCGATTGGTGCTAGGGCTCGCTTCGTGAAGGCGGTCGTCACAGGTGAACTCGTGGTGGCGAATGCGACGGATGAGGCACTGTTAGCTGGCCTCAAGGGTCTGGGTCTTCCTCCGCTGTCTTCTTCGACAGCAACAACAGAGGCGGCGGATCTACGCGGCTACGAATATCTGCTTCGTATGCGAGTGGATCGATTAAAGGCGGCAGCCGTTCTGGAGCTCGAAGCGGAACTGGCGACTGTAAAGGCTACTAGAGATGCGTTGGCTTCAAAGTCTGCGGAAGAGCTCTGGCTCACGGACCTCGGTATCTTCAGTAGCGCCTATGACGCCTTCATGGAGGCCAAGGCCAAGGCAGATGAGGAGGGATTGAAGTCCGAAAAAGCAGGAAAAGCAGCGAAGTCAGGAAAGGCAAAGACAGTGAAGCCAAAACCAACCACTACATAATCATCATAAACGCAGCGTTGATCGCCCTTGTTTCGATTTCGTGAACTCGATCCGCGTCCTGGTAATCCGGTCCCATCGTGGAACGAACACATCCCATCATCGTCATACTCAAGAGCATTTTGTAGAATTCGCGATTCATGTGTATCTCACGGTTCAACACAGTCGACAGATGTTCTAATCTGTCTTGGAGATGGAGCTCGTCGATGACGACATTTTCCGTGAGCGGAAGCATCACCGCTTCGCACACGTTGCGGAATTCCACGGGGTCCGTGATCTCCTCCCGTGTTAGAACGGGGACGAACAGATGCTTGAAGGTCTCGATATAATCCATGTCGGGGACACGGGATCCATCGCGGACGATGTCAGCGATTGACAAGATGATGTCGTGCGTGGTATCCGAGACACGGAGGGCCATGCCGAAGTCGATGACGCCGAGGCCGGTCTCCGTGAAGAGGATGTTTCCGCTATGGAGGTCGGTGTGCTGGATCGCGTTGGAGAGCATGCCGAAACTGTTGAACAGACAGAACTGGTACAGATAATGGAGTCGCTCGGTCTCCGTTTTTTCGGGGCGCATCGTGTGAGTTCCTTCGATACGATCCATAAGGATGTAGTTGGTCTTTCTCTGATTTTCTTGGTTTTCTTGGTTTTCGCTGCTGTGATTGTGAACAGCGGGAATCTGAATGAAGGAGAGTTCGGCATAGTCCTGGGTCGCTTCAAGCATGTTTTGGATCTCGCGATCGAAGTCGCATTGGTCGATGATGTCGTCAATGTTCTCGATGAAAGGGCGGAGGACGCGGACAAAGATGTTGCGGGGATACCAGTAGGCGGCGACATCGTACATGTAGCGGGTGGACTCACATCCTTTGCGAATCTGGCTGTCAATGTCGCGGCGCTTCAACTTGAGGATGATGGGGATGCCGGAGGAGGTTGTGCCATGAAAGACAAGAGCGATCATTCCACTGTTGACCACGCGGCGGTCAATGCGAACATCGTAGTTCTTCTCGACGTCATCGATTGCGGTGTGGTCGATTTCATCCTCCGTGTACGACACATTTGTGGTGTAGCGACTCAGAGCGGATCGGAGTTCAGGGTCGATCGGAAGGGAGGAAGAGTTGGTGAGGGACTGGAAGACCTTGGTAAAGAGGATGTTTTGATTACGGAGGAGCTGAAGGGTTCGCTCGTAAAAGGCGAGCTTGTTTTGGAGGAAGAAGTGGAACCAGAGATAGTAGCCGAGGGTCCGGGTCCCTAAGAAGAGCCATGTAAGTAGGTGGTGCCAGTCGGCCATCTATTTACGTGACGGGGTTTCTGCTTAGGTTGCGAACACAGATCTGGTTTATCCTCGGCGTGTCTGTCTATTCGCCTGTTTCTTGCTGTATTTTCGGGTGGTACGCGCACCGCCCTTTTTATTATTAAGTGTTTGTAATCCCACAATTGCAGATGCGGGTGGATTGGGTGTCTGCCGAACTTGAATGATAGGAGTCTGCAGAAGAGTGCTTTCTATTTCTTGCTTGCGGCCTCTAACAAAACCTTTATTTGTAGGATTTAATTTTGTATTAAGTGGGTTAGAAGGAGCTACATATGGAGATGGACCTCCTGTCTGACTAAGTGACCCTTGATTGTACAGGGGTCCTACACTTGAACTACTACTTGAGCGATTACTGCTGGATATTCTTCTTTGTATGCCTTGTGTGGGTCCAGATTTATTAAAACTAGATGAGGAAGAGGAGGAATTCCCTGATGGGATGGCATTTCTGCCAGTTTGGTTAGAACTAGCTGCGGAAGAAGTCCCTGATGAGGGTCCATTCGCGCTTGTTCCATTTCTGCCTTTAGCGGGTCCAGATTGTGCGACAACACTGGCTTTCAATGCTTCAAGCTTATTTTTTTCAATCAAGCGTTCGATAGCGTTTAGATATGACTCCACTCCATCTTGGTCGGTTGTCCTTACACCCGTAGGGCTCACTATTTCAGTAGGTAGGACTCGTACATTTATTGAGGTATTTAGGTAGTTTATTATGTAATTTTTAACTGCGGTATCACCTGTAATGGTCCCTGAAGGAGTAACAATGCTTGTTGGAAATTTTACGGACCCTAAATTGTTAAGATCTTCGATCGAATATACTGAATGCGCCGGTGTTGATGGTTTTCTAGGCCTTAAAGGACTAAACCCCACTCTGTTATTCGCATTTGGAAGAACTCCTTTAGGAGTGGGCAATGGTGGTGTGTTCTGAGGAGGGAGTAAACGTCGTTTTCGCGTCTTGTTTAGGGTATTTAATCCTTTTTTTACATCTGGATCTATCGATGGTGGAGGAGCAACTGGATTGAGTTGTTCAGCTCTATTTTTACTTGGCCCCCCTAGAAGTCTTCTAGCAGCTTTTCCCTTTTCTAACGCACTAGGGGTAGTAGGAGCTAATGGTGATGGTGCTGGTCTTGGAAGGAGACTTCGACTCCCTGGGACCTTTTCGAGAGGAGACACACCGATTACAGAACTTACAGATCTGTTAGGTTTTACAGGTTTCATCTCTATTTCAAGTCTTTGAGGAGCCCCTGGTTTTGGCGTATTGAGAGCAGGGTCGCGGCGTTTTGTTAGTTTTGAAGTATTACGTTTGAACAACCCATTAAAAAATCCTTTAGGTGTTTCTTTAGGAACAGCAGTTGAACTATTCTTCCTTGTAAACCAACTTCCTCGATTGAGCGATGATCTAGTCTTATTGTATGCCGCAAAAGAGTCAACGTATTCTTGTACCTTCTTAATGAAGTCTTCTTTTGCGTCCCTGTCCTTTGACTCAATTGTACCCTTCAATCTCTCAATCTCCTTTCTCTTATTTGAGAGTAGATTACGTGCGTTTTCTAATTTAGGGTTTGTATCCGTTGGTTCAGTTAACACGGTATTCATTGCTGTCTTTAGCTTGAGACGAAATCGTTCATCCTTGTCTATCCCTTGAAGCCAATTTCGTGTATTTTCATACTCTTTCTTTCCTGAAGGAGGTGGGGCAGGAGGCCCAGATGGCGTTGTCGTTTTACTAGTAGGTAACGGAGTTGTTGAAGACGCTGTAGCAGAAGATGATGTAGTAGGAGGTCCAGATGCTGAAGTGGTTGATATACTAAGAGGAGATCCAGATGCTGGAGTGGTTGTTTTACTAGGGGGAGGAGGAGCAGGAGATCCAGATGCTGGAGTGGTTGTTTTACTAGGGGGAGGAGGAGCAGGAGATCCAGATGCTGGA
>Ga0114962_10002274_pt1 | contig 16132 bp, 20 predicted proteins | sample C_130820_MF_Meta_FD_87017 | JGI IMG/M metagenome (GOLD analysis project Ga0114962, IMG submission 87017) | Freshwater microbial communities from Lake Croche, Canada to study carbon cycling - C_130820_MF_MetaG | ecosystem: Environmental > Aquatic > Freshwater > Lake | place: Lake Croche, Canada...
TGTAGGAATCCAACCCTGTCTTGTGAACCGCTGCTGATTTCAAATCAGCCTGTACCAGCAGGTACGCCACCCTCCATTTAATTTCAATATTTCAAAAAACAAAAAACCCACCAACATTTTCATGAGGTGGGTTATACTATTTGTATTACTTTAAGTTTATGCCTTTACATTAGACAAAACACACCTCTGATAGACCGAACTAATTCGGTTGCTATGTATATTCGATATGTTATGCCAATTTTTCATTGTTCTGTTTGTTGTTTTAATAAATATAGTACAAAGATACTAAAGTTTTATTGTTTGTCAAGTTTTTTTATTTTTTTTCGGATTTTATTTCATCCATCAATTTTTTAATCTCGGCAGCTTTTTCATAGTTTTCATTTTCTACCAAGTAATCTAACATTTTTTGATATCTACCTAATTTTATTTCATCAGATACTTCATTAGTTCTTTTTGTTCTACTATCTCTTAATTTTGAGTTCCATCTTTCAGCGATATCATCTGGTAAATCAGTTCTATCACCTATGTTTGAGGACCTTGTAAATGAACTAAATGAAACAGAACCATCAGGTGAACTCCAATTTTTTGTTTCCCATTCACCGTTTTCATCTTTACCCTTTTTAACATCCAATTCATCTTTTGGTATATCAAAATCTTCATTGTCTGTGTTTATCGGTGTGATAATAAACTTAATTGGTGTGTTGTTGATATTATCAAAATCTTTAGAATTCATCATACCACGTAATAGGTTTTCCAAATCTTTTTGAACTTTACCCATACTTTCATTAAACTTACTGTCATCCATCATACGATTAAATTCATTCCAACGATTCATAAAATCTTCGTCATCGTTAAATCCATCATTAAAAAAATTTCTCATAGTTTGTTTTTTATATAAATATTATCATGATTTATAATTTTGTAAAGTTCTACCTACTACCCAACCAACAGGTATAATACCATATTTAATTATTTTTTTATTTTCTTTACCATTTGTTATCCAACAAGTTCCAAATTGTGAATTATTTTCACCTTTTTGATTTATTGAATTCTTCTCGCCAATTTTTTTCTTACTTTCTTCTTTATGTTTTTTCCCAGTCCAATCAATATTTTTTAATATTTTTTCTTTATAAGATTTTTGGGACCAAGCTTTTTTAGAAATGTAACTATTAAACCTATTTAACCATTTATCATCATTACCGTATTTTAATTTTAGGGTTTGGTTTGCCTTGTCTCTACCATTTTTAGAACCTTCTAATATAAATTTAACCCTATGTTCATCATTAACAAAACCCCCTTCACCACCGTGTTTAATATTCATTGATGAGATATCTTTTAAAAGATTTTCATTTACTAACTCTTTTTCTTTTTTAGCTAAAGATTCCCTGTCAGGTAAAAATTCTAAGATTTCAAACTTAAAATTTTCTTTTCCATATTTATTTAATGAACGTCTTAATAATTTTCCACTACCTAAATAACCGTCCTCCAAATTATCTGTACTGTGCATTCCGATGTAATATTTTTTGTTTTTAAGGTTTGTGGTCCTATAAATATAATGGTATTTTTTCTTTTTTCTGGCCATAATTGTACTTTAGCAATAAATATCACTAAAGTACAAAAACAACCCAAGGTAGCGGGGCTTGGAATTGAACCAAGAAAACCGAGCTTATGAGACTAGTTGGGCAACCTGCCTCCCCGCAATGTGGTACCGAGAGAGGGATTTGAACCCCCAAGGTCTACTTCGATTCCATTAGAATCTTTTTTGACCAACACTCATACTCATTAGTTTAATTTGTAGGGTTCGGACCTACTTCTTTCCTATTTAAAGGAATGTGTTACCAATTACACCAAAACATTTAAGAGTATCATAAGTGGCGTGTTTACCTTTTCACCACCTCGGCATTTAATACTATACAAATATACTAATCTTTTTTATTTCAGTCAATATTTTTTCAGGATTTTTTTAAATCAACAGAACCTTTTGTATGACGTGGCCAAAACGGGCAATGTCTACAACCCGAACCACAACAGCTACTTTTTTTTTCAAGATAAGATTCTGTCATGATTATTTGACCTTTTTCAAGGTAATAATCCACGCCCTGTTCAAATTTAAAATTATTTCCCATCATAATCTTGACGCATTTTTTTATGTTTTTCTTCTTTTCCTAATTTATTTTCTGGGTATAATAACCAACCCAAATATTTAAAAATCAATTTATCTAGTTTTTTCATTGTCTGTTTTTATTAAATATTTTTTCCAATCTTCATTAAGTTTATTCATTTTATGTAAGAAAAACAAGTAGCTAGGTATGAAAGGTTTTTGTGTTAATACCATACCTGTTTCTTCTAAGAATCTATCACCTTTTGTTATATTACATTTCATACAACAAGTTGCTAAGTTAGTCCAACTATTTTTACCGCCCTTACTTCTTGGTATTATGTGGTCAAGTGTTAAACTATCTTTAGAACCACAATATAAACATTTATAATCATCTCTTCTATAAATATTAAATCTTGATAAAGTTACTTTTTTATAAGGAAAATAAACATATTTTAACAATCTAATAACAGATGGCCTATCGTAATCAACCTTATCTGTTGTTATAGTATCACCTTTTGTTGATATAATTTCAGCTTTACCTTTATACACCAATCTAAACGCACGGTCTAGTTTCATAATTGTGAGTGGTGTATAATCTGCGTTAAGTACTAAAATCATAATTTTATTTTTTGTACTCCTGGCGGGACTCGAACCCACAAACCTTAGTACTCGATTTTAAGCCGAGCGTGTTTACCAATTTCACCACAGGAGCATGATGGATTAATTATACTAATTAAGTATGTCTTTATCAATTTTTTTACCAAAGACCCAACCTTCAGGTAAAATTTCATTAGGTTTTAATAGTTTGTTTTTTAAACCGTTTGTTATCCATTTATAACCAAAATTAGCCGATTTTTCACCAAAGTACAAAAACAACCCCAGGTGGAGTGGGTCAGATTTAAACTGACTGAGAACCCTTATCCCTTTCGAAATAACTTGGTCATGACCCCAAGTCTCTCACCCCATATTTTTTGTACCCCTAGTAGGATTCGAACCTACAAAATTATGTTTCTAAGACATACACGTATACCGTTCCGTCATAGGGGCTTGGTAGTTCGGGTGGGACTCGAACCCACGATAGCTTGTTTGTAATACAAGGACTTTTGCCACTAAGTTACCGAACTATTAGAGCTCCCACCCAGAATCGAACTGAGTTATCCTGATTACAAGTCAGGTGCATCACCATTTATGCTTTGGAAGCTTGTTGTACCGTATATGGGTTTCGAACCCACCTAACCATCCTTATGAGAGATAGTTGTACACCAAGTACCTACGGTATTTGTGGACCTTCTCAGTTTCGAACTGAACTCTTACCCTCTTCAGGGGTACGCTTTCACCAGATTAGCTTAAGGTCCGTATATGTGTCTCTCCACATCTGTCACCACAACTTATTTATTTTATTTCGTTAGTCTGGTTCCAACGATGTATGTTTTCGGGGATAGAATCGAACTACCATTAGATGCTCCAAAAACATCTGTCCTGCCCTTAGACGACCCGAAAGTGTTAAAACAAAAAACCCGAAGATTTTTCCTCGGGTTTTCTATTTAATGTTAATATTTTATATGATTAACTTAGACATAAAGACCCGAGCTCAGTTTGTAAAAACTGAAATAACACCGTCAGTGTCATCACGAATAATATGTTTGTTAAGTTTTTCATTTTTGTTTAAATTCTATCTGTTAATAAATATAGTACAAAGATACTAAAGTTATTCTAATTGTCAAGTATTATTTTTATTTTTAAAATCCGTATTTACTTCTTGGTGTTGTTCTTGTGTCTAAACTTTGAAGTTCTACCATTTCTTCAGTTACTTCTTCCTTAGTTAAATGACCTTTAACATCATCATCACAACTTCTCCAAATTTCAAATGTGGTTATACCGTCACCATAAAGACCAATTCCACCACCAACAACTGATATACGATGTCCGTTATCAAAATTCATGATAGCTTGTTTACCACCTAAACCATTTCTGTGTGGGTGAAACTCTAAATCATTAAAGATTTTATAACCGTAATATGGGTCTATCAAAATATGTTTTTGTATTTTTTTATTAGGTCTCATTTTTGTTGTGATAAAAAAAACCTGAAATTTAATTTCAGGTTTTTAAATTTGTAATTTGTTAGATTATGCTAATCGAACATTAACAGCGTTAAGTCCTTTTTTACCTTCTTCTATTTCAAACACTACTTCATCGTTTTTACGAATTTCTTCTTTCAAACCTGATACGTGTACAAAAAACTCATCATTAGATTCTACATCTGCGATAAACCCATAACCTTTTTCGTTGTTAAAAAATTTAACGGTTCCATTTTTACTCATTTATTTATTTTTTATTTGTTGATTAATTAGACGATTTCTTTGTATTTTAGACTTATGTTCGTCCGACATAGGTCCTCTTATAATTCCTTTTAATTTATCACTAATTCTTTGTTTAGTATCTTTAGTTCTTTTTTTACCAGTGTTAGCTTTAACTCTTTTTTGTATTGTTTCTAAACTTTGTTTTTTACCTAATTTAGCTTCACTAAGTTTCTTTTTATGTTCCTCAGATAACGGTTTTCTAATTCTTTGTTCTCTAAGTTTTTGTTTAGTCTCTTCAGTATGTTTTCTACCCTTTTGAGAGTTTGACATCTTAAGTTTAGTCTCATCTGAGAAAGATTTATTAATTAATTTTTCACTAATTCGTTGCTTGGTTTCTTCATTATGGTGTTTACCTAACATGTTTTTATTACCATAACTAGCCAATCTAATTAAATTTTTGGATTTGTCACTATGTTTAACACCAAGATTATTTTCAGCTTTAGGTCTTGAATTGTAACCGTTTTTATAACTATTAAAAAAGTCTATGTAAAATTGTTCTCTTATTATTAATGAATCTAAATCACATTCCTCTATAATCTCGTAGTTAAAATTGTTAACACCATGTATATTATAAGATCTTTGTAATTTTATTGAGTGGTGAGTACCATTAGATAAAGAGTTTTTATGAAAGTACCATCTGTCTTGTATATCAATAGATGAGCCTACATAAATTTTTTTAGTTATAACATTTAATATTTTATAAATACCACTTCTCACATATATAAATATCCTGTAAATCCTTTTGTTTCATTAAAAAACTTTACAGTTCCTTTTTCCATTTTTAATTGTATTTTTAAATTATTATACACTAAAGATACGTTATTCCTCTACGTTGTCAATAGGCTTTTTAACTTCCTCTAAAATTTTTTTATATTCTTTTAAAAGGTTTTCATAAGACGGTAAGTCCAATGGTTTCAATTTATTAAAAGGTTTACCAATTTTTGATTGAGCTGGTGTAATTTCACCATTTTTAATTTGAAACATTAAACTAGTGATTTTCTTTTCAAGAGTTTCAATTTGTCTGTCTTCAGTCATATTTTTATATTGTTTTTATTTATTATTAACTTTTATAATGATAATCATTAATTTACTAAAAATCAAAATATTTATAAAATATGTCTAATATTAGAATAAAAATTAAAGAAGAAGTTTTAAAGTTTCGTCAAGAAATTTTATCAGAAGACACAAAAATCTAAACAAAAATAATTTTCCAATTACCCTCAAAATCCTCAACCAAACAAGTAGAGTTTTCACAAAAATCACCAGAGTTCATATAATCAACTTCTAATTTTGGTTGGTGTATATGTCCACATACTGCGACATCGTAACCTTTTTGTTTTGTTAAATCTTTAGCATTTTTTTCAAAATCTGAAACAAAATTTATTGCACTTTTAACACTTTGTTTAATTGTGTTCGCTAAGGAATGGTAAGGTAGATTAAAAGTTTTTCTTATTTTATTATACACTGTATTTAACCTTATAACAAAATCATAAGACCAACCACCCAAAACAGCTAACCATCTAACTTCCATTATAACAAAATCTAAAACATCACCATGAAAACAGTAATATGTCCTACCATCAATACCAGTATGTACATATTTTCTAACTATCTGAATATTATTCATAGTAAAAGGTATAAAGGGTTTTAAAAAATCATCATGATTACCTCTAATGTAGATAACCTCACAACCCTTTTCAGACCTTTTCATAAACTTTCTAAATATCTTTGTACAATCACCATCCCATTTACCTTTATTTTTTAAGGCCCAACCATCAACGATATCACCGTTTAATATTAATTTTTCCGATTTATTTTCTTTTAAAAAATTTAATATTTTTTCTGTTTGTGACTGTCTTGCGCCTAAATGTAGATCACTCATTATTATAGTTTTCCAATTCATGACCAATAATTTTTATCATTTTTAAAATAATTATTATTATTTCTATTAAGATAGGATCCAATAAAAATTCTAATCATATATAATAAACCTTTACTATCAAATCTTCTTGGTGTGGTAAAAACGACATTATCTAATACATCAAATTTATTTGGTTTTATATGCCGTGTTAATTGATAATCTTCAGCAATAGTAGCTGTTTCATCAAACCCGCCTATTTCATTAAACCTTTCAGATTTCATTAACATAAATCCACCTAAACAGAACGGTGATATCCATTTTGTAAGTTTTTGAAATTTATAAAAAAAATTATAGACATAGTTATACTTACCATTTGTGGTGTTTATTTTACAAGAAACCAAATCCTTATTTACAATACCTATATATGTTAAGAAATTATCTAGTAATTCATTATCCAAAAGAAATATATCTGCATCTAAAAATAACACATAAGGTGTTTTACAGAATTTAAATCCGTTATTTCTGGCGATAGAAGGTAATCCACCTTTAATTACTGTAAGGTTAAATTTATCATCCCTTTTTTTTAATATTTTTTTAGTAATACCGTCATCAGATATGTCAGCAACTATCACACTAACTTCATCAATATTTTTTTGGTAGTTCAACAAGTCTAATGTCTTTTTAATTGTTAAACCTTCATTTTTACAGGGGATAATTATTGTTAAATTTTCTGATAAAATCATACCTATAATTATCAGTCAATACAATAATGTATTATTAAATTTCTGTTAAATTCTTCTCCAACCAGGTGCTCTACGTCCACGTCGCGAAAACCTCTGTATAAATTTAAAAGGTTTTATATCCATGTTAATCAATAAAGATTCAAAAGTACCTTTTGTATACCAACCTTCTTCGTTAGGTAGTGAGATATAATTATTTTCGGTGAAATATTCATTATAATCTAAAAACTCTGGTATTCTTAATGGTTGTACAGTTACCAAATCCATTCCGATTGTTTGTGCAGCAATTCTTCTAGCCATAGGTAAGATAACATTTCCAAAGTCAGGTTGATTATTATCTTGTGGGGCTCTATGACCATGATGTATTAAAACGTCACCACCGATTTGGTCCCATCTATTAAAAATATCTTCTTGTCTATTTTGATTGTAGAATCTTTGATTGTTACGTAAATCTTGGATTATTTGTTGGTCAATTTCGTTTCTTATATTTTCACCTAATAAAGCTATTAATTCAGCCTCAGCATCTATATTATATAAAGCGGCTATGTCTTGTGCCATTTCAGGAGTCCATACGGCTCTAATTCTACGATTTTCACTAAGAACACGAGCGGATGTTATTCTTATGTTAACAATCTCTTTGTTTGTTGGATCAACAAAACAAAATCCAGGTAAACGTTTTGTTATCATAATAAAGTTGTTGTACTATAATATCCGTTATTTATTCTTTTAGCATATCTTGAAGTTATACTTAAAGTATTAATAGGAATTTCTTCTGATATAATGTCCGTTGAAATTAATGGTAAGTAAGGGGCAAATATATAACCCTCAGTATATGAAGTTCCTTTAAGTCCAAGTAGTATAACCCACTTTGGCCCACCTCTCCTAAAATCATGAGGTCTAATATTTTTTTCAATAAACATATTAAATAAATATTATACAATATCCACTAAAACTGTACATTTAGGGCATGTATATTCAATGTTAAATCTTTTGTCCAAAACCTTTTTAGTACCAGCACAACAATCGTAGTCTTTTATATCAGTTTTTTTTGGGTGGTGTAATTGTTCGTATAAACATTTTAAATTTTCATCTAAAATATATGCGTACCTATGTTTTTGTGTACGGTTAACCCAAACACCTTGTTTATCTTTGGTTGGGCCTCTTGGGTTAACTTTCCAATCACCTTCATTAAAACAGAAAAAGTCTGACTTCTTATCTGTTAAACCATAATACTTAAAATTACAAACTTGGTAAATGCTACCGTTGTGTCTACTATCGTCAGCTAAAGTTATAACTGCTTTAACCCCTTCTTTCTTTAATAACCTTATACTTGTACCCAATAGAAAGGAAGTTGCATTAGTACCGTTTAAATTAGGTAATACACATAACCTGCTAAGTTCCATAACCGTTTGGTCTGAGTTTTCTAAACCAAACCAACCTTTAAGAGCCACATTACCCTGTGGGTTTGTGAATGTTGTAACACCTAATAACTCATCTGTTTCTTTATGGTACATACCAAAAGAAAACTTAGCGAAGAATTTAGCGTCACCTAAATAATGGTAAACTTTTATAAATTCATAAGCCACCTTTTTATCTATTAACTTTATTATATAATCTTTTTTCTTAAAATCATTATTATATGTTATGGTTTTAATTTCTTTAAAAACTGGGAACCTACCGTGTGGCACTATATATTCTTCACCAGATTCTTTACGTAAAAGATGTTTATCGTCACCTAAATTTTTAACATAAAAACCTACGTTATTTGATTTAGATAAAAAAACATCATTTTCTTTTAAGTCTTTTATTATAGTGTAATTTTCATCAAATTTTCTCATATTAATTATTTATTAAGTTCTGATACAACATAAACTTTTTCACTTGCTCTTGTTAACGCAACATAAATGGATTGTGATTTTTCTATGTTCGTTATTGGTTTAACCGATAAAATATCGTCTTCAATTATAATAACATTGTTATAAGTACTACCTTGTGATTTATGTGAGGTTAAAGCGTAAGCAAAATCAACATTAGCAAACCTTCTCCTACTGTCCCAAGCGTTTTTAAGTTGTCTACTTCTTTGTACACCAAACGGTACCTTTTTAGCTAGGTTAAATAATTCAGATATATGTTTGTTATAAATGTCATAACTTTTATTACTCAAAACATCTACTGACCAAGATTCTTCACCTGTGGTCACATATAAAACATAACCATCCCATTTATTTCTAAACTTTTTTTCTTCGATGGAAACTATACTAACTTCCGTAGAATTTTCTATTAATACTTCATCACCAACACTATAGTTATCGTTAAAAATTAAAACATCACCAACCTCATATTCTTTAGGTTCTTTATATATTAAATTTCTTATATACCAATTTATAGCTTCTCTTGTTTTATTTTTATAAACAATAACTTTTATTAAATCAATATTTTTTATATCTCTTAATGATAAAAATTTATCTGAGTTTTCTTTTATAGTATTTTCTAATGAAGTTTTAAAAAACATATCGTGAGTATCTTTTCTAACTTCAAAAGGTATTGGGTCTTCTTCAGGGTCTTCATTATTAACAGAATTTTCCCAATAATAATTAGAGTAGTTTATAATAGAACTACCATCATTTTGTCTAACACTGTGTATTAAAAAATAATTGTTTTTTGTATTAAAGGTTGGGCTTATCTTACCAGACATTGAATCACCGACTTCTCTTATTGGTGGTAGTTGTCCTACGTCACCTAAAAAAACAACTTTAGCTGTTTTTTTCTTTTCAGACATTATTAACCTAAGACCTTCTTCATTTATCATAGAACACTCATCAATTATTATCAAATCCATGATTTTAATTGGTGGTTTCTTTTTGGAATATATTTTAACAAATTTACCTGTCTCCATATCAAAACCCATACCGAGTAATGACGCTAAACTATGTGAAAAAATGCCTTGTTCGGTTGTGATATCTTCTTTTAGTCTATTATAAAGGACTTTTTTAGCTTTATGAGATAAAGCAGCAATAACAATTCTTTTCTTACCTAAAAAATGTTTGATTACTTGGGATATGATTGTTGTTTTACCTGTCCCCGCTTTACCTTGTAATGTAAACCATTCTTGTGATTCACCTTTATTAATAAATTTGATTATTTTACTAATCCCTTCTTCTTGTTCTATATTTGCGGGTACAAAAACTTTACCTAATGTTAAATTTTCCATTAAGTAAAAAATAGGTAAATTAATTTTATAAGTGAAATAAAAAGGTAGATTTTTTTTAAATATCTAATCTATAGTTAGAAGTAAACTTTGGTAATTCGTCAAAAAGTAATGTGTCTTCATACCTTTTAGTGGGTCCATCAAACTTATGTACAGAAGTTATTAGTTTAAAAGTACCGTGTAAACGACTAATATTTGTAACACCAAAATGAATTATACTGTCAGCATCATCTAATTGTTTTGACCACGATTTCTCACCTATTTTTTTAAAATTCATTTTTTTTAATAGGTCTAAAAATTCGTTATATTCAATAAAATCATTGTTAGATTCGGTAATCTCAATCACATCATCTAAATAATTACCAACTATCCTATTAATACCTTCACTAGCCCCTTCAGTATTATAACTATCCCAATAAAATTCATTCCAACTTAATTCAAACCACTCAGATGCTTTTGTAAGTATGGTAGTTAAATCACTACCACTTCCCATTTCATTAAAAACCCTTTCAGAAGGTATTTCAATTTTTAAATTATCTCGCCTGTCTAAATCTATACTAAGGCCAGAACTGTTAAGTTTTTGGGCGTATTCAGTATCTAATTCTATTTGTCTGTTACGGACAATAGCTGAACTAATTTCTCCTAAAACATCATTTAACATATAATCGCCTTCTTTTATTTGGTTAAATTCGTTAAATAAATCGGTTAAATTTTTATTTTGTGATTCCCTATAATCTTCTAATTTAGTGTCTAACTGTAAAAGTTCAATTAAATGGTTTAATTTTTCTTTATTTTCAGCCGTAAGATAGTGATGAATATAATTAAATTCCTCTTCATCTACGTCATAATCATCGTAGATATTACTACCCATCATTGTTTGTTTTAAATAAAATTCATCATTTTCATCTACATTAGCAAAATTACTAGACCAATCATCAAAATCTAAATAAAAAGTAAATTTTTCACCGTCAAAGCCAATTTTACAATTAATATCGTTGTGAGGTCCACAAACATCTGATTCTTTAAATTTAGTGCCAAAAGCTAATGACATTTCTTTTGGTACCCAATCAAACTCATCTTCAGATTCTTTTAATATTTTACGGATTAAATCTTTCATCAAAGATAAATATTCGGATAAACATAAAAAAAGGTAAGAATTAACTTACCTTTTTTACTTTAGTGAGATATCGATAGTGATATTCTTGAATGTTGTAACCTCCAGCTGATATAGCTCTTGTTCTAATAATTTCTTTTACATCACCTTTAAAAATACTAGATGTTAATTCAAATCCATCAATACCGTTTTCAATAGTAATGTTTTCAACTTTGGTGTAATCTGAAGTAACATATTTAATGATTGCTCTAGTAAGTTTAAATTTCATTCCAGAACGATATGATTCTTCGTAAGATAATTTTTCTTTTACCAATCTTTCTTCATTGATGAAAACTTTTGGTTCTTCCACGTTTTCGTGTTTATAAGAACTATAGTTATCGTTAAAAATATTACTTAAAAAATTATAAACAGCTGAACCGTGTTTAATTCCTTTTACTTTGGTGATAAAATTATAAGCGTATGAATGGGCTGGTTTACGTAAGTGTAATCTAACCGTAGAATAATCTTTACCCTCAGACAATAACTTTTCGTTATAGACCTTAGCTTTTTCAAGGTCAACTTTAAAAGACTCTTGAATATAGTTAAAACATTCTACAACTATATCATCAACCCATTTATTATGGCGAGATATAGCGTTAACAATAAGTGGCTCACAAGCCTCAACAATTTCTTTTTGAATTGGATTTAATACTATGTTTTCGATTTTCATACCACAAATATACAAAGATAAATGATACAAACAAAAAAAAGGTAGATAAATTATCTACCTTTTAATTTTAACCTTGAACAAGTTCAGGTTTTTCCACACCAACTTCAATATTATCCCATACGGAAATCAATTCAGTTGCGTACTGTACTTCCTTACCTGTCCAACCACCAAGGATTGCTCCACGGTATAGGTTTTCAGGGATTACAGAGTTATTATACCCAGACACTTGTGTTGTGAATACATTAACTTTTGGGTTAACTTTTTGACGGTATTCTTCCACCATTTTAAGTACATCCACATAACTACCACCATTTTCATGGGCGTCGTCACGAGGAATACCAGTTCCATATAACCCACCATGTCCTGCTTGCATATCCGAGTAGATAAAGATAGTATCATAGTGAGTTTTTGTGTCAATTGCTTGACGTAAAAACAACCAAATACCGTGTTCACAACTCATACCTTGAGCTTTACCCCTTACACAAGTTTCTTCCAACTGTGTTAAGATACCGTCTCGTTTAGATACAGGTTTTAAACTTAATCTTTCACCAAATACACCAACATATCCTTCTTCAGAACATAATGCTGTGATGATAGAAGACAAGTTGGCAATTTCTGCCATGTGTGTACTTCCATACTCAGAAGTCATTTGACCCCAAGAAGAACCTGAGTTATCTGACAAACAAGCCACTTTACCCTTTAATTTAGGAAAGTTATCAACAGATATATCCAAACACTCTTGTAAAGTGTCAAGAATCATACCTTTGTGGTTGATGGTAGCCTTGTCAATTTCTTTATAAGCCGTGTAATAACGGAATGGAAATTGTTTACCGTAAAGAACACCACCTTTAAGGTCTGATAATACTTTTTTCGCTAATTCAGTATCATTCACTTCAGTGAAAATACCACGAAGGTTTCTTAAAAGAGCCATGTGTGGAATCTTAATAGTATCAATGATTTCTTTCCAAGTTTTACCTTGGGATTTCAATGACTCCCATGTTTGTTCCGTTTCAGAAACAGCCACGTCACCGTTTTTCATCAACTCGTCAATAACTTCAGAGTGTGCGTGAGAAATACGAACCAAATCAATTAAAGATTTTGATTTATACTTGTGGACTTGATATCTACCAAAAGTAGCTAACTTATCCGCCCATGTACGTTTTACGATTGAAGGTAATCCGTTTTTAGACCCTTTCAAGAACATGAAGTAATCAAATTGATTTGTGATATCATCAGGACGGCCAATGATTTCCATACCAATTTTTTTCATCAAACCTGGGTTTGCTTCATTAAATTCAACACGTTTTGGGTGTTGAGACGCTCTAATGAATATAACCGCTGGGTTAAGTCTCATAAACATTTCATGACGAAGTTTCACCGCGAACTCAAGAGTGGCTTTGAAATCATAGTCCAATGCGGCATCAATGGTTTTTGTAAACACATCACTAGTTGTTTCACTTGGATCAGTGTACACACCTAAAATGTCGTGTCTTTTCAACGTTGACAAGTTTGATGGTTTGTCGTGAGAACCTCTATAATAAGAAGGTTCACCAAAGATAGACGATGCTGCTACGATACGTAATGTATCCATCGGGTTCAATGTGTAAGATGTTCCACCATCGAAATTTTCTACTGCTTTTGATTTGAACTTTGTCATAACTTAAAATTTAATTATTAATACGTTTTTATTTAATTCTTCTGCCTTTTTAATTGAGTCTAGGGTACCTTTACTTTTACCATCCCAAAAGGCTACTATTAATTCCGATTCATTTATAATATCTGTGTTTCTTAAAAATCCTGCTTTTCTACCGTGTGTTTTCCAATCAGGATAAAAAATCTTTGTTGGTATTTCATTTAACTTAGCGTACTGTTCACCTAGTGAGTCCGCCCCCATCGCTCCACCTGAAACTAAAAGTGTTATATTCAAAGTTGATAAGGTTTCCTTTACCAATTTATAATCACTGAATGTTCTACTACCTATTACCGCTACTTTCATGTTATTTAAATAAAAAAGGTTCCTACAATTTTACTCGTAGGAACCGTCAGGTCTCACTACCGCAGTCTAATACCTTGGTGTGGACAATAAAGTACCTATTGAGTATTTTAGATAAAAGTGTTTTTCGTTTCTTATAGTTTTGATGTAACTTTTATCACCGCTTCAATAGAATATGTTTTGATTCGTCATTTACCCGAGAATGTCTCAGAATAATGGTTACCTTTTGTATTCCCCTATCGGGAAAGACCAGGAGTGACCCTGACTAGGTTTTAGAGTCGCTAATAAACTCGGAGATTTTAGTGTTGCTGCCTAACACCACATAGTTATTTTATAACACTAGGACGATAACTTAATACCTATCTTTTTTGTATTACTGGACATACCTTGTGAGAAAAGTCCGTTTCTGAATCATAGTTTTAGATGTAATCATCCTAACCGCTTCAAATAAATAAGAATCAATAATTTTAAGAACGTTTTGTTTGTTAATATTAGGTATAAAAAGGGTTCCAGTCAATACGCTAATCACTTTTTTTACTGTTTTCTACAACAATTTTTTTACTATTATCGTAAACCCACTCAAGATTATGTTTAAATTCCTTCCAATTATCGAAATCTTTCAATAAATCAAAAAGTTCTTCTGGCACTAATAAGAAACCTTCAGGTGCTGTACCTTCAAATTTATGAAAGTAAGAATCTTTTATTTCTCTTTTTTTATTCATGTGGTCCCACAGGGAATCGAACCCCAATCGAAAGTTTAGAAAACTTTTGTTTTATCCGTTAAACTATAGGACCCAAGTACTCCGTAGGGGATTTGAACCCCTGATCTTCTCCGTGAAAGGGAGATGTCCTAGGCCTCTAGACGAACGGAGCGTTTATTTTAACAATACAAATATAAATAAAATTTTTAATATAAAACAAAAAATCCGACTTTTTATGGTCGGACTTCTTGTTTTCTATAGTTGACATAACTACATACGACATTCATTCCGACTTTTTAAGTCGATTTCCTCTCTTCTTATTTCGAAAAACCTGAATATCATAGTTACGGTAATTTTTGTATTATTAAATATGTTTAAATGTATAAAAAATTTAATTATTTGTCAAGGATTAATATAAATTTTTATCTAAAACCAATGGTGCTAATCTTAAAACTTTTCTTTTAAAATTTTTAGCCTTTTTGTGGAATCTATCTTCAAAGAATTTAAAAAACTGATATGGATCTTCTTTAGCTTTTTGTGGTACTATATCCATTAACTTACCTTTATAAGCCGGGTCATCACCTAAAGATCGGTTCAATTTTTGTAAAACATAATCCCAACCAGCTATTAAGTGTGTCATACCTTCTTTTGGTGTTCTTTTAATACCTATATTTGGTAATCCCTGACTTTGTCTTTCTAATTGTTTACCCAAATCATTCATCATACTAAAAATATCCAAACCTTCTGGTGTTTTAAAACTTTTAACAAAATTTTCAGCGTTAAAATTCTCTAACATAGTAATTTCTTTCCACACAGAAGAACTTTTTATTTCATTAATAAATTCATCTGAATTAGTTATATTGGCATCTTGTAAAGAATAGTAAAGTTGTGTTATTCTAGCATTAATTTCAAATGAAAGGTGTAAATACACAAGATGTAAAAATTCTCCCCATTGTGGGTATTTTTCATCACTCATCATTTTTGCTGCCGCATTTAAAAATGTTTCCCTACCTTGGAATGGGTCTTGTTTTGTTTTAACCCTATTGTAAGTTTCATAAGCATGAGTTAATTCATGACCTATTACTGGTTTTAATATTTTTTTAAACTCTGATTCGTTAAAATTATCTAAATCTTCTATTTTTAAATAAACTTGAAACGTAAATTCTTGTTTTGTTAAAACTAAATTATTACCACCTAATTTTACTAATTTAGGGTCAGACGCGTCAAATCCGTGGGATGCCTCAACAAAGTCGGATTTGTTCATACTGGTACCAAATTGTATGTTGAATACTTCTTCAGGTAAAAAATAAAGTGTTAACTTTATTCCTGGGTTATAAAGTGGAAA
>Ga0114962_10002280_pt1 | contig 16118 bp, 11 predicted proteins | sample C_130820_MF_Meta_FD_87017 | JGI IMG/M metagenome (GOLD analysis project Ga0114962, IMG submission 87017) | Freshwater microbial communities from Lake Croche, Canada to study carbon cycling - C_130820_MF_MetaG | ecosystem: Environmental > Aquatic > Freshwater > Lake | place: Lake Croche, Canada...
AAGTGTTTCCTTGATTTCTAGCGGAGTAGCGCCTTTGGTATATGGAGGAGATGCTACCACGAGTTTAGTAGCGGGAACATATAATTATAGTGTCACGGATGCAAATGGCTGTGTTGCCAATGCAAGTGCAACCATTTATTTTGATGTAACTGCTTTAACAAAACCAATATTTACAGCAATTTCTCCAATATGTTATGGTGATATTTTTTCATTACCATTAATTTCTGATAATAATATAAAGGGAAGTTGGAGTCCGATTATAAATAGTACTGTATCGACAATTTACACTTTCACACCTGATTTAGGAGAATGTGCTTCAATAACCACACTAAAGGTGGATGTCGTTGAAAATTATAAAATAACTTTAACTTCTGATTTAGAATCTGATTCCCAAAAAGTATGTTTGAACACTCCAATTAATTCAATAGAATATCAGTTGCTTGGGGCTAATGCTGTTACAGTAAAAAATCTTCCAAATGGAGTTTCAGCAAATGTTGTTGCGAATAAATTGACAATTTTAGGTACACCATCAGAATTTGGAATTTTTGATTTTGTTGTAAAAGCTACTGGAGGATGTGGCAATGATTCAGTTATCGGTCAAATAATTGTTGATGATCTTTTGAAACCATCTGTTTCTATTACATCTTCCGATGCGGATAATGTAATTTGTGCAGGTTCAAGTGTTACATTTACAGCACATCCAATAAATGAAGGGACAATGCCCAAATATCAATGGAAATTAAATGGAATTGATATTTATGGTGAAATTACAAGTACCTATACTAAAACAACTTTAGTAAATGGTGATAAGATATCAGTATCCATGATTTCAAATTCAAATTGTATTACCGATTTGACATCTCTTTCTAATAGTATAACTATTTCAATTGGTACAAATTTATCACCAACTTTCAATTTGAAAAATGAAATATGTGAAGGCGAAAATTATTCTTTACCAACTGTTTCGAATGAAGGTATATCAGGTGTTTGGAGTCCAACTATTAATTTAAAAGAAACAAAAACGTACACTTTTACACCTTCTGTATTAAATTGTTATACTACTAAAGTAATAACATTGGTAGTAAATCCTTTACCTGTGGTAAATTCTACGGCGATGACTAATAATGTATGTAATAATTCAGCTACGGATATACAACTTTCGAGTAATATTCCAAACACCTCTTTTTCGTGGAAAGCTTACCCAAAAAATAATGTAACAGGAGCAAGTGATGGAAATGGCTTGAAAATAGCACAATTTCTTCAATTGTCTGGAAATATTCCTAGCGATGTTGATTATGTTATCACCCCGACAGCAAATATGTGTGTTGGATTACCTTCAAAAGTAACATTGACAGTATATCCTGTGGTACAACCAAGTGTAAGCATTGAGGTAACGAATATGCCAATGAATGCAACAAAAGATACTATCACACTTTGTCCAGATGATAATGTCGTTTTTAAAGCTACTTCCATTAATGCAGGGTTAAATCCTACCTATCAATGGAAGATAAATAATTTAACAGTAGGATTAAATTCAACTAATTATTCTTCTGGTAAAATTAAAGACAAGGATAAAATAAGTGTAACATTAATTTCTAATCAAGTTTGTGCAAATCCGACTACAGTTATTTCGAATGTTATCAATGCTGTGGTAAGAGCAAATCCTTTAAAGGTTACTGCTGGTTCGACTTTGACTTGTAATGGATCAGACGGCTCTATCACAATGAAAGGGGACACGAAAGGAAATGTTAGTTGGAAACTTGGGGCAAATATTCTAGGTGATTCTCAAAATGTTGTGATACAAACTATTCCTAATTCTCCTTTTATAATAAATGATTTAAAAGCAGGAACATATAATGTTACTTTTGATAATCATATTTGTGTTTATTCGTACAAGGCTACTGTATTTGAACCAAGTAGTCCATTGCCACCTTCTGCTATAATTGCAAGTAAAATAGCACCTATATGTTCAGGAGATTCAATCCAGCTAACTGTAAAATTTGACGAAGACCCTCCTTCAAGTTATGTTTGGATTAAAGATAATCTAGATACCTTAAAACAAACTTCCCAAAGTATTTGGGTGAAAAATAATGGAATTTATGGTGCAAGTATTGTGATTTCAGGATGTGTGTCAGATATTTTAGATACAACAATCGCATTCGAAGTAAAACCAACTAAACTATCGATCGTTCAACTAACACAACCTTCCTGTTTCTATCAATCAGGTAGTGTTAAATTAACTAATTTACCAGTAGGTAATTGGAAAATTAACACATCCCCTTCACTTGGAAGTGTAATTAATGGTTTTGGTAATTCCTATGACTTATTAAACCTAAATCCTGCTACTACGTATTCTATATCTGTACAAAATGATCTTGGTTGTATTTCTGATACCATACAAGTAAATGTTAAACCTAAAGTAATTCCACCATCTCCACCTCAATTAACGGATGTTGAACAACCTACATGTATATTGAATACAGGTTCTGTTTTATTAACTTCTTTACCAAAAGGGAATTGGACAATAACAAGTAGTCCACAAACTACGACAATTAAAGGAAATACAACTTCTCAATTAATTTCTAATTTAAAAGATAATACAACCTATACTTTTGTTGTTACTGATTCTAATGGTTGTACTTCCACAAATTCTTTACCATTGAAAATTAATACCTTCTATGGCAAACCAAATGTACCGACGATACAGACTCCTCAAACTTTTTGTGCAATTGATTTACCTAAAGTATCTAATTTAAACACTTCTGGTCTAGTCTCTACGATTTGGTATAAGGATAAAGATACAAGTTCCTCGGACGTATATTCCGTGAATGATACCCTAATACACAATGGAAGTTATTATGTCTCACAAAAAGTCAATGGTTGTGAAAGTGATCGCTTACTCGTAAGTGTAAAATTAAATGTTGGATCTAAATTCCCGAACATTAAACCATTAAACTATTGTGCTTCAGAGTACCATACGGTGGGTGATTTAGTAAAAAAAATAAATACGACTAATTCAACGCTTAAAGTCTTTGATGTCATTGCAGGAGGTAACACGTTATCGTTATTAGATACTTTACTAACCAAGGATTATTTCTACCAAGCGGATAGTGCAGGGTGTAAGAGTTATGTCCGACAAAAAATAACTGTGAATATAGCAGATACAGCTGTCCCATCGCTAGCAACAAAAGTTCTTACAATTTGTTCTAGTGATAATTTAACTTTTGCAGAATTATCTAAAGAGTTAGGTGTAGTTAGTGGATTACTATGGTATACCAAAAATACAGGTGGAGTTGCAAGTAATTTAACAGATAAAATTGATTTTCCTCCAATGTCACAAACGTATTATGTAGCATATAGACCGAATCAAACTAGTGTTTGTGAAAGTAAAGAGCGTGTCAAAGTAACTGTAAATTTGATTTTAACTCCTAGTGACATATTGATGAAAGAACATTTTTATGAACCTTGTAAAAATGCGTTAGAGACTGTTGCTAATCTCCCAACAGATCCTTATAATTCATCATCTATCGCTTGGTTCAGTGACCAAAATGCATTAAATCCCTTAAAGTCAACCGATTTATTGTATTCAACAAATTATTATGCAGCTGCTTATAATACAGATCCTACTACAGGTAAAAAATGTTATTCGGGTTTAAAAGATTTGGTGAACGTACATTTGTATGAAGTTGCGTTTATTACTCACCCAGAAAACAGCATTTGTGATAAAAATACAGGTGTTTTAACTATCGTAGAAAAAGATATACACGGTTATTCTCCATTTTCTATTACGGTTAAAGACCAATATGGAAATCTTGTTGGAAATTCATTAAAAACGAATAATTTAAAAGTTGGTGAATATACTATTGAAGTTACAGATGCTAAAAATTGTAAACATTCGGTTACAGAAATGGTCGGATGTACAGTTTTAAATCTTCCGCAAATTATTACACCAGATGGTGATGGAAAAAACGATACATGGATTATTCATTATTATGAAAAATATCCAAATGTTCAAATAAGTATTTACAATCGTTGGGGATCAAAAGTTTACACAAGTGAAATTCCTTATATGGATACCTGGGATGGACGACCAAGTTCGGATATACAAACACTTGGAGAAGGTTATTTACCTACAGGAACTTATTTTTATGTTATAGATAAAGGGAACGGAGAAGCTGTTGAAAGTGGTTATATTGAATTGGTTAAATAAATTTTCTAGTATTAATTAATTGTAGTTTATAAAAAAGTGTAACCATTTAGTGAAAAAATATCCATAATATTGTAATTATATTTAGATTGATAAAATGACTTTGAATAGATTTTGGTTAGTGCTAGTATTAATTTTTTGTAGTAATATGCTATCTTTTTCTCAAGGTAGTAGAATTGCAAAAGGATTAAAAGCATTTGATGCGAAACAGTATGATGTTTCGAGTGAAATTTACACGAAACTCATTAAGAAAGATTCTTTAAATCCTCAGCTTTATCCGGATGTTTATAGAAATGGTGCTATTTCATCTATCAATACTAAAAAGTACTTAGATGCAAAGCATTTTTATGAGAAATTAAGCAAAACAGATCAATTTACTTTTGAGGATGCTTTCAATTATATACAATTAATGGTATATATTGGTGCAAATAACGAAGCAAAAAAGATGTTTGAGCATCCTGCAGTAATAGCAAGTAACGATGCACGATTAAATTTATTGGAAGTTTATTTTTCTGGAAACCATTTGGATGAATTACGTAAAGATTCATTGAAGTTCAAAGTTGAGTTAGCTACATTTAATTCTGAAAAAGGAGATTATAATACTGCTTATTACCCAAAAGGAATTGCGCTAAATTCGACCAAAAAGAAGAAAAATAATCGGCCTTGGTTATTAGAAAATAGTATTTTATTACCAACATATATTTACAGTGATAGCTTAAAAATTCGTAAAAAAATAAAAGGAAATGGAATTAATAAATTTGAGGGGATTGCATTTTATGATAGTATAGAAAAATTATGGTATTTCTCAAAATATTTAGCGAAAAACAAAAAAAAGGCTGTAAATGCAGTAGGAATATTTGTTTATGATGAAGTTCTAAAAAAAACGCGAAGTTTTTCCTTTAACGATAAAAATGCATTTACAGGTCATGCAAATGTTTCAAATGCTCATCAAGTTTTTTGGTTTGCTTCTGACCGAGAAGGTGGTAGTGGTGGGTTAGATATTTGGTATTGTACACGTGATCAAAATTTATGGTCAGAACCAATAAATGCAGGATCAACTATTAATACGGAAGGAGATGAAATGTTTCCATTTGAAAGTGATGGAAAATTATATTTTACAAGTAATGGGCATCCAGGTTTTGGAGGGTTTGATATATTTTACGCTAGTGTAAATGTTGCAGAATTAACTAACGTGAAAAATGCAGGATATCCAATTAATACAAATGCAAATGATTATTCTATTGCGCTAGATAAATCACATTTGCATGGATTTATTACGAGTAATCGTGGAGATTTTATTGATCGCTTGTATTCTGTAATTTTAAATGATGTTACGGTAGATTTAAATGGATATGTGTTTTCAAATTTAGGTACACAAAACTTAATATCGGGCGTTCGTGTTTTGGTGTTAAATAACAAAAATCGAATTGTTGACACTTTGTATACAAATGAAAATGGTAAATTTACATTTAAAAGTAAACCAGATCAACAGTATACTTTTTTAATAGGTAGTGGAGATCATGAGCCTTTAATAGCAAATTTTAATACAATAGGTATTGAAAAATCAGAGGTGATGGATAAAAAATTCACTTTAGAAGAGAAGATGGTTTCTTTTGATTTGAATATTAAGGACCGAGAAACTTCCTATCCTGTAACATTAGCCAACGTGGAATTAAAGAATCTTGAAACAGGAAATAATATTACTTTCACGACCGATTTCAATGGTAATATTCATGCAAATTTACCTTTTAATGCAAATTACCAAGTAACAGCGACTAAATTAGGATATGATCCTGCTGTTAAACAATTTAGAACATCAGATACATTAAAACGAATCCAAGAAAAGATAGAAGTAAGAAAGACACCAGCTTTAATTACTATGCGATTAGAAAATATTTTATATGCATATAATAGTTATGGATTAAGTGAATTTGGTAAAGCGGAATTAGATACTTTAGCAACATTTTTAAATGAAAACAAAGATGTGTATATGGAGATAAGTTCACATACGGATGCGCGTGGAAAAGCTTCTTATAACATGGATCTTTCTAAAAAACGTAGTGAAAGTTGTTTGAATTACATTATTTCTAAAGGGGTTATTAAGAAGCGTTTAACTATTTTTAATTATGGTGAAACTAAATTATTGAATCAATGTTTAGATGGTGTACCATGTTCCGAGGAATTACATAGAATTAATAGAAGAACAGAGTTTACATTTAGATTCCCGAATACTAATTAAGTAGAAGTTGGGTAATAAAGTTAAATTTTTTAACTGTTAATAAATATCGATAACTTCCATATAATTTCATCTTAAATCCATGTATTTTTGCAATCTAAATCGTTTGTAAAATGATAGATATTAATCCGCAAGAATTACCAATTCCAAAATTGCATCAGATATTACTTGGTGCTATTGGACCAAGACCAATTGCATTTGCTTCAACTATTGATGCTGAGGGAAATCATAATTTATCCCCATTTAGTTTTTTTAATGTTTTTAGTGCTAATCCACCTATTTTAATTTTTTCACCGGCTAGAAGTGGTCGAACGAATGAAACAAAAGATACTTATAAAAATGTGAAAGTTGTGCCGGAGGTTGTAATTAATATTGTTAATTACGATATTGTACAACAGATGAGTTTGAGTAGTTCGCCGTATGCATCTAATATAGATGAATTTGTGAAGGCAGGATTTACAGCTTTGGATTCCGATGTAGTGAAGCCAAAGCGCGTTGCTGAATCTCCAGTACAATTCGAATGTAAGGTGAATGAGGTAATTGAATTGGGCGATCAAGGTGGTGCTGGGAATTTAATTATTTGTGAAGTTGTTAAAATTCACATTGCAGAAGAAGTATTGGATGAAAATGGATTGATTGACCAACATAAAATCAATTTAGTAGCGCGTATGGGAGGTAACTGGTATGTACATGCAAATGAAAAATCGATGTTTGAGGTTGTGAAACCAATTACAACTATTGGTATAGGATTTGATCAATTACCTAAGGATATTTTAGCTTCTGAAGTCTTGACCAAGAATGATTTAGGTTTGTTAGCAGGGATAGAAAATTTACCGAATGAAACAGAAGTTAACGAATATAAATTAGTTGAATTAAATAATTTATTTGTAACTTTAGATAGTAATCCTAGTCAATTAGAGTTGGAGTTGCATAAACATGCGAAATCTTTATTGGCTGAAAATAAATTAAATGAGGCTTGGATGACCTTATTAGCTTTTAATAATTAATTAGAATAAACAAATAAGTATGTACAAATTAGCAGGAACAGTAAAAGTAGTAAATCCTACAGTTCAGGTATCAGAGAAATTCTCTAAAAGAGAGTTCGTAGTTTCAGACACTTCAGGAATGTATCCACAAGATATTTTATTTCAATTAACCCAAGATAAATGTACTTTATTGGATGGTGTTAATGTAAATGATCAAATCGAGGTGTCTTTTAATCTTCGCGGAAGAGAGTGGACGAACCCTCAAGGGGAAGTGAAATATTTTAATTCTTTAGATGCTTGGAGAATTGATAAAGTAGGTGCTGCTTCTCAAGGTATTCCAGCAAATGGACCTTCTGCAATGAATTTGAATCCAGTTGCTTCTGCTACGCCTGAAATGACTACTTCAAGTTCGGATGATGATCTTCCATTTTAATTAGAAATCAAAACTTTAAATAGCCGCTTTCGAGTGGCTATTTTTTTTGCTTATAACTTTTATTTACTTTATAAAAACTGCTTTTATGAAAATTCAGATATTACAATTAATCGTTTTTAGTTTTTTCCTTTTAGGCTTAAATAGAGCACATAGTCAGAATTTGATTAACGCCGATACGATTACTTTTAATACCCCTTTTGAAAATATTGCTATTAGGAAATTGCAAGGAGATAAACATGTTACTACGTTTATCATTTGTGTTAAAAAGGAGGTTAAATTACATAAGCATGCGAATCATAGCGAGACCATTTATGTATTGAATGGTACAGGTGAGATGGAAATTGGCGAGAAAGTTATGGTAATAAAAAAAGGGGACGTGTTATTCATTCCTGAAAACACTCCCCATGCTGTAAAAGTTACATCTGAATTTCCACTTAAAGTACTTTCGATACAAGCCCCTGAGTTTGATGGAACCGATCGAATTTTGTTAGAATAGCTAAAATTGGAAATAAATAAATGCCGGATTATTTAAGCTAATCAGTTTTATAATTATTGAAAATATAAGGAAATAGATTATTTTTTTAAAAATAAAAGAGTTGATTTTTCTTTCATCATGTCTAATTGACCAATCAATAATTACAAAAGGAATAATATACCAAAATACTTCTGTATTTGTTAATCCCTCACCATTAAATAGTGCTTTTGGATTTTGGTAAATATTTGCTAAAATCGATCTAAGAAAAAAGAAAGCGTCTCGTATGGATGTAGATCTGAATATTATCCAAGTTGTTGTAATAAAAACAAAAGTTATAATCATTTGTGTTAATGATTTTAACTTTGGGTAAAATTTTGGTGTTTTTATTTTGTTTTCTAATGATATGAATAAAATATAAAACAAACCTTGAATAATTCCCCAAAAGATAAATGTCCAATTTGCACCATGCCAAAATCCACTTAGAATAAAAACAAAAATAATATTTCTGAATGTTTGAAATTTTGTTCCTCTTGAACCTCCTAAAGGGATAAATAGATAATCTCTAAACCAAGAACTCAATGATATATGCCATCTTCGCCAAAAATCTTTAATATTTTTAGAGAAATATGGAAATTTGAAATTACTTATTAATTCAAATCCTAATAATTTAGCGGATCCTAGTGCAATGTCGGAGTAACCGCTAAAATCACAATATATTTGAAAACTAAAGGCGATAGCTGCAAAAATCAAGGAAAGAGCAGTGAAGTTTTGGTATGTTTCAAAAGTGTTGTTTACATAAAATGCTAGATTATCTGCAATTATCATTTTTTTAAATAATCCCCAAATAATTAAATAACAACCTTCAACTGCTTGTGTATAATTGAATTTTCTGTTCTTTTGAATTTGAGGCAATAGATGAGTTGCTCGTTCAATTGGACCTGCGACAAGTAGTGGAAAAAAACTAACAAAAATGGAATAATCAACTATGTTTTTTACTGGTTCAATTTTTCGTCGATACACATCGAAAATATACGATAAACCATGAAAAGTATAGAATGAAATACCTACTGGTATTACAATTTTTAAAACACTTAAATCATTAGTAATACCAAGATTTAATAATTGGGTTTGAATTTCTTCAATAAAAAAGTTGTAGTATTTAAAAAAAGCAAGAATTCCAATATTTATAGTTATGCTCAGGCATAAATAAATTTTAGCTTTCAATGAATTGTTTTTGTTTATCGCAAGAGCTAACGAGAAATCAATTAATGTTGATAGAATAAGGATTAATAAAAAATTAAGACTCCACCAACCATAGAAAAAATAGCTTGCAATTAGTAGAAAAAGATTTTGATAATTTATATTTTTTCCACCAATAATCCAATATAGTAAGAATACAATAGGAAAAAATAAAAAATATTCGAGTGAATTAAAAAACATTAAACCCTAATTATTTGAAAATCTTTGTTTTGAATATAGAGTCTACCATTATTTTACCAACGATAGGGTAATAGTGTGCTGTTGAGGAATAAAAGTTTTTGTTTTCAGTAATTTTATTTTCTCCTGAAAAATCTATAATGTTTTGTTTGCCAAAGATGCAATTAATGCTTGCTTGATCGTAATTGTTTAATTTACTTTGATCGTACATTGGAGCCATTATAATTACGTATTTACTTTTGTGTTTTTTTAGTATTGATTTAATTTTATTTAGTTTATAAATTTCCTTTTTTGATAATTGTTGATTTAAAGTGTATTTTTCATTTTTTCTCTCATATAAATCATTTTCTTCATTATTTACTGGGCTAGAATTATTGAAAAATAATGTGTCATATTTATTTTGTTTAATTATTTCCGAACAATTATGAAATAAGTCATTTGTATTGATGTCTGAAAATTTGTAATCACGGTAATTTGTAAATCCGGAGAGTATTCTTAGGTTTTTTGGTAAGTCTTTTCCAGAATAGTAGAAAAAAGACAAGAAGTGAGATCTGATTTGGTACCAAGGGGAAATGTTTTTGTATAAATAATAATCATTATTTATATTTTGAGCTTCATTTCTAAATGTAGAAGTATGGTCAAAAAGAATAAAGGCATTTTTAATCTTAATATTTTTTTTATCAAGGTATAATATTTTATTATAGATTCCATTTAATGTTTCACAATAATTTACAAAGTGAAACGGTTTGATATTATCATCATTGTTAAAAATTTTGTACTTGATATAACATGCAAAAAGCGGTATAGATCTTGACGAACCGAAAATAAATGTGTTGAATTTTTTTTCACCATGTTCGAGTCTTTTAAGTGAAAATTCAGCGGGTGAGTGAAAAATGTATTTTAGTTTATAATCTTTATTAATTCCAAATTCTGAATACAGATCTCTATAGATATATAGAATTATTAACGCTGTGAAAAATAAAAAAATAACACCAATCTTTTTTAGGATTTTCAGTAGAAAAAAATGAAAATCATTTATTGGTGTTATTTTACGCATCGAAATTTATTTAACCAATTGAATGCCTGTGTAATTCTGTGGTGTAATGTGTTTTAATTCATTTTTTAATTCTTCCGAAACAGCAAGAGTATCAATAAATGCGTGAACAGATGCTTTTGTTGTTGCTTCGTTTTTACGTGTAAGACCTTTTAAAGCTTCGTAAGGTTTAGGGAATCCCTCGCGACGAAGGATTGTTTGAATAGCTTCTGCAACAACCGCCCAATTTTTCTCTAAATCATTCTCAAAAGCTTCTTCGTTAAGCAATAATTTTTCTAATCCAACTAAAGTTGATTTCATAGATATAAGCGAGTGAGCCAATGGAACACCAATTGTGCGAAGTACTGTAGAATCTGTTAAATCGCGTTGCAAACGAGAAACAGGAAGTTTGGCTGCTAAATGTTCAAACAAAGCATTTGCGATACCAATGTTACCTTCTGAATTTTCAAAATCAATTGGGTTCACTTTGTGTGGCATTGCAGAAGATCCGATTTCTCCTTCTTTTAGTTTTTGTTTGAAATAATCCATAGAAACATACATCCACATGTCTCGGTTTAAGTCTAGAATAATTGTATTGATGCGTTTTAAAGCATCAAATAAAGCTGCAAGATTGTCGTAATGTTCTATTTGAGTAGTTGTTTGACTTCTGTCTAAACCAAGAACATTATTAACGAAATTGTTAGAGAATGCAATCCAGTCATGTCCTGGAAAAGCGATGTGATGCGCGTTTAAGTTTCCAGTAGCGCCTCCAAATTTTGCGGAGAAAGGAACTGCATTAGCTTGCAAAAGTTGTTTTTCTAAACGTTCCGAAAAAACTTGAATCTCTTTACCTAATCTTGTTGGTGACGCAGGTTGACCATGTGTTTTGGCTAACATGGAAACTTCTTTCCATTCTACTTTTAATACATTCAGTTTTGCGATTACTTTTTCTAATAAAGGGAAATAGACTTCGGTTAATGCTTCTTTTAAAGAAAGTGGAATACTTGTATTGTTAATGTCCTGTGATGTTAAACCAAAATGAATAAATTCAAGGTATTGGTCAAGACCAAGTTGTGACATTTGTTCTTTTAAAAAGTATTCAACTGCTTTTACATCATGATTCGTTATTTTTTCAGAATTTTTGATCCAAATAGCATCTTCTTCTGTGAAGTTTAAGTATATATTTCTTAAAGTTTGAATTTTATCGATAGGGAAAGATTGTAAGGGGGAAACTTGCGCTTCGACCATTGCAATAAAGTATTCAATTTCTACTTGTACGCGGTATTTTATTAATCCAAATTCGGAAAAATATTTTGCTAATTCTTCTGTTTTAGATCTATATCTTCCATCTACTGGAGAAATTGCTGTTAATGCGTTTAAAGTCATACTATTTTATTTATTTGAGGTGCAAAGATACGAATTCATCTCGGTACACTTTTCTGTTTTAAGCAATTATTTGTGTATAACTTCTTGCTTTCCTTCAAGCTAGGAGAAGCAAGTTATTAGCTATTTTATCTAATTTTGTTCTTCAAAAATATAAGCAAATTTATATGAAGTTTTACGCAATTTTATTTTCATTCTTTTTAGTTGGAACAGTTTCTGCATTCTCTAACATTACACCACCAGATACCACTTCTAATTTAGCGCAAAAAACTGCAGCTACTTTGATCGTAGAAGAAGCGAAACATTATTATTCTGACGGCCATATAAAGGAGGCTTTAGCGATGTTTAAACAAGCGGAAGCAAAAGACCCTGAATCATGGAGGGCATCCTATTGGGTAGCATTGTGTTATTATCGTTTAAATAATTTTACGATGGCATTAAAGCATATTGAGTCTGCCCGAAAAAAAGATAAAGAAGTAGACGCGGATTTACATGAGTTGTTGGGTAGATGTTACCATCAAAACGGATTGTTGGATTCTGCGTTGGCGAATTATGGTCGTGCTTTAAATGAATTATCTAAACAACGTGCAGAGGAATTGCATGTGTGGGATAAAATGGAAGAATGTAAATTTGCTAAAGCGGAATTAGGTAAAAACAAAGTTTTTGCACGTAAATTAGTTCCTGGGGATATAAATACTGAGTATAATGAATATGCACCAGTGTTGACCCAAAATGGTACTACTTTATTTTTTGCGGCACGTAAAAGTAATACTACTGGCGGGATGAAAAACCCAGATGATGAGCAGTTTTTTGAAGATGTCTATCGTGCTAAATGGAATGAGCAATTTAAAATGTGGGATAGTATAACCAATAAGATTGATAAGTTAAATGGTCCTGGATTTGAAACTTTTACCTATGTAAATGAGGATGCTACGCATGCTTTGTTGACATTAAATACTACGCAAACAGATTTGGAAATCCAATCTGAAAGTTCAGATATTTGTGAAGTAGATTTTAAAGCAGGTAAATGGTCTAAGCCTAAATTTATTGTTAATGAATCTATTAATACTTCTTATTACGATGGTTCTGCGACTTTGACAGCAGATGGTTCCATGATGGTGTTTGTTTCCGATAGAAATGGGGAGGCAAGTTCTATGGATTTGTTTGTTGTTCGTAAAGAGGGGAAGAAATGGGGGGAAGCAATTCCGATGCCTGCCCATGTTAATTCTTTACGAAGAGAAACGACTCCGTTTTTAACACCGGATGGTAAATTTTTATTCTTTAGTTCTGACGGACACAAGGGTATGGGTGGGTATGATGTGTATGTTACACAAAATACAGGTGGTAGTTGGTCTAAGCCAGTTAATTTGGGGGCTTCTATTAATACGGTAAATGATGATACTCATTTTCAATATTACAAAGCTTTAAAGCGTGCAATGATGGCCGGCATTACATTGGATGAAATGCAGTGTAATTATAATATTTACGATGTAAATTTAAACGATGCTGTATTTCCAATAAGCTTCGAATAATTCCATTTTAAATAGCTATTGGGGATCTTTATTTTAGTAAAATCCATGGTATTATACTAAACGCCAAATTGACTTAAATGATGGTCTAAATGTTTGTAAAGCATGTTGTTCCATTCGCTTTTAGTCATCGATCCAAAAGAAATAGATTCTTTTCCTTCAAACGCATTTTCGCCTAATTCTTGCGTTTTAAGAATAAAGTCTATTATTTTTTTCTTTTCTAATTCAAAATCTCGTTCGTCTGCGATAACAAAATACGGTGCCGTTTGACTACTTTTTTTGTAGGGAGTTTCATTTACAACGTATTTCTTTACGAAATTTTTCAAAATAAATTTCACAAAAGTGTTTGGTTTTGGGTGTTTATTTGTGTAAATGGTTTCGTATGTTACGCTACAGTGTGCTAGCATTTGTGCAACATGCATTTTACCCCAAATCGGCTTAGATTCATTGCTTAATGTGTTGATGCGTGCAATGATTTCATTTGAAATTTTCTCTGTAAAAATATTTTTCATACGTTTTATTTTTTATTTCAATTTTACTTTTTTTTTTCAGAATTCGTTATCGCATTCCTTGCATTTATTTACTTTTTTGTTGTAGAACGGAAAAATTACAAAGACAAATGCTGTTAATAAAGAGAGAATTCCTGTGATGTTTCGGTACGAAGAGAATCCTGTTTGTATGTTGGAAGAATTACATTTTGGACATGTAATTATTTCATTGTTTTGATTTGTGTATGGTGTGTTTTCAAGTTCTTCCAAATATGTTTTTGCTTTGGTGTAATCTTGTTCAAATACTTGAAGTTTGATTCCGCCAAGCGCTACATTATATAATGGATTGGTAGTTATGGTGTTTTCATCTTTTAAGTAACTTTGAATTCCTTCTAATTCCAATTGACATCGAAGCATGTTTGCATCAATGCTATTGTCGAAAGTTTTTAAGGTTAGTAGATTCATATGGTGTTATTATAATTTTTGCATCAAATACCGATACAACTCCACCATACACATAATATCGTACTTCGCAACAATTTCATTCGGAGTATGCACATTATCTTCCGCTGTGCCAATAAAACACCAGTCAATTAACATGTCTGATTTTTGAAGGGAACTTCCATCACTTCCTCCAGCAGATTCCACTTCGAGTTGGAAGTCGATTTTCGATTTTTTTGCGAGATCGATGATTTTGTTTAGGTAACTTCTACGTGGTAACATGCTGTCGCGCATGGAAATTGCTACTCCGTGACCTGGTTGTACGTAATCGGTCACCCAAGTGATGTCAGAAATTAATGCTTGTCGTACTTGGTAGATGTCATACAAGAATTTTGCGCAAAATCCTACCGAATTTCCTCCGTGTTCTTCATAGGTTCCAAAAACGATTGCGCCGTTTTCCAGTGTTTCTGCAACTTTTAAAGCAGACCAAACGCCTAAACGGTTGTCTAAATAGGGAGATTGAACCGTAGTGTCTGTTTCTCGGAAGTTAGGTTTGTAGGTGAGGATGGTGCCGCGGTCTATGGTTCGTGGAAACACGCATTTGTAAATTGGTCGTGCGTTTTCTTGCTCGATGAGCATAAGTTCGGTTTCTATTTTACCTTGAGAATCGCTACCAACTAATTGCATTCCGTCTTCGATGTCTGGACCTCCGATTTTAACTAATTGGTTGTCGTAGCTTACGCTGAAACCTATTGTGTCAATGTGTGCATAGATTGCTGTGCGTGGTTTTCCGAAAACAACTATTATGTTATCGTGAAATTCGTTACCAGCATAAATGGCAGGTTGTACTTTCCAGTTTGCTTTATTTTTATCTATATAATTTAGAATAAATTTCGCGATTTTTCCTTCATCGCTGGAGGCGCCTTGTATTGCAGTAAGTTGTTTTAATAGTTTCATTAATAGATACCGTTAGATTGTACTTCTGTGTTTTCAATGTCTTGTAAAAGTACCTTCATTTTTTCACTTTCTTGAAGTGGGATGCAAATTTCTAAATTGCAATCGAGTTGAAAGTCTTGGAGTAATACTTTTGCATTCGATGTTTTTATTAAACTCATGATTGCTGGAAGTTGTGGGTAATTGAATGTGATTTTTAGTGTTTCCTCCAGTTCGCGATGGATAATTGTTCCTGTTTCAATGGCTTCTTTTGCTGCCGCGCGGTAGGCATGTATTAGTCCGCCGACACCCAGTTTTGTTCCGCCGAAATAACGAATTACACCAATAAGTACGTTTGTGAGTTCAAAGGATTGAATCTGGCCTAATATCGGTGCGCCTGCACTGTTGTTTGGTTCACCATCGTCATTTGCTCGTGTGTTGTATGTTTCAACTCCAAAACGATAAGCATAACAAAGGTGGCGTGCTTGGTGGTGCATTTTCCTCCAATCATTCAAGTGTTGCTTCGCTTCTTCTTCT
>Ga0114962_10002283_pt1 | contig 16107 bp, 12 predicted proteins | sample C_130820_MF_Meta_FD_87017 | JGI IMG/M metagenome (GOLD analysis project Ga0114962, IMG submission 87017) | Freshwater microbial communities from Lake Croche, Canada to study carbon cycling - C_130820_MF_MetaG | ecosystem: Environmental > Aquatic > Freshwater > Lake | place: Lake Croche, Canada...
AGCACTTCATACCCAGGTAAGTACTTTAACTTGGCTATCTACTCTGGTGGTACTAACGCTGGTTACATTGTAGAACGCTTTAGCGACCTTACAATGTTGGTTACTGACCCGTCGTATGCTCCGCTTGTAATTAACGCTTCATCTAACTACGTTGTGGCAACTGACTCTAACGTAAGCGGTCACTCGGCTGTTAACTTCTCTAGCACTAACACCCCAATTACTACTGGTCTTGTAGCAATTAGCGCAACTGGTGGTAATGGTGGTTCATCTAGCACTAGCGTTACGTTAACTGGAAGCATTCCAAGTGCAGTTCACGTCGGTATGCTTGTAAGCGGAAACGGTATCACAAGCGGAACTACAGTTACTGCATTTAGCACACCTACAATTACACTAAGTGCTGCTATGGCTGTTCCTACAGGTACTGCCATCACTTTCACAAACGTTGCATTTATTGGTGGTGCTGATGGTGCAACAGCTTCTAACACTGTAGCTCTTAATAACGTTGCAATTGCGTCTACAAGCTCGTTGGCAAAACTTGACTCAATTACACAGCCAATCTTGCTTAACGCTCCTGGTGTTACTGAGGCAACAAACGTAAATAACATCCTTAACTACGCTTACAACCGTGGTGACACGTTTGTAATTATTGACCCTACGCAAACTACTTTGGATGTTACAAGCCAAATGTCATTAGCCAACTCGTACACTGGTGGTGCGGCTGGTTCCCCTGCATTAGGCTTTGGTGCTGTTTACTACCCCAACTTAACAATTCCAAACCCAACATCTAGCGTTGGTGGAGCAATTGTAACTGCCTACCCTGGTGGTGCAGTTGCGGCTAAGTATGTAACTACTGACAGTTACCGTGGCGTATTTAAGTCACCTGCTGGTCTTGACGCTCGTTTATCTGGCGTTGTAGCAGTAGCTAGCCTCACAAACACTGAGCTAGACTACCTAAACAATGGAACAGTTAACCCTAACACCTTTGCTACTGCTACCCCAGTTAACGCTATCCGTTACATTCCAGGCTCTGGAATCGTAATCATGGGTGCTCGTACACTAGGAAGCACATACGCTAACCGTTACATCTCGGTTCGCCGTAGTTTGATTTACTTACGCAAGTTACTCTCTGACCTAACTTCATTTGCTTTGTTTGAGTCTAACGACCAGGTTCTATGGAACCGTCTACAGACTACCTGTGAAGCAGCTCTTATCAGCTTCTGGCAGGCTGGTGGTTTGAAGGGTACAACTGCTCCAGACGCATTCTATGTAAAGAGCGACAGCACCCTAAACACTGTGTCTAGCATTGCTGCTGGTGAAGTTCACCTAGAAGTCGGTGTAGCCCTTCAGCGCCCTGCTGAATTCGTAGTTATCCGCATTAGCCAGTACGACAGTGGCTCTGTTGTAACAGTCCTGTAGGAGGAAAAATAAATGGCACAAAGCGCAATCTCACGCTTTTCTAAGTTAGCGACTGACCCGTTACGTAATTTTCGGTTCATCGTTGACTTCCGCGTAACTGGTGACAATGGAGCTCCTGGTTCTGCCGCAGCATCATCGGCACCTTACATGAAATTTAAGGGCGGATTTACGTCAGTAGACGGCCTTAGCATGTCTGTTGACAGCATCAGCTATCGTGAAGGCGGTATGAACACTAGCATGCACATGCTTCCTGGTCGTACTAGCTTCCAGCCAATTACTCTGTCTCGCGGCGTAATCCTTGGTCAGACTGAGGCAATCAACTGGTTTAAGCAGTTGTTTGCAGCCTCGTCTGGTGAAGGTATTCCAGGTATTGATGGTACTACTTACCGTTGCGACATGGACATCTATGTGCTAGACCACCCAATTACTGGCTCACCTGCTATTAGCGCTTCGGACATTATCAGCAAGTCTGCGTACAAGATGAAGTTCATTGTGCACAACGCCTGGATTCAGAGCCTTAACTACTCTGGTCTAAACGCCTCAGACAATGCACTAATGTACGAAAACATGACCTTGGTTCACGAAGGCCTATCAGTTCAGCTAGCTAACTACGGTTCTAACGTATCGGCTACTTTAACTTAATAATTAAAAATCTGATAAACTATTTAAATACAACTAGGAGTTTAATATGGAAAACAATATCAGTAACGACCCATCAGTTTTGGCTCAAGCAGCTGCGGAAGCATCTAAAAAGCCAGAGTCTGAAATTAAAACCGTTGCACCATCAAACTCGGACGTTATTCTTCCGGGCGGGTTTTTAGCAAAAGACGGGTCTTTGATTAAATACGCCGAAGTCCGTGAGCTAAACGGTATGGACGAAGAAGCTGTATCAAAGGCTGGCTCTGCTGGAAAAGCACTTGCCGCTATGTTGCAACGAGGGGTTATTTCTATTGGCACTAGTCCTGTCAATAAAGACGACCTTGACCAATTGCTTAGTGGTGACCGTGACGCTTTGCTTATCGGCATTCGTCGAGTTACCTTTGGTGACACTATTGACTTTGCATTTTCATGCCCGCATTGCAAAACAGAACTAGACATTGTAGTTGATTTGCTTGAGGACATTCCAGTTAAAACTATGGATGACCCAATCAACGACCGCACGTTTAACTATGTTTCTAAAAAGCATGGAGTAATTGTTGTAAGCCTTCCAACTGGTGCTGTACAGAAAAAGCTTGTAGAAAACTCTGACAAGACTTCATCTGAACTAAACACCATTCTATTGGGTGGTTGCATTAAGTCTGTCAATGGCGAACCCGCAATTGGTGCTACAACTGCTTTAACACTTGGTATGGCTGACCGTGAAGCCCTACTAAATGAGATTCTTTCACGCAACCCGGGCCCACGCCTCGGGGAGGTGAAGACGACTTGCGAGGCTTGTGGTGAAGATATTCCTCTACCACTGTCGTTAGCCGACTTGTTTCGTCTATAACAAAGAAGATTACGAACACTTACTCGACCAATATGAGATACTATCCCGAACATATACTGGCTGGACGCTTTCTGACATCAGAAGTTTGTCCGTAAGAGAACGTCAAAACTGGTTGGCTAGAACAACCAGAAATAAGTAAGTAGAGTAATGGCTGAAAAAACTGTTAAAAATAGTTTAGGGCTTGGACCAGCTAAGGTCAAGCTAGTCGCTGACCTTACCGCAGAGTACAAAAAGCTTAATGATGTTTTAACTAAGACTAAAGAGCTCTCTGACAAAATTGCTACTAACCTTAAGGGTATGGCTGGCGGTGGCGGCGGCGGTGCTAGCGCAATGACTACGCCCACCCCTCAACCTGGCAGTAGTGCTGGCGTAGTAGCCCCTGGACTGCCTCCTTTACCTAACGCACCTCAGCGTTTTGATTATGGCAAAGCTGCTGCAGCTATGGCGGGTGTTGCTGTAAACGCGATGGTTTCTAGCGTAGACGCCTCAAGCTATGTCTCTAATGAGATAATGCGTAAGCAGTTTGGTTTTTATTCAGGTATATACAGTCCTACAAACGGAAATAGGACCAATACAGCCGCTAGAATGTCGGCTGAGCGTATGAACACAGCTGGTACACCAATGGACGCCCTGGACGCTGCTAGGGCTGCTATGGCGGGTGCTAGCAATGGTATGGGACCAGGTTTAAGAAACTATAGCACTATTCAGAATAGCGTTGCTGGTGTTTCTAACTTAATGCCTGGAGCTGGTCTTGAAGGTGGTATGAATGCTGTTACAGCACTTAATCAAGGTTCTAGTGTAAACAGACTTCGCATGATTGGCGTTAACGTCCGTGACCAAAATGGTTACATGCGAGATATCGAAGATATTGCTCGTGATTTCTGGAATATGTTAAATAAAACTAAAAGTGGTGGAAAAACCAATATTAGTGAACAAGACTTAGCGTATTCGTTGCAACCTGGCAACTCTATTGACATGGCTCTTAATCAATACTTTGGTAATGATGCTGTGCTTCGTCAGTCTATTACAGCTTACTTGTTTCAGTTTGCCAAAAATAACGGTAAAGCTTTTGGCTCGGATAGTCAAGGACGCGGCTATACTAGCCGTGCTGGTAAAGGGGCGCTTGAAGCAAGCGGCGGATTACCTCAAATTAGCCAGAGCATTGCTGGACGAAACTCTGCTGGCTTTAACGTAACTGATGCTTATACTGGCGCTGGAGTTGGTGGCGTTATCGGTGCTAACGGCCTTATTCAAGCACTTAGCAATACTTCAGCCGCACTTTCTCCAGTGCTTTCTCCTCTTGTAACAGGAACAACATTTGCGCAAACAATTGGCTCTGCTGGTAATGGTGCTGGCGGTATTATATCTAAAGGAATTTTGGACACTGTTAGTGGTCTTGCTAAGGGTGCTATAGATTTAGCAAAAATAGGTGCAATGCTAAATCCTGAAGTTATTGCTTTAGGTGCCGCTGCAGTTTTAACAACAGGTGTTGCATTAGGTATATCTGACCATAACAAAGAGCAAACCGCTACTGAAAATCAAAAAGCTGATTTAGGCTATACCGCTCCAACTGGAACTAGTGGTACTGGAACTAGCACGACTACCCCTAAACTTACTGGCAAAGTTATGACTGATAGCGCAGCTGTATGGGCAAATAAACTGCTGGCACAAATGAACATTAAAGCAACTCCACAAAACACACAAGCGCTTGTTAACTGGATGATGCATGAAAATACAAAAGACAGTCACTGGGTGGGAGACCGAAATAACCCGCTTAACATTACATCAGACTATAACTTTGGTGCTGTAAATGATACCCGTTTGGGTAAAGGTGCCAAAGTTAAAATGTTTGACACTGAAGAAGGCGGAATAGCCGCTACTGCTCTGCAACTTACTTCTAATAGTAAACCTGGTGACCAATATTACAGCATACTTCAAGATTTAAAAGCTGGCAGTGATGAGGGTAAAACTTGGGCGGATATTACTGCGTCCCCTTGGGCTGCGGGAAACTACGGTGTAGGAAAAACTGGTGGTGCTGGTCGTACGTACTACGGAAATAACATTACTGTAAATGTGACCTCAAGTGAAAAAGGAGACGCTTTGGGTAAAGCTATTGCTCAACAAATTGATGAAACATTAGCAAGAGCCGCAGCTCAGCATTAAGGAAAAATTAACTAATGGCCGGTAATACAAGCAGTTCACCTAGCGCACGTTCGCAAGGCTACGTTGCATCTGTTAGCACAGATGGCGTAAACGCTAATCCTACTATTGTTAATGTTTATGTAGATAGTGATTCTAGCACTAGCTATAGCCCAATTACTGGTGCCCAGCCTGCTGCAGCTAACTTTGAAGTAAGCCCTGGAATCACTACCCCACTTAAAAAAAGTTATCAATATACCCCTATTGTTCCTAATGCTACTGGTAAATATACATTTGATTCTTTAACCCCAACCGTGGCATCTACTACAACTTCTTACCAAAAGGTAGGCTCTTCAGTAAAGCTTACTAAAAATGGTAACAAAGGCACTACTGCTGTAAAATACGTTGACGTCACAAAAACAGTTCCTACTTTTAGTCAAAAATCTACAGTTACTTCGACTAATAAAAACGGAACGCCAATTGTCGCCGCTCCTTCTAATCCTGGTGAATACCAGTGGAACTTACCTCCGCACAGATGGAGCATGCCAAGAACTGCGCATAGCGACGCAAATAACATGCCAAATGGCGCTGGAAAAACCCCTTCAAGTGACCGTTACCGCCGTGGGCGCATTTGGTGGAAAGCTAGCGATACATCATTAAGCACTGTAGACGGTAACGGTAAAACTGTTAAAATTGACAGCTCTGACCGTAAGTACGGGTTTCAATTTCTTTGGAACCCAACCTCATTTAGCACAGCTGTAGCTGTTCAAATGGACGCTACCCCAAATGTTAATGATAAATTTTTAGGGTCAGTTGGAGTATTTCCGTCCACCGAAACAATTTCTTTTACATTAGAGATTAACCGCATTAACGATTTTGCTGCAGCTAACGCTCATTTTAAACGTCCTACTAACATTGGAAGTACTTTAGGAAACGCAGCCTCTAACAATTTTATTAAACCTTCTGATACTGCAAGGTTTATTCCTTACTACCAAAACAACGGTAGCTTTACGGCATCACTTGTGCGCAATGGTAAGAAACGCTCAGTAGAAGACAAACTTGTGGATTTGTTTCAACGCGGTACTCTTGCAGATATTGAATACCTATATATGGCTATTAACGGTCCTGGTCCAGGCGGCACTTCATCTGCCAAAGACCATTGGAAAAATGGCCGTGGTATAATTACAGCAGACATTGGTTTTCTAATGCCTACTCTTTTAAATATTGATGTAGGTCCATTGTCATATATTGGTTATGTAACAAACATGTCGGTTAACCACCTGATGTTTACTCAGGATATGATTCCTGTGCAAAGCACCGTAAATATATCGTTTAACTTGCTTGCTACTGCTGGCCTTGCTAGCACAACCATAGGAGGATAATTATGGCAGCCCCATCAAATGACTCAAGATATAGTGATGCTACTATTGATTACTTTACCCCAACAGAGGCTGGGGAAAACGTTCAGGTAATGTTTTACGATTTTAGTTATTTAGGTCAAATGGATTACGTGGATTACACATGGCAGCTTGGGGACCGTATTGACACACTTGCTACTCGTTACTTTTCATACCCAACTCGTTGGTGGATTATTGCAGAATTTAATCCTAAGATTAATGATTGGCTTAACGTAACCCCTGGAACTAATATTAGGATTCCTCGTGTCTAACTACGTAAACATTTCTTTTCCTAATAACTTGCAACAGCCTAAGCGAGTTTACAAAGCCATTTTATATCAAGAAATTTTTGCGCATGACTACGCAACTATTGAACTTAGAGACTGGAATGTTGACCCTTTAAACATTAAACCCGGGACCCTAATGATATTGAGCATTAGAGGTAAAGATTATCACGGCTATGTTCACGACTTAAAAAATGAACAAACTACTACTAAGAATTTTACAAGAATTGGTTTTATTGGCGCATCTTACGTAATGAAGCAATCTAGCCAAAAAATTTACCGAGACATGTCCGCTGACCAGGTTGTTGCAGAAATTGCTAAAAAACATAATTTTGCTTACAAGGTTACTCCGCACCCTCGTATATATCCACAAATTGCTCAAGCAGGTATGACTGACTGGGAATTAATGGTTAGGCTAGCTAAACAATCTGGTTATTTTTTGCGTGCTGAAAACACAGAAATTTATTTTCAACCACTTACTGAAGAGTTTATAAATAGTATTACTGAGGCTAAAGTTTTTCAAAAAAGCGACGGTGGTTTTAAACCTAAAAATCCTATCTATAGTTTTAAACCAACAATTAGTGAAACTATTCGTCATTTTGGGTTTAAAAAAGCTGCTACGTCTGTGGCTGGTATTGACCCTATTACAGGGCAAGATTTTAAAATTACTACTCAAACTTCGTTTGTTCCTAGCCGCCAATTTTCTAATCAAGAATTCTTTGATGACCATGCTACAACAGTTGTAGCTAATGACTACCAGACTGCTAAACATCTGGCAAACGCATCTGATGAGTACAGTCGTTTTCCTTACGCTGCTCAGGTAGAAATTCTAGGTGATTCGGATTTGCGTCCTTGTTTGCCAATTTATTTAAAAAACGTTGGTACTGAGTATTCTGGTTATTGGACTTTGCTGGGGATTACTCACACGGTAATTGAAGAAAACCTTAACCAGTACATGTATACGTGTGATTTAGTTGTTGCATCTGACTCACTTGGTCGCATTTCAGATAATAGGTTGCCAGAAGTTCCTTCTAACACACCTACTAGAAACATCATTCCTAACCAAAAAAACAGTAACGTTAAGCCTAAAACTATTATTAATAAACCCGCTATTACAACTAAGCGTTACCAGCAAACTGAATTAGTTAACCGCATTAACCGCGCTAACCAAATTGGACCATTTACTGCAACTTCTCGTTGGGGTTCTACGCACCGTGATTTAACTTACAAAATTGTAGATGAAAAAATGCCGCAGGCTGTACGAATAAAATTGAGGTCTAATGCAATCTGACGTTAAATACACTGGAATTTATCGTGGCAAAATAGTTAATGCTGCTGACCCTGAAGGTCTTGGTAGAGTTACTTTAATTGTTCCTCAAGTTCTTGGCGTTGACCAAGTTACTAATTGGGCATATCCAATTGTGGGGTTACCTGCGAGCACTAAATCAATTTATGGGTCGTTTACTAGCAGTGCTACTCAAACTATATCCGACAACACTAAAAATTATGTAGTTGCTTTAAACAATGTTGAGGGGGCTTACGGAGTTAGCTTAGTCAATTCGTCAACTAGTCCTGTTGCCCTTACTGGAGCAACGAGCTCTGTAGTGCCTGCTAATACATCTGCTATAAAGTTTTTGTATGCGGGAACGTACAACATTCAAATTTCTGCTCAAATTTATACAACAATTGGTGGAAACTCTTTTCTGGAGGTTGACCTATGGGCTTTGCAAAATGGGTTGCCTATTCCAGATTCTACAGGGCAAATTTCAATCGGCGCTAAAAACCCTTATACCGTTTCTTCTTGGAATTACATTTTAACTGTTGCAGCTAACGACACCGTTCAGTTTGTTTGGTATGTAAATTCTTCCACAGCAACGTCTTTGTATGCTATTGCTGAACAAGCAGGGCCTCCGTATCAGCCTTCAACTCCTTCATTTACTGTATCTGCCACTTTAGTGGGCTCATACGTACCGCAGTCTGACGAACACACTTGGGTTATGTTTGAAGGCGGAGACCCAAATTTTCCACTATGGTTAGGAACATTTTAAATGACAGTTAAAATTATTGATTACCCGTTTTCATTTAGTAAATCTGCAGACGGAAAATACATTGCTTCTGTTGGTAATACGACGGACTTTAAAAAGATTTGGCAGCACCGTGTTCTTCTTGTTTTAGGGACTCGACCAGGTGAACGTCTTATGAGACCAGATTTTGGCTGTAATTTGTACAGTGCAGTATTTGAGCCTGAAGACGTAGCAAAACAAATTGCTAGCGATAGCATAACTGAAGCTTTTACTATTTGGTTGTCTGAATTAGATTTAAAAGAAATTACACCTTACTTTGACCGTAATACAAATGTGTTGACTTTAAATATTTTATATGGTCTTCCAAATGGCGAGACAGACAGTGTTACAATTAATACAGGAATGTTTAATCGCTCAGGCGACCTAACTTAGGAGATTACTAATGGCTAGCCAAGTATCTAAAAATTATATTCCGCAAATTGATTACGTCTCTCGTGACTATACAGCAATCCTTTCGGACCTTACCGCTATTGCTAAACAGTTTAATCCTACTTGGGCCGTATCTGACCCTGCGGACATCGGAGTAGCCCTCCTAGAGACTTTTGCATACCTTGGTGACATTCTTAGCTTTTACACCGACCGCATGGCATCTGAAGGTTTCTTAGGCACTGCTAGCCAGCGTTCTAGTGTACTTCAGATTGCTGCGATGTTAGGTTATGCTCCTACACCAAGTAGCGCTGCTACAGTAGGTTTAACTCTTACAAATAGCTCAGGTAGCACAATTACTGTAGCGGCTGGAACTCAGTTTGCCTCTACTACAAATGTTAATGGTCAAAGCACTCAAGTTATTTTTGAAACAGATACTGCTTTAACACTAACTGCTAATGCCACTGGCTCAGTAAATGCTACACAAGGTGTCACAACTACGGATGAGTCTTTAGGAACATCTGATGGAACTCCTAGCCAAGTATTTAAATTAGCTCAAACTGGCGTAGTTCTTAATAGCACTGGTAGTAACCTTACTGTTAAAGTTGGCGGAATCCCTTACGTCTATAGCTCATCTTTAGTTGACAACAGTCCATACGACTCTGTTTTTACAACTAGCATGGATGCTGAAGGTTATACGTACATAGTTTTTGGAGACGGTGTTGGTGGTCGTGTTCCGCCTGCAACCTACGGAGTAACAGCAACTTACCGTGTAGGTGTAGGGGCTGATGGTAACGTAGCTGCTGGGTCTATTACAAAATCAATTTCTGGCACATACCCACTTACTATTTCTCAACCATCTGCTGCATCAGGCGGAGCATATGATGAGTCTACAGACTCTATTCGTTATAACGTACCTCGTGCTCTTCGCACTCTGCGTCGTGCTGTTTCTCTTAAAGATTACGCTTATTTAGCTTTGCAAGTTTCTGGAGTTTCTAAGGCTAACGCAGATGCTGCAGTGTGGTCTAACGTTAACTTATATATTGCTCCATTTGGTTCAAGCGCAATAAACAGTTATGGACCGTACGTTGGAAGTTCTTCTTCTATAGTTACTAGCATTACGCAAACTAACTCAACTGGTGGTGCTTACACGTCTGGTACTAGTTACATAACTTACACAGGTGCTGTTGGGGCATTTTCTACGCTGTACACAGCTTACGCCGCTTCTACAAACGGAGTCTATGTAACCGTATCTGGTTGTGCTCCAGTAACTTACAACATTACTACCCCTACGCTGGTCGCATACGTGGCAAGCAATGGAAGTTCTTTTACAGTGGCTACCCCAAGCGGATTTAGTACGTTTCCTACATACTACCCATCGCTTTCTATTGGACTAACTGTTAATGCAACTGGGCCTGCTACTACCGCTTTTACTACTCTTAAAAATAATGTTATTAGTTACTTTACAGATAAAGTTGCTCCTAACGTAACTCTTACTGTTTCTAACCCTCGATATGTTCCAGTTAACGTAGAAATGACCTTGCATGTACTTCCTCAGTACAACCAGTCAGCCGTTGTTACTCAAGTACAAAACGCTTTGTCTAATTTAGTGTCTTACAATAATGCGTTCTTTGCTGACCGAATTCCTCCGCACTTTGTCCTTAACGCTATTACAAACGTTGATGGCGTAGATTACGCAACTATTGAGCATCTTCGCAGAAATTCCAATGAACAAATTTTTTCAATAACTAGTTGGACAAGAACTGCCAATACCGCTACGTTTACTTTTCCTAACACCCATAACATAGTTGCCGGTCAATCTGTACGCCTATATAACAGCGGTGGTTTTGACGGCACATACGGAGTTAACTCTGTAACTGGAACAGCAATCACAATCACAGTTCCAACTGGAACTGCTACACCAACTGGTATAACTGGTACGGTAACACTCGGGTCAAACACGATTACTAGCCTTAGTTCTACCGTAGGTATTACAGTGGGCATGAACGTAAGTGGAACTTACATTTCTAGCGGTGCTGTAGTCACTTCTATTTCTGGAACAACTATTGGTATTAGCACAATTGGTCTTGTAGGTGGTGGCGCAGGTAACGCCCTCACATTTACCATGCCAGCAACAGACGCATCTAACTATGTGAAGGTACTTGCTGTTGATTCTACAACTACTTCTGGTGTTACTAATTATGGCATTGCCTGTGCCGTAGATGAAATTCCTACTAAAGGCACTTTTACTATTACCGCCACTGGCGGACTTTCATAAGGAGAAAAATAAATGGCTGCTACATATCCAGGAACAGTTAAAACTTATACCGATAAAATTGACGGTACTAGCATTGTTGCCGCTGCTGACATTAACAGCGTTCAGCAAGAAATTCAAGCTGTGGAAACAGCTTTGGGTACCAACCCAGCAACTTCACTTATTCCAGCCAGCGTTGGTACTTATAACGCCGCTGGTGTTTCTACTTCGTTAAGCGCCCGTGTAGGTAACTTAGAGGCAGGCCTTACTGCTAACGCTACTGATGGTTCGCGTGTTGGATATACTCTGCTGTACAGCGGTAACTTTACATCTGCTCCTGGTGCTTTTTCTGTTGCTGGCGCTAGCTACACAAAGTTTGTTGTAGTTATAAACGTCACTACTGCTGCTGGTACTCCCAGCTCAGTACTATTAAGCGCCAATAGCGCAACAACCGTAAAGTATGGATACTTTAACTACACTACTGGTGTTCCTACTGCTGGTGGTGGTAGCACAGCTGGTAGCTCTTTCCCAATTAGCAACGGTGCTGGACCAGCCTCTAACGATACTATTACTGCAGAGTTATACAATGCTAATGGAACTGGTGGTAAGCCAGCTTCTTGGGTAAATAATACTGGTTTTGGTTCTGGAATTGCTACCGCTGGTGGAACAATTACATCAGCTATTACTAGCATCACTATTACATCTGCCGCTGCTTACCCTACTGCCGCTACTTATGCTGTTTACGGAGTTAAATAGTAAATGACAGCCTACGGTTCCAAAGTATATGGTTCTTTTATATACGGAAGCGCTTCTGTTACAGACATTAGCGTATATCCGTTTACAACGCAGTGCCTAGATTATGGAACCATTAAACTATCTTGGATTTACCCATTAACTTCTGCTAACTTTACTACGTTTGTTATTCTTAGAAGCCAAGCTGGTTTTCCTATGACTGCTGACACTGGCGATTTAATTTATAAAACAAATAAAACTGCGCTGTCTACTGCTGGTTCTGGTGGTACTAGCTTACTTGGTTTAGCTGGAACACTTACTGATACTGGTTCTATTATTGACCCAATAACTGGTTTAGCAAGCGCTACTTATACTGGCATAACTACATTGCGTACAAATCAAAATGAGAGTGACGCAACTAACACTAAAACTTTTATGCTTACTGCTGTTAACTCCAACATTAAAGTAGGGCAAACTGTTTCTTATGCGCCGTCAGGTTTTTTATCTGGGGCAAACTCAGGTAGCGGTGTTGTAGGCGGAACTAAAGTGGCCGCTGTTACTTCAGACAGTACAAACACTTATATAACTTTAAATGATTACGCCACTATCCCTGTGGGGACAGCGCTTACATTTTCTACCGCCGCGCTTGCTCCCGGAAAAGTTTATTACTACTCTGCTTTTGTTCTTAGTAATAACTCATGGGTTCGCGTGGGAACTGCTATTGGTACGTCTGTTAAAAATTACAAAACTGCTGACACTATGTACGATTCTTTGCCTGAAGTTTACCGTGCAGCTCTTCCACCTAGTGCGTATGTTGGTGCAAATAAAAATGTTGACCTTTATAACTTTTTAAGAACATTTGGCGTTCAATACGATTTTATTAAAACTAAAATTGAAAACGCCACTAATAGATACGACGTAAATAACATTGACGGTCGTCTGTTACCAGCTTTGATGGACCAATTAGGTTTTAACTATGAGAGCGGTATTGGTGTTCAGCAAGGTAAACGCCTTCTTAAAAACGCTAGCTATATTTACCTTAATAAGGGCACTGTAAGGGGCGTAAAACAATTTGTGTCATCGTTTACTGGGTATGGGGTTTCAGTAAATGCGTTTAAAAATTTGTTTTTAACTCTTGACTGTTCTTCGTTTGAATATAGTGACGGTTTTTGGGGCGCAACTGGTTTAAGTTTATTTATAGGCAACACTACCGCAACTCTGGAAGGTGGGACACCTTCACCTTTCTCTGTGGGAACCTCACCAGCAGGTTATCAAAATGCTCAATCTGGTTATTTAAAAGTAACTATGAATCAGCCGTTTACTAACCCTTATGTAAGCAGTGAAATTTCTTACGGAGTTTCCGTAAACAATTACACAATTTCAACTACTACTTCAAATAACTCTACAGCGGGTTATCGATACGTGACTTTAACTACAGACACTGAGCACGAGTTTACACTTAATCAATACGTTGCAATTTCTAACATGCAACCTCCATTTGTTAACGGTACGTTTAAAGTTATTGGTGTACCTGATTCTAAAAGTTTTACAATTTTTGCTTCTTCGTTAAATTTTTCAAGTTCTGTTTACCCAAATGGAACAGCTTCTATTGGTACTCAGACTCCTACTGGAACTACCAACATTACTATTACTGCAGGTGCGCAGTTGTACATTGTTCCTGGACAAACGGTTACAATTTCAAACGTAATTCCTACTGCTTACAATGGCACATGGACTGCACAATCTGGAACGACTGGCTCTACTCTTGTAGTTAACATTGGTTCAAACCCTGGCGCTATTACTGGTGCTGGCACAGTGTCTTCTTCCCCTGGAACGGTTAGTACGTACGACCCTAGAACTTGCGGTATCCCAATTACTTCCGGAACAAGCTATCAATTTAGTGTCTACAGTTGGGCTAAAACTACTGCTAGGTCAATTGTTGTCGGTACTAGATGGTACGACCAGTATGGAACATATTTATCATCAGCTACTGAAAGCGCAGGAACCAACTCTACTACTTCTTGGACAAGACTTAGCTTTGCATTTCCTAGAACTGCTCCAGCTAATGCGGCATTTGCTGTTCCTTATTTTTTAACTGGATACACTACTGATGGTACAACATCGACAAAAGATTCTACAGTTGTTTTTGGTGAAGTTCATTACTTTGATGCTGCTCAATTTGAAGCTGCTACTGGTTCAACTGCCACTGCTTACGCGGATGCTAGACGCACTGACTTTTTCTTAACTGCTCCTCGTATTAACAGTGTTATTAATCCAGGTTTTGAAGCGGGAACTACTGGTTGGACTGTAATTACTGGTGGTTCATTATCCGCTGACACATCTAACGTTTACCCCACAAGCGCTGTTGGTTTAGGTACTGCTGTTAGCACACAGTCTGCAAAAATTACTGCTAGCGGCACTAGCACTGTGTTTTCTGCTGCGTCATCTACCTACTACATGGATGTAACTGCCGGAAATAGTTATTCTGTTAGCGCTTACGTTAAAGGCTCACACACAGACTCTGTAACTATTGGTGTGTCTTGGTATGCGGGAGCTAGTTTTATTAGCACAGATACAAGCACATCTACTACGCTTTCTACATCTACGTTTACTAGAATTTCATGGACCCCAGTTAGCTCTAGCACAACTCAAATGATTGCTCCAGCAACTGCTACAAAAGCTGTAATTACTTTAACTTTTACAGGCGTTAACGGGCACATTTACTACGTAGACTCCGTGTTGTTTGAGGCCTCTCAAACAGTTAATTCATACTTTGACGGCTCTACTGGTTACAACAACGTTGATGACACTGTGTGGGAACAAAATGCTGCTGGTACTAAGGGCACATCTATTACGGGTCGTAGTCTTTACTACCCTAATCGTGTGCTTATTCAAAGTCGGTTAAACTCTGTAATTTATGACTATTTGCCTTTTGGTACTAACTACGCTGTGTTTATTGGAACCACTGCTACTTGACGTTTGTCAATCTACCTGTATAGAATGTTATCTCCGTCACTAAGGAGATAAATATGAGACGAGTAACCATAGCGGTTATAGGTAACGCAAAAACAACCCGTGCCAACGTAGAGGCACTTATTGGTGATGTTGTTGATTCTGTAGATGAAGCGACTATCGCAACGGTCTATGACCAAGCACAGTCCGACGGTCAAGTCTGGGCTGAACAATACGCACAAGACAAAGAACTACCTGTGCTTCAGTACGCCCATAACGCATACAACGAACTTATTGTCGAGAACAAAGTTGAAGACATTAAATTCTTTATGTTGTGGGATGATGAAGACCCAGCTTGTCAATTAGCCGCATCAATTGCGCAAGAAAACAAAATTCTTGCCTACAATTTGACTGACGGTTTAATTATGATTCCGCTTAACTCCGAGCCAATTTCTAAACCAGTTCAAACTGAAATTCCAGTGGCTGAAGAAGTTGTTGACGACGTTCCTATAGTTGAAGTAATCCTTGTCCCAGAAGAGCTTGAAGAAGCCTACGAGGACGAAGAGAGCGAAGAGGGACTTGAGTACGATTTGGGTGAACTAATGACCCTAGCAATCGAACAGGCTGGCAAAGTGTTTGCTCGCTCATTTGCAGAAGAGTTCATTAAGCTGCTAAAAAAGTAGCATGGAAACTATTAGCACACAGGCACGTGGTTGCCTTAACTTTTTCGTATCTAATCCGCATTTGCGGATAAATTACCGCATCCTTATGACTGAGCATGGCGTTAGCAAACGTCGCAGCCTTGCTATTCTTAAAGAGTTGCGAGAAGCAAATTACCTGAAAATTGTTAAACTTGCAGGTGGTGGAACTAACGTTAAACTGGTCACGTCGGACGTGCCCACTGTGGGAACGTCTGGTAACAGCTATACAGCTAGTAGTGCTATTTCCAATAGCTATACAGCTAGTAAAGTTAATAAAGCAACAAATAAATTCC
>Ga0114962_10002285_pt1 | contig 16104 bp, 10 predicted proteins | sample C_130820_MF_Meta_FD_87017 | JGI IMG/M metagenome (GOLD analysis project Ga0114962, IMG submission 87017) | Freshwater microbial communities from Lake Croche, Canada to study carbon cycling - C_130820_MF_MetaG | ecosystem: Environmental > Aquatic > Freshwater > Lake | place: Lake Croche, Canada...
GGTGGTAGATCAAACAGTATGTGAAGGAAGTAATTTTAATACAATTACTTTTTCTGGATCAGCAAATACGCAGTTTGATTGGACAAATTCTAAAACAGCTATTGGTTTAACTGCTTCTGGCGTTAGTGATATAACTTCTTTTAAAGCTAGCGGTACTACACCAAATGGTTCTGCTTTAACGAGTAAAGTAGTAGTAACTCCAAAAATTAATGGCTGTCTTGGAGCATCCATATCGTTTGATTTAAAGGTGAATTCTATGGATGCACCCTATTTTTCCTATCCAAGTAATTCTATTTGTCAATTAGATCCTAATCCAACACCAATAATTACAGGTACTACAGGTGGTATATTTTCTGCAACTCCGGTTGGATTATCTCTAAATAGTGGTACTGGTAAAATAATTATTTCTACTTCAATTGTTAATACATATACATTAAAATATACTACAAAAGGTGCTTGTGTAAAGGATTCTTCAATTACAATCGTAATTAATCCAACTGCATTTGTAAATACAATAACAAGTCAACAAAGATGTCAAGACGATAGTTTTAATCCAATCAATTTTACAGGTTCAACGAATACTATTTTCAAATGGACAAATACCAATAATACGATTGGTCTAGCGAATTCGGGAGTTGGTAATATTACTTCTTTTATAGCCTCAGGAACCGTTTATGGTGGAGGATCTGTTAGCGGAAATATAGTTGTAACCCCTGAAATAAATGGCTGTTTTGGAGCAACAAAAACATTCAATTTAACTGTAAATCCAATCGATAATCCAGCTTTTGCTTATTCGGATAACTCGTATTGTGCGATTCAAGCAAATCCAGTACCGGTAATTTCTGGAACACTTGGTGGTTCGTTCACTTTTTCTCCAGCTGGTTTAGTTATTAATTCAAGTACAGGAGAAATTGATTTGAAAGCGTCAAAAGCTAATAATTATTTTATCAAATATACAACTACGGGAAATTGTAAAAATGATTCGACAGTCAGTGTTGGTGTAGGTGGAAATCCTTCTTTAGAAGATATTGATGATCAAGATGTCTGTGAAGGAACTTCTTTTGATCCGGTTAATTTTAAGGGGAATCCAGGAACTGTGTTTGCATGGACTAATTCAAATGCTACAGTTGGTATTCTGACTTCAGGAACGACAGATATTCCAGCTTACATTGCAAAAGGAGTTTTAAATTTTCGAGATACACTTGCGCAAATGGTAGTTACTTCTCGTATAGGGACTTGTATGGGTAATACTGTCAATTTTAAATATCGCGTTCGTGCTAAGCCAAATATTCAAGGGCGTATTGTTCAAACACCTTTAACCAGTAAATTTGTAAAAGATACTGCCGTATGTAAAGGAGCAAATATTAAGTTACTTGCAACTGGTATTTCAAAAAATGTAGATTATCATTGGACGCCAAATACTGCTTTACTTGGTTTCCCGTCTTTTGGAGCGAGTGTTACCACAAATATGGATTCAACACAACAGTTCATAATTACAGGTCAAAATCAATTTGGATGTAGTAATACAGATAGTGTTATTGTTCGTGTTTATAATCCAAAATTACTTTCTTTACATACAGATACCACTGTGTGTTCTGGAGTGAATTTCAATGGAATTGTTTTCAAAGGAAATACGCCAACACCAACATTTACTTGGACTAATTCAAATACTTCTATCGGCTTACTTGCTAGTGGCTCTGGTAATATTGCGTCTTTTATTGGTAAAAATACATCATCGAATCAATTACAATCTGCAACTATTACGGTAACTCCAAAATATACAATTCCGACTTCCGGCGCTGTATGTGCTGGTACTACTACTAGCTTCAAATTAAATGTGAATAAATTGGATAATCCTACTTTTTCCGGTTATTTGTCGCAATATTGTTCCAACGAAACGGCTTCAACAATTCCTACGATAATTGGCACTAAAAATGGTGTATTCACAGCGCAGCCAGCAGGTCTTGTTTTAAATCCTATTTCGGGTCAAATATTCCCAACTGCATCTTTAGCAAAAGCATATTTTGTAAAATACACGACTACTGGAGTTTGTTCAAAATCAGACTCCATGAGTTTGACCATTAAACCAATATTAACAGCTTCTATAAGTGGTCAAAAAACGGTATGCAAAGATGCCGCTCAACCTATAATTACGTTTAAAGGAGCAAATGGAACAGCACCTTATACCTTTAAATATACGATCAATGGTGGCGCAATAAAACAAATAACATCTGCAGTTTCAACAGACTCCGTTACGTTGCCTGTTTCAACAGCCACAGCGGGTACGTTTGTATATGCGCTCGTTAGTGTACAAGAATCAAGTGCTTCCCAATGTAGTAATGGTGTTGGAGGTAGTGTTACTATTAATGTAAACACATTACCAATTGCGCAACTAACAGGAACTGCTACTGTTTGTGAAGGTGGGACATCGCCAACGGTAACTTTTACAGGAGTCAATGGAACATCTCCATTCACGTTTACGTATGCTATTAATGGAGTTACACAACCTACGATTTCCACAAATTCAGGAGATTATAGTGTAATTGTTACCCAATCTACTGCTTTAAGTTCTTCTTTCACCTATTCCTTAATTGGTATCAAAGATGGTAGTAGTTTAGCATGTTACCAACCGCAAAATACTTCCGCAACAATTTCAGTGAAAAAATTACCTACCGCAACAATTAAAGCAAGTACAAAATCTGTTTGTATAGATGGTACAGGACCTACGATCACTTTTGCTGGTGCAAACGGTGTACAACCTTATACGTTTGAATATAAAGTAAATGGCGTAACAAATTATATTAGTTCGAATAATAATTCATTTGCAGTTATCGATGTGCCTACAAATACAGCAACTAAATATATTTATGAGTTAGTGAGTGTCAAAGATGCTGGACAATATTCTTGTAAAAACACAAATATTTACCTGAAAGATTCGGTGGAGATTATTCCTGGCGCCTTTGTTAATCCAATAGAAGACGTCACAGTATGTAAAGGAAATAATTCAGGATTAATTACCTTTACAGGCTCTTCCAATACTACTTTTAATTGGTACACAAATAATACTACCACCGGATTAGTTTCTACCGGTAAAGATTCGATTGGAAATTTTAAAGGATTGAATACATCTACCAACGCACCAAATATTTCGATTGTAACAATTACTCCATCTAAAGGAATTTGTAAAGGAAAAGCGATAACATTTAAAATTTTAGTTCGACCAAATCCGGTTCCAAAAACAAGTCCGGTAACAATTATCTGTCCAGGAGACTCGCTATTGATAAAAGGGATTACTCCAAATGGAATTTCTCCAGATTACCAATATATCTGGACACCGGATGCAACTTTAAGTTGTTTAGATTGCCCTCAAGTTTGGGCAAAACCCACAAAAACAACAGATTATACGTTTATTGCAAAAGATGCTTTTGGTTGTATCGGGAAAGATAAATTTACCATGCTCGTTCGTGATACTCCGTTAATTCAAGGAAAAGACACCACACTTTGTGGAGAAACCAGCGAAATTAAACTAAAAGGATCCGGTGGAATATCCTATGTTTGGAGTGATGGTATTATTGATGGACAACCATTTACACCTAATTTTGGTGTAAATAAATATGCTATAACAGGAAAAGATAAATATGGATGTAGTTCTTCTGATACTGTCACAGTGAGTGTTTTAACACAACCAAAAGCTTCTTTTACCTTGAGTACAAATGAAGTATTCGCAGCGCCTAATCAACCTGCAAGTATTCTAATAACGAATACAAGTAAAGATGCTACTAAATATGTGTTTAATTACGGAAATGGTGAACCGCTTGTAATTGCAACTTCGTTAGAACCAAAAACGGCAATTTACCAATATCCTGGTATTGCTACAGTGGAATTAGTCGTGTATAATGGAGCTTGTGCAGACGCATATAGTTTACCTATCATTATTAAAAAGATTGATACTACCTCCATTGTAAAATTACCAAACGTTTTCACGCCAAACGGAGATGGAGATAATGACGAGTTTATGATTGTGGTTAAAAATGCAAAAACATTACATCTAACGATCTTTAATCGTTGGGGAAATCTAATTCATGAAATAACAGATACTGCACCAACATGGGATGGTAAAATAAATGGATATTTAGCTGCAGAAGGGGTTTATTTCTACGAATATACAGTAGAAACACAAAGTGGCCCTCCATTGAAAGGTAATGGCTATGTGCAATTGATTCGAAAATAATGTTCGAAGTTATCTAAAGAAAAATTAAATTCGCAATAAAATTAAAATTAAATAGAAATGGGAAGAGCGTTCGAATATCGTAGAGCATCGAAAGAAAAACGTTGGGATAAAATGTCAAGATTATTTCCAAAATTAGGAAAAGCAATAACTATGGCAGCGAAAGAAGGAGGTGAAGATCCTTCTACAAATGCTAAATTACGAACAGCAATTCAAAATGCGAAGGCTCAGAATATGCCTAAAGATAATATTGAATCGGCTATAAAAAGAGCAACACAAAAAGACACTGCTAACTTTAATGAGATAAATTACGAAGGAAAAGGTCCGCATGGTGTATTAATTTACATAGAATGTGCTACTGATAATTCTACGAGAACTGTTGCAAATGTTAAATCTTATTTTAATAAATCTGGAGGAACAGTAGTTCCAAATGGTCAATTAGAATTTATGTTTGATAGAAAATCAGTTTTTGAATTAGCCTTGAAAGAAGGTTTAGATTCAGAAGAGTTAGAATTAGAGTTGATTGATGCTGGTTGTGAATTCATCGAAGTAGAAGAAGATAAATATGTTGTATATGGTGACTTTACATCCTTTGGAACATTATCGAAAGCAATCGACGATTTACAATTAGAGGTATTGAAAGCTACACTTCAACGTATTCCAACTTCACCAATCGAGTTGACAGAAGAACAAATGGTAGATATTGAAAAATTATTGGATAAAATCGAAGAAGACGATGATGTACAACAAGTGTTTACAAATATTGCCTAATTAATAGTACAAGAGGCTATCTGAAAAGGTAGCCTCAATTTTTTCCACCATGCCTGAACTGATACTTGTACCAACCCCTGTAGGTAATCTTGAAGACATAACGCTTCGAGCAATACGTATTTTAAAAGAAGCAACTATTATCTATGCTGAAGATACTAGAGTAACAAAGAAGTTACTCAATCATTTAGAAATTCAAAAGCAAGTATATCCTTTTCATGCACACAACGAACATAAAATGTTGGGCAATGTGATGGAATATGTTAAGTCATCTGAATTAACAGTATTAGTTTCAGATGCTGGAACTCCTGCCATCTCAGATCCTGGATTTTTATTAGTACGTGCATGCATTGAAGCTGGAATAAAGGTTTCGTGTTTACCTGGTCCTACAGCTGTAATTCCAGCCCTGGTTGGAAGTGGTTTTCCGTGTGATCGTTTTTGTTTTGAAGGGTTTTTACCGCATAAAAAAGGAAGACAAACCAAGTTAATGGAACTCGCGCAAGAAGAACGAACGATTATATTGTATGAATCTCCTCATCGCTTGGTGAAATGTTTGGCGCAAATTGAAGAGTTTTTTGAACCAACAAGAAAAGTATGTGTGGTCCGAGAAATTTCTAAAATTTACGAAGAATATCAACGTGGGGAGGTTTCGGAAGTAAAAAAACATTACGAACAAAAACCACCGAAAGGTGAAATTGTAGTGGTGATTGAAGGGAAACCAGCTTTCAAGAAAAGCAAAGAATAATTTTAGTATTACATGCAGAAAAAATTTCTTTCTAATTTAGTATGGATGGTTTTTTTTAATCTCTTGATTAAACCATACGCTATTTTTGGAATAGATGCGGAAGTCCAAAATCGTGTAGGAACGGAAGAATATGGACTCTATTTTACATTACTTAATTTTTCCTACTTATTTAATATTTTCCTCGATTTAGGAATCACGAATTATAATACGCGCTATGTTGCGCAACATCCTAATTTGGTGAAGCGATATATTGGAAATATTTTGAGTCTACGACTTGTTTTATTTGTTGTTTATGTAGTGTTAAGTATTGGTTTAGCATTTGTTTTAGGTTATAATACAAACCAATTTTGGTTTGTTTATGTGTTGATTTTCAATCAATTTTTAGTCAGTATTCTCTTGTATTTTAGAAGTTGTTTTGCAGGCTTACTTCTTTTTAAATGGGATATTTTTCTTTCCATATTAGATCGTATTTTATTAATAGGGATTGTATCCGTATTGTTATACCATCCTTTTTTTAAAGGTGATTTCGATATTAAATGGTTTGCATTAGCACAAACTGCTTCTTTTTTAATTTCGGTATTGGTTGCTGTTTTGTTGGTTTTTAAACGTATTGGCGTACCACGTTTACATTGGGGGAAGGCCTTCAATGTTGTAATTTTAAAGAAAAGTTTTCCATACGCATTATTGATATTATTAATGATGTTATATACCCGCGTGGATGCAATGATGATTGAGCGCTTACATGTGCATGGAAACAAGCAAGTGGGTATTTATGCGCAAGCTTTTCGTATGCTCGAAGCGAGTTTAATGTTTATAATGTTGTTTACTGGCTTATTGTTTCCCCTTTTTTCAAGAATTTTAAAAGATAAAACAAGTATCATTCCACTATTAGATACTTCCTCAAAATTGGTAGTTGCTTTTACTACATTAATGAGTTTTACGTCTTGTTTATTCGCTTATTTTATTTTAGACTCCATTTATCTTCACGACATTTTATACGTTGTTCCAACCTTCCAATTGCTCATGTTGAGTTTAATTCCAACGGCATTCATTTTTGTTTATGGCACATTGATGACTGCGAATGGAGATTTAAAACGATTGAATATTTTGTCTTTGATAGGTTTAGTTTTAAATGTACTTCTTAACTTTATCTTAATTCCTAAACATGGTGCTTTTGGTGCAGCATTTGCAACATTTTTGACACAATTATTAATAGCGATTTTTTATTTTTCGTCAGTTTGGAAACAATTTAAGTTACATTTTCAAGGAGGAGAATTGTTGCGTTATAGTGTATATGTTCTATGGTGTTTGATTGCAGCATGGGTGAGTAAGCAAGTAAATGTAGAAATCTATCAGTTCGGTGCATTTATTGGCTTATTAATTTCGGGTATGTTTTTAATGGGGTTGATTCCAATTAAAAAAATGCTTTCATCGTTTAAAAAAGAAATACAATAATTATGAATTTTACCTACTCTCGTTTTTTTATTTCCCTTAATTGGACAACTTTGGTATTTATTTATCTTGTTGTAATTGCAGGGAGTTTTGTTCGTATTACAGGAGCTGGAATGGGCTGCCCAGATTGGCCGAAATGTTTTGGACAATACATACCGCCTACAAATGAAAAAGTGTTACCACCCGATTATAAAGATATTTATGCCTCCAAACGTGGAAAGAAAATCGAGCGTTTTGCTAATTTTTTGGAGAATATTGGATTTTCGGATGTAGCTGTTAAATTGCGAAATGATAAAACTTTGTTAATAGAGCAAGATTTTAATGCCAAAAAAACGTGGACAGAATATATTAATCGTCTCTTTGGTGTAGTAGCTGGTTTTGGTGTACTCTTTATTTTTATTGCTGTATTACGAAATTATCGTTCCAAAAAATTGGTGCTATTAGCTACAACTAACCTGATTATTTTGGTGATTCAAGCATGGTTTGGTTCTATCGTGGTAGCAACAAATCTAGTTCCTTGGACGATCACATTGCATTTGTTTTTAGCACTTGTTATTATTGTAATCCAATTATTATTAGTGATAGAGGTAAGTAAAACCCAAAGAATACCTTTAAAAGCGTCTTCTAAAATTAAATCCTTTGTTTGGATTGTTTTAATAATCACTTTTGTTCAGTTGTTTTTAGGGACACAAGTACGTGAATCGATTGATTTTTTAGTAAAACAAGGGTATTCTAGACAATATTGGGTAAATCATTTGGGGTTACCATTTTTTATTCATAGAAGCTTCTCTTGGATCGTATTGATAGGAATGGGTTATATGTTTTGGCTCAATAAAAAATCCGAAAATCTAAAAATTATTTCTACCTCCTTTTATATTCTTATAATAGAAATCTTATCAGGAGTACTATTAGCGTATGTAGACATGCCAGGATTAGTTCAAACTGCGCATTTACTTTTTGCTACAGCTTTATTTGGAGTCTTATTTACAGCTGCAATTCGTTTTGGGAAAAATGATGTGTTGAAAGCTTAACAAAAGCATTTTCATTTTTAATGTTTGAAACATTCGTCTGGATTTCCTAATCGAATAGTGAAGGTAAGTCCATATACAAAATACCAATCTTTTGTTTGACTATTTCCCCTAGGTCCATAGGGCGTAGCATTTAGATTACGATTGGAAAGTGCTACGGTTAGAGGACTTGCAACTTCGGCTAATTGTATTTTGTCTACAAATCGGTCACTACTAACATCATCTAAGTAATCGGTAAATGTTTTCCGTACACCATATTCCATACCAATACAAAAAATCTTCCCAAAAGGATATTTAAAACCGATGCCAAAAGGGATTGCTAGTTGATTTTTACTGTAATAACCTTGTGCATTTAATGGTGTTCCTTGTCCTTCGGTTCCTAATGTACGTAATTCGACCGTTTCCCCGAGATAGGTAGTGGTTGGATTCATTTGAAAATAGGCTACTTCTGCAAATAGATACCCAGAGCCTCGATAAGTTTTATTTCCGAGTTGAAAAGGGAAGTAATTAAATTCGATTCCAGCACCTATTTCTGTAATCGTAGAAGAGAACGAAAGGTTCCGATTGGTATAAACCCCTTGGTATATAGAAGGAGATTTTGCATCATCTGCAGAAACGCTACCAGTCATAAATAGTCCACGAAGAGCTACGCGTGGATTAATATTATATTTGGCTATTATACCGACAGCTAAATGCGAATTTTTAAAATGTTCTAACGTATTTAAGTCACCAATATAATATGCTGCACCACTAAATATTCCAATTTCACTTTTGGATAGATTGTTTTGTCGTTGTGCGTAAACGACAATTGGAAATAATAAAATAATTACTAGAATACGCATATATACTGCTGAAACGAAAATAAATACATTTTGTTGCTTTTAAATACTTTATTATAGCTTAAGTATTTCGTTATGTTGTAAATATATTTTTAATTTTGGTCAAATTATTATAAAAACAATCATTTTTTTTGCTTATGCGTTTTTTAGTATTGACTTTTGTTAGTGTTTCCTTGGCTTTATCTAGCTGTAAAAAATTAGATATAGATAGTATTAAAAATCTCACTTGGAATCCCAAATTCGCTTCACCTCTGGCATATGGTACTTTTACCGTGAAGGACATGTTAGCTAAGTTTGATTCATCTGGGGTAATTAAAAACAATAAAGGGGATTTATCAATTGTTGTTACTTCGAGTTTTCCAGCTTTGGAAGCTTCCAAATTCATTCAATTACCTTCTGTTTCACAGGTTTTTGATCTTACACCTAGTGAAATTCCAACATACGGTGCTAAAGCGGCACCTTTTAATGTTCTACCACTTGGAATTGAATTACAAACACAAAATGCAAACACACAAATTATTGATTTTCCAATAAACTCTGGTCAAGAAATTGCTAGTATTGATTTTACTAATGGAGATCTTGAAATAACGCTTGCCACTGCATTAAAACAAGATATTGATGTGAAGTTGTCATTTCCTGATTTTAAATTGAATGGTGCACCTTTAAAAGATTCTATCAAATTGTTTTACACAGGTCCTGGTGTAATGTCTAAAAAAATTAAATTTTCATTGGCAAATGTAAAAGCTGATTTTACAAACTTAGGTACCTCTTCTAATAAAATACGAATTAATGCATCTGGTAAAGTAGTCGGGACAGGCCAAACGATCGCAGGGAATGAAACTTTAAATTTAACATGCGGGATGTCAAATTGTACTTTTGGAGAAGTAAAAGGATATTTTGGTCAAATTTCTGTCTCTAATCCAGCGGATTCTATCATGCTAGATCAGTTTGAGTCATTTAAAATTTCAAAAGGGGTAGTCGCATTAACAAATCCGAGTATTAAAATGAATATTTCGAATACGTTTGGTTTTCCAGTGGAATTAGGGTTTGATAAATTTTTATTTCAAAATAAAGCAGGTGGTCCAATAGTAAACATGAACCATACTCCTTCTACTATGCCGATTGCCTATCCGAAATTTTCAGACAAAGGAGTTCCTGCAAAGACATCGATTGCAATTAATACTTCTAATACTTCTAATTTAGATCAATTGATTAGTAGTGTATCGAAGTACTTAATTGTTCAGTCTTCTGCAAAAACAAATAAGGATGGAAAAACAGCAGAATTAAATTACATTTTAGAGAATAGTCAATTAACAGTAGATACAGAAATTGATGTTCCAATGGAAGGTTATGCAACTGGTTTTGAAAGACAAGATACCATAGATGTAGATGGTACCTTTGATGTGGATAATGCGATACAAAGTGTGATCATTCGTTTGGTTCTAAATAATGGATTTCCTTTAGAAATTGCGGGTTCTATGTATTTTGTAGATGCTTTTGGAAATAAAATTAAAAATAACGATGTAGTGATTGACTTATTAAAACTGAATCCAACCATATTAGCTTCTGGAAAAGTCGATGGTAATGGTAATGTAACAGCACCTACAACAACAATAAATGATATTGTAATATCCTCGGAAATTCTTCCGCTTCTAAAAACAGCAAAAAGTATGATTTTCAAAACTAGTATTGGTACTACGAATGGTGCGGCTAATAAGTCTGTGAAATTAAGAGATGATTACACAATTGGGTTTAAGTTAGGAGTAAATATTCAAGCTGGATTAAAAAAATAAATTAATAGATAGTTCTTTAGTTATGCAAAAGAAATTAAATAAAATAGGAGTACTACTTTTTGGATTAATAGTAGCTTCATCTCTTTTTGGGCAACGTGATTTGACGCTTTACTCCATGAGTAATATCTCCCAATCACTTACAGTTAATCCTGCTTTTAGACCTAAAACAAATGTTTTTGTTTCTTTTCCAATTGGTATGCAAACTTTCGGAATTACGAATTCTGGATTTGGGGTTGCAGATTTGTTGTCTTCGGATCAAAAAAGTTTCACAACAGACGAGCAATTTTTCAAGGGAATGCGATCTATTAACTACCTACAGGTACAAATGAAAAATGAGCTCTTAGGTTTTGGATTCCGGGTCAAAAAAAATTACTTCACATTTAACATTACGGGTAAATATTCCTCGGAATTTGACTATACTCCAGATTTCATTCAATTATTTATTCAAGGCAATGGTGGTAGTCTATCTGGAAAAAGAGCGAGTTTTGATGGACTCGGATTACATGTTTCGGAATACGTGGAGTATGCATTAGGATACAACCGTGAAGTAAATGACAAATTAGTAGTTGGAGGAAAAATCAAATTACTTTCTGGTATTGCAAATATGACAACTTCTAAATCAACATTAGGTTTAACGACTGGTGTGAATGGAACTTCTATCGGTTTTGATGGTTCTGCATTTATAAAGTCAAGTAATTTGGGAGTTATTTTAGATACAAACAATAATACCCAATTTCCAATTGGGTCTGGGTTTAATTTTGCTAATCTTGGTTTAGCTGCTGATTTAGGTGCAACATACAAATTGAATGAAAAAATAAATCTTTCTGCAAGTATAATTGATTTGGGCTTTATTTCATGGAAAAACGATGTTAGAAATTATGAATTAAAGAAATTCGAATATGCATTTAATGGCGTTGACGCGAGTAAAATTTTAAATGATACTATAAATGTTTTTGATAAAATAAACGATACATTACGAAATATGTTCAAAACAGAACAAAGCAATTCTTCGTATTCTACTAGTTTAGCAACACGTTTTTATGTAGGAGGTAACTACCATTTTAGTAAATTTTTTAATGCTGGAGTTTTATGGTATAGTCAATTTGTGAGAAATCAATACCGCCCAGGATTAGTGCTTTCTGCAACTGCAAATGTAAAATCTTGGTTATCTGCTTCATTAAACTATGGAATGTATGCAAATTCATTTACAAATATCGGTTTTGGATTAAGTTTACGAGGGGGACCTATTCAATTATTCGTACTAACAGATAACATTTTAGCTCCATTTAATCTAGGAGGAACTCGAACTGCTTCGGTAAGTTTTGGGTTAAATTTAGTTTTTGGGAAAGGAGTAAGTAAGGACAAAAAATCACAAACAGAAAATTCGCAATCTTCTGAAAAAGTAGAAACTAAAAAAGACGATATTAAAAAGTCTGAAATAGTGCCTGCTGCACCCGCTTCACCATTGACTCCTGCACCTTCAGAACCAGCAAAGTAAATTTGTCGTTTTATTTATAATCCCCTTAGAGACGCAATATATTACGTTTTTACAGGGATTTCTCTCTTATAAAAATCTTAGGACATAGTTCCTAGTTATCCCATCTTTTATCTATTTTTGTTTATAAGATTAATAGTCAAAATTTCAACACACATTACTATGAAAAGAATTAGAATCATCGATATTTTAACGAATCCTGAAATCGGTAAAGAGATAAATGTAAAAGGTTGGGTAAGAGCATTTCGAAGTAATCGTTTTATTCAATTGACAGATGGTTCTACAATCAATACATTACAAGCGGTGGTTGACTTCGAACAATTCGATGAAACTCTATTGAAGAAAATAACTACAGCTGCAGCCTTGAGTTTAACAGGAACCTTGATTGAATCACAAGGTGCAGGTCAAGCTGTTGAATTACAAGTTTCATCTATCGAAATTTTAGGGGAAGCGAATCCAGATGATGTGCAAAAAACGGTGATGCAACCTAAAAAACATAGTTTGGAGTTTTTGAGAGAACAAGCACATTTACGTTTTAGAACAAATACGTTTGGTGCAGTGTTCCGTATTCGCCATGCAGTAGCTTATGCGATCCATAAATTTTTCAACGATAAAGGTTTCTTTTATTTACATACACCAATTATTACAGGTTCGGATGCAGAAGGAGCGGGGGAGATGTTCCGTGTTTCTACCTTAGATGCTAAAAATCCTCCATTGACCGAAGATGGAGAAGTGGATTTTTCGAAAGAATTTTTTGGTAAACAAGTAAACTTAACCGTTTCTGGTCAGTTAGAAGCGGAACTAGCTGCGTTGGCCTTAGGACAGGTATATACTTTCGGACCAACATTCCGTGCGGAAAATTCAAATACTTCCCGTCACTTGGCAGAGTTTTGGATGGTAGAACCAGAGGTGGCATTCAACGACTTGAATGACAACATGGATTTGACAGAGGAATTCTTGAAATACATCTGTAACTATATCATGGAGCATTGCGCGGATGATTTGAAATTCTTAGATGACAGAGATAATACCGAGCAACAATCCAAACCACAAAACGAGCGCAACGAATTGCGTTTAACAGAGCGTTTACAATTTGTTGCTAACAATCCATTCAAACGTATTACATATACCGAAGCAATTGATGTATTATTAAATAGTTCGCATTACAAAAAGAAAAAATTCAAATTTGATGTTGCTTGGGGTACTGACTTACAAAGTGAGCACGAGCGTTTCTTGGTAGAAAAAGAATTCAAATGTCCTGTTATTATTACGGATTACCCAGCATCATTCAAAGCGTTTTACATGCGTCAAAACGAAGATGGTAAAACGGTTGCTGCAATGGATGTATTATTCCCAGGTATTGGTGAAATCGTTGGAGGTTCTCAACGGGAAGAACGTTTAGATATCTTATTGGAAAAATGTAAGGCATTCAACATCCACGAAGATGAATTGTGGTGGTACTTGGAAACGCGTAAGTTTGGAACTGTTCCGCATGCTGGATTTGGTTTAGGATTTGAACGTATGGTGATGTTCGTAACGGGAATGTCTAACATTCGTGACGTAATTCCTTTCCCAAGAACACCTCAAAACGCTGAGTTTTAATTTTTGAGAATATAAACTATGGCCCTCAAACAACATCTTGCACAGAAGTTAGAGCAACGTCTCTCTCCGCAACAAATTCAGTTGATGAAATTGTTGCAAGTGCCAACGATGGAGTTAGAACAACGTATTAAACAGGAAATTGAAGAAAATCCTGCGTTGGAAGAGGGGGTTGATTTGATTGAAGAAGACTTTGCCAATGAGGAAGATTATACGGAAGAATTAGACGCTTCAACCGACTTTGATCTCTCAGAGTATATGGACGATGATAGTCCGGATTATAAAACACAAGTTAACAATAGATCAAACGACGACGAAGAATATTTTGTACCGCTATCCGGAGAACAATCCTTTCAAGAGAAGTTGATTGAACAATTACATTTGTTGGATTTAGATGATACCCAATTTAGTATTGCGGATGTTATCATTGGTAATTTGGATGAATCTGGCTATTTAAATCGAACAGTATTTGCATTGGTGGATGACCTTGCTTTTTCTGCAAATATTTATGTTACGGAAAAACAAGTAGAAGAAGTCTTGTCTTTGGTGCAAGAATTGGATCCTGCTGGGGTTGGAGCACGCGATTTGAGAGAATGTTTATTGTTGCAATTAAAACGTACGCAATCGGGGGATATTACGCGATTTACGGCAAAGAAGATTGTGGAAGATCATTTTGAAGAGTTTATCAAAAAACATTACGATAAAATTCAATTAAAATTAGAGATCGAGGATCAAGATTTAAAAGAAGCGATCGATGAGATTTTGAAATTGAATCCAAAACCAGGTGGTTCTATGAAAGAATCTGCCAAACCGATGCAGCAAATAACTCCAGATTTTACTATTGTTGAATTTGAAGGTAAGTTAGATCTTTCCATTCATGGCAGAAATGCACCAGATTTAAAAGTGAGTCGTGAGTATGAAAATATGTTAAGAGGATACGCTGAAGGAGCTAAAACTTCTAAGTCGGACAAAGAAGCGGTAAGTTTTGTGAAGCAAAAATTGGAAAATGCAAAGTGGTTCATCGATGCGATCAAGCAACGTCAGAATACCTTATTTGTGACCATGTCGGCAATCATGAATTACCAACGCGAATTTTTCTTAACGGGTGATGAAACGAATTTACGTCCGATGATTTTGAAAGACATCGCGGAATTGGTAGGATTGGATATCTCTACGGTTTCTCGTGTCGCAAATAGTAAGTATGTACAAACGAATTATGGTATTTATTCTTTAAAATATTTTTTCTCCGAGTCCATGTCTAAAGATACAGGGGAGGAAGTTTCAACCCGCGAGGTAAAAAAGATTCTTTCTGAAGCTATTCAAAGCGAAGAAAAGCACAAACCCTTAACGGATGACAAATTAACGCTTATTTTGCAAGAAAAAGGCTATAATATTGCACGACGTACCGTCGCTAAATATCGTGAGCAATTAAATTATCCAGTTGCACGTTTAAGAAAGGAATTGTAGTATGAAATTTATCGCTAACCTAATTTCTTGGATTTTTCTGCCATTATTTATGCCGGTCTATACTTTGTTACTAACGATGTATATACCGTCCTTAGAAGCGGGATCTTTTCAAAATAAGACGATTTATTTGTTGGATTCACGCTTGAAGTTATCTTTGTTGGGTATTTACTTTCTTTTTTCATTTTTAGCACCTGCCATTTCTTTGGTTATTTTAAAACGTAAAAATAAGATTTCCAATTTAGAGATTGATAATCGTTCGGAACGCTCTATTCCAATTTTAATTACCGCAATTTATAGTGCAGTGCTTTCTTGGTTTTTGATAGTAAAAACACCTACCGGAATTTTACCTCCTGCCATCTATTTATTACCTACTGGTGGTACTATAGCTATTTTGTTAGTTTTACTGATTACACGTTTTGATAAAATTAGTTTACATGCATTAGGGGTTGGAATGCTTATGGGATTTTTAATAGCTTATTTCCAAACCCAAGCTCAGTTTCAATTGGGTATTTTAATTTTAGCAACATTCGTAAGTGGTCTCGTTATGTCAGCACGTTTATTTTTAGGTAAACACAACTTACGACAATGTTTGATGGGGTATTTTTTAGGGATGTTGGTTATTTATTTGACGATCCATTTTTTTAGTTAAAAATCCTAAGAAGAATGTCTTAAAACATTTTTAAAAGAAGA
>Ga0114962_10002287_pt1 | contig 16098 bp, 12 predicted proteins | sample C_130820_MF_Meta_FD_87017 | JGI IMG/M metagenome (GOLD analysis project Ga0114962, IMG submission 87017) | Freshwater microbial communities from Lake Croche, Canada to study carbon cycling - C_130820_MF_MetaG | ecosystem: Environmental > Aquatic > Freshwater > Lake | place: Lake Croche, Canada...
CAAGACTATCTCATCAGTTATCTCCCGACCCTCTTTGATGCCAATCTGATGACTCCCAGTCGGTGGCCTAGGATGCCTTGGTTCACGGAGGCGCTAGGTGCTCATGGGAATGGAAATCTGAGCGTTCGCGCTGATGGCTCCGTTTGCCCAATCCAAGATCAGTAAGGTGATTATGTCACGCGGGGGTGCCAAGATCGCAGCGATTAAAACTGACATCCATGATTCAATTCAACTCTTCGGTTTCTGGGGTAACATGGTGTGCGGTAGAATCTCGATTTAACTTTTATTTCGCGTGCTCTCTGCGAACTCTAGGGTTGATTGCCCTCCCGTAGCTTGGCATCCGTTACATCCGCGTTAGCCTCATGGACAATCTACTTAAGTTTTTGCTGCTAGGGATGCTCATCCCTGTGGCATCATATTCCTGTTTTGCTGGGGAGCAGAAGAGTCTATCGATCAGGCCTTCCTTTGCCCGAAATGTCACAGCCAAAGTCTCCAGAGGTAACGATATCGAGATCAATCTGGACGCCATTCCGAGCTTCGGAAATCAGATGACTTTCCAGGTTCAGAATCCCCCTCTCCACGGAGCGCTGTCGGGTCTTCGTGCGACAAGCGATCACACTGCCACGGTCATCTACCGTCATGATGGAAGCAAGGCACCACTAACGGATGAATTCACCTTCCGGGCTCAGGGAAAAGGTCAGTCGATGTCGGAATCTGCTCATTGTACGATCTCGATTATTCCTCCTCCGGCATTGATCTCCTATGATCCTCCCTCTCTTGATTTTGGGGCTCTCATGATCTCGATGAAAAAACAGCAGAATGTTACGATCGTCAACCGGGGAGGAGAGACTGCCGAGGGGAGAATTATTCTTCCTCAGGGATTCGTGGCACCGCTCGGTGATCGCTACAGACTCGATGAGGGACAGAGTAATAGCATTGCTATCGAATTCGATCCCATGGAGGAGCGGGCATATGACGGACTGGCTACGACACAACCTTCCTGCGAGAAATCGGCCCTTCAACTTCATGGGGTTGGGATTTCACGCTTTGAACTTAAAAATGTCATTCCCACGGAATGGGAGGTTCGGAATCTCTGTGAGGTGCCGATCCGGATTTCCTGTACGGGTGGAGAGGGATGGAACTTGCCGAGTGAGACGTCTTTGCCCCCGCATGAGTCGAGGCGCCTGATCTTCCAGCAGTCTGATGAAGGTGGGGGGACAAAAAACAGCATCGCCTCAAATGCCGCGGTGCACCTATCCGACGGACTGAGTGATCGGGAGATTTCATTGCCACCTTTAATCCGATTTACTCCCATAGTCTTATATTCTGTGACGCCTTCCGATCTTGGCAGAATACCCATCGGGGGAACTGCACAGGTATCTTTTACCCTGATCAATCGCTCTGAATACCCAAAGCATTTGACTTGGCAAATTACTTCACAATCTGGTGGTGGTGCCGATGAGCCCGAAGTAGTCGATCTGAATGGGGGAGAAAGCCGTGAGATCAGGTATGATTGGAAACCTTCTCTGCCCGGAGATTCCGTAATTAGGTTGACGGTTTCGGAGGGGAAGTCGTTAAAACAGGTAAAATCGACAGGGCCTGAACTCCTCTGGAAGGCAACTGTGCTTCCGAGTGCCCCTTCAACCACGAGTTCTGATGCGAATCAGAGGGTGAAGGAGGGACAAGAAGCGCCGCTCGATGAGCCCCAGGTTTCTGCACCCATCGACGCCAAAGTAATATCTGTTCCTCAGGTAAGCGGCGGAAGCTCTGTCGTGCTAAGCTCGTGGATGGGAACTCCCTCTGTCATCTTGCGCTGGGATGCAACAGAGGTGGATCCCTCTTGCTTCAAGGTTGAGGAGGAACAATTGATTCTAATGGAACCTATTGCCATCCACAATCAGGATCAGGGAGTCTTTCAGCCTCCCAAAACGAAGGAAGCAATCATCCCGTATGATGTTTCTTTGGCAAAAAAGCGGGGGAACCAGCTAGTGCTGAAACTCCCGAGACTCTCTCCCGGATGGCATCATCTGGTGCTATCACAGTTCAGTAAAGATGTGGGGCTGGCTGCGCGGTCCCAATTTCAGATTCAAGTGCCTCAGAGATCCTCATGGTGGACCCTATTGAAGATACCTCTTTGCGTCGTTTTAATCAGCGCCTTATTTCTTCTGCTTCGGGATCTCAGAAGAAGGTAACCAAGAATAAATCAGTAGTTTCTCATAACGATTTAAGGATTCTAGCACAACTTTCCGATAGCCTCTCAAGATTCTTGTCAGTATGAGCTGTGGAGAGGAAGCCTGCCTCGAACTGTGAGGGGGCGAAGTAGATGCCTTCTGCTAGAGCAGTATGAAAGTAGCGGGCGAAGGCGGCGGTGTCGCTTCGCTTGGCATCGGCGAGATTCCGAACCGGACCTTCGCAGAAGTAGAGGCAGAACATGGAGCCGATGCGGTGGAAAGTGAGGAGCTTACCCTTGATGGAGACCTTCATGGACTCCTCCATCTGTGCACCGAGGGCCTCGAGAAGCTTCCACCCGTTGATCCGTTTCATTTCCTTGAGTTGGGCAATCCCTGCCGCGAGAGCCAGGGGATTGCCGGAGAGGGTGCCAGCCTGATAGACGGGGCCCAGAGGCGCCAGGCAATCCATGATGTCTGCGCGACCGCCGAAGGCTCCGACAGGAAGCCCTCCTCCGATGACTTTCCCCATGGTGGTGAGGTCGGGTTTGATCCCGAAGATCTCCTGAGCTCCTCCTGGAGCAAGTCTGAATCCAGTCATGACCTCGTCAAAGATCAGCAAGGCACCGTATTCGGTACAAAGCTTCCTGATGGCTTCCAGATAGCCCGGCTCTGGCAGATAGAGTCCGGCATTAGCAGGAACGGGCTCGAGGATCACGCAGGCGATTTCCTGGCCTGACTCGCGGAAAACGGCTTTTAACGCCTCAAGATCATTGAAGGGAACCGTGGTGGTGAGTGCCGCAAGCGAGGCGGGGATCCCTGCGCTGTCGGGCTGACCGAGCGTGAGGGCGCCACTGCCGGCCTTCACCAGCAGGGAATCGACATGCCCGTGGTAGCACCCTTCGAATTTCACGATGCGGTCGCGGCCTGTGGCTCCCCGTGCCAAGCGGATCGCCGACATGACGGCCTCGGTTCCGGAGTTTGTCATGCGCACCTTCTCCACGGAGGGAACCAGGCGGCAGATCGTCTCGGCCATCTCGACTTCGAGGGGATTCGGAATGCCGAAGCTCGTGCCGTGCTTTGCCGTCTCGGTGACGGCGTCGATCACGACCTGTGGGGCATGCCCAAGGATCGCCGGTCCCCAGGTGCCGACGAAGTCGATGTACTCGTGGCCATCGACATCGGTGATTGTGCATCCCTTTGCCTTGTTAACAAAGAAAGGCTCTCCACCCACGCCCTTAAAGGCACGGACTGGGGAATTCACTCCACCGGGAATGCTCGCGGCAGCGCGATTCCAAAGATCATGGGAGATGGGGCCGGGAAGAAAAGGAGACATTAAGAATAAAATAGGAAACTCAGCAAATCAGGAACAGAAGGAATAAAAGAAGAATTCTAAAGCCGTTCATTCTTGTATCCCTAATGACTCTATGTGTCTCAGATTTGACGCAGCCTACCACTCAATTTCCTGAGTTCCTGAGTGCCACATTAAAATCTCTGATAATGCTTACTTGCTAAGTTCGAGCATTCTCCGCACGGATTTTTCGGCTTTGGCCCGCAGTCCCTCCTCAAGCAGAATCTCAGGCTTCAGGTCGCGCAAGCAGAGGTAGAGTTTCTCGAGGGTATTCCGCTTCATGTAGCGGCACTCGGCACAGGCGCAGGTATCAGTGGGGCCTGGAATGAAGACCTTGCCGGGTATCTCGCGGCGAAGTCGGTGGAGCATTCCCTCCTCAGTCACGATAACGAAGGCGCTTGCTGGGGAACTCTTGCAATAACTCACCATCTTCTCGGTCGAGCAGACTTCATCGGCCAGCAACCGTACTGCCTGTGGGCACTCGGGATGCGCTACCACAAGGGCCTTGGGATACTCTCTCTTCGCCCTTTCGATGCTGTCTCGGGTATACTCCATGTGGACGTAGCAGGAGCCTTGCCAGAGATCCATGGGGTGGCCCGTCTGCTCGATGACCCAGGCACCGAGATTCTGATCCGGGACAAAGAGGATGTTTCGCTCGGAGGGTGTTGCCTTAACGATCTTCACGGCATTCCCACTGGTGCAGATGACATCGGCGAGGGCTTTTACCCCAGCGCTGCAGTTGATGTAGGCGATGACGAAATACTTCTTCTTGGCATGCTCTTTCAGAAAGGCCTCAAGTTTGTCAGCGGGACACGAATCGGAGAGAGAACATCCGGCCTCCATATCGGGGATCACGACCGTCTTTCCCGGACTGAGGATCTTGGCTGTCTCACCCATGAAGTGAACGCCACAGAAGACAATCACGTCAGCATCAGTCTCGGCTGCTCTCTGGCTCAGGCCGAGTGAGTCGCCCACGAAATCGGCTACTTTCTGGATCTCCTCAATCTGGTAGTTATGCGCTAGGATGACGGCATTCTTCTCCCGCTTCAGGCGAATGATCTCAGCCGCAAGATCGATGTGACTGAGATCACTCACAGGGATGAAGGCGATGAAAAAAAGATTTTAGGGAATGAGGGAAAAGCTTGCTCCTCTTTATTCCTTCTCTCCCTGTGAATTGAATCCTGCCTTACTTTGCGGCGTTGATCAGTTGGCGGAGGATAAAGGGAAGAATGCCACCGTGGCGGTAGTAGTCGACCTCAATCGGGGTGTCGATGCGGACCTTCACTGTGACGTCCTGAGTTGATCCATCCTTGCGGGATATGCGCAGGACAAGTTCCTGACGAGGCTTGAGGTCTTCGCCAAGGCCGACGATGTCGTAGGTCTCGGTGCCATCGAGACCGAGGGTCTGGGCTGTTGTTACCTCGTGGAATTGGAGAGGGAGGATACCCATGCCGATGAGATTGGAACGGTGGATGCGCTCGTAGCTTGCGGCAAGAACGGCTTTCACCCCGAGGAGGCGCGTTCCCTTGGCGGCCCAATCACGGCTGCTACCGGTGCCGTATTCCTGACCGGCGATGATGACGAGAGGGGTTTTCTCCACCTGATACTTGCTGGAGGCGTCGTAGATGCTCATGCGCTCGCCATCGGGTTGGTGGAGCGTCTCGCCACCCTCAACGCCGGGAAGCATGAGGTTCTTGATGCGGACGTTGGCGAAGGTCCCGCGTGTCATGATGCGGTCATTGCCGCGGCGGCTACCGTAGCTGTTGAAGTCATCCTTAGTGACGCCATGCTCGCTAAGGAAGCGTCCGGCGGGGGATTTCTCCTTGATGGCTCCGGCCGGGGAGATATGATCGGTCGTGACGGAATCACCGAAGATACCCAGCGCACGGGCTCCAGAAATCGGGGTGATGGTACCGGCTTCCATGCCGAAGTTTTCGAAGAAGGGAGGTTCCTGGATGTAGGTGCTCTTAGTGTCCCAGTCATAGATTTCGCCGGTCGGGGCACTGATCTCGTTCCACTTGGGATTCTGTCCGTCGAAGTTGCCGTAGAGGGAGGTGAACATCTCCGGCGTGAGGGCGCTACGGAGGGTGTTGCGGATCTCAGCGAGGCTCGGCCAGAGATCCTTGAGGAAGATCTCCTTCCATCCTTGCCCTTGCCGATCGGTTCCTTGACGAAGTCGATATCGACCCGGCCCGCCAAGGCAAAGGCGACGACCAGAGGAGGGGACATCAGGAAGTTGGCCTTAATATTCTGGTGAATGCGGGCCTCGAAGTTGCGGTTTCCGGAGAGGACGGCGGCAGCAACCAGATCGTTGTCGGTGATTGCTTTCTCCACTTCGGGATTGAGGGGGCCGGAATTGCCGATGCAGGTGGTGCAACCGTATCCGACGGTCTGGAACCCGAGCTTGTCGAAGTAGGGCTGGAGACCTGTCTTCTCCAGATAGGAGGTGACAACGCGTGAGCCGGGAGCCAAAGAGGTCTTTACCGTCGGATCCATCTCAAGGCCAAACTCCACAGCCTTCTTTGCCAATAGCCCTGCCGCAAGCATCACGCTGGGATTGCTGGTATTCGTACAGCTGGTAATGGCGGCGATCAGGACGGAACCGTTTCTGATAACGCTCTTACTCCCACCTTCGTCATGGCTCTTGTGATGAGGCGACTCAGGCATCTGGGAGAGAGCATCGGGCGTGGGGCGATCGTTGATCATCTCCTGCTCATCGGAGGGAATGGTCGGATTACGACGGGCAACCGAGGCCTTTGCCGAGAGATCTCCCTCGTTTTTTCCATAACCACCCTCGGCGACTGGTTTGACGAGGAGTTCATGGAATGCAGAACGGAGTTGGGGAAGATCGATACGGTCTTGAGGACGTTTCGGACCGGCGACGCTCGGCACAACGGAGGATAGATCAAGCTCCAGATCGACGCTGTAGTCGATCTGGCCCTTGCGGGGCATGCCGAACATACCCTGGGCCTTGAAGTAGTTCTCAAAGGCGCTGCACTCCGCCTCGGTGCGACCCGTTGCGCGAAGGAATGAGACGGATTCTGAATCAACGGGGAAGATGCCCATCGTGGCTCCGTATTCGGGTGCCATGTTGGCGATCGTGGCGCGGTCGGGGAGGGGTAGCGATTCGGCACCCTCGCCGTAGAACTCCACGAATTTGCCGACAACCTTTGCAGCGCGGAGCATCTGGGTGACACGCAGCGCGAGATCGGTGGCAGTAACGCCTTCGCTTAGCTGGCCGGTGAGATGCACCCCAACGACCTCGGGAGTCAAGAAATAGACGGGTTGTCCGAGCATCCCTGCCTCGGCCTCAATGCCTCCGACACCCCAACCGACGACACCAAGACCGTTGATCATGGTGGTGTGGGAGTCGGTGCCGACAAGGCTATCGGGATAATAAACACCACCGGAATGGAGGACGCCACGGGCCAGATACTCGAGATTAACTTGATGGACGATACCGATGCCGGGAGGAACCACACCGAAGGTCTCAAAGGCTCCTTGACCCCACTTCAGGAACTCATAGCGCTCGCGGTTTCGCGTGAACTCCATATCAAGATTCAGCTTCATCGCATCGGCCCAGCCGTAATAGTCGACCTGCACCGAGTGATCGACGACGAGGTCGACTGGGACAAGGGGCTCGATGATGCCGGGTTTCCCGCCGAGGCGGGCTACGGCACTCCGCATGGCAGCGAGATCGACCAGAAGAGGAACTCCGGTGAAGTCCTGCAGCACAATGCGCGCGACGACGAAAGGGATCTCTTCCGGAGCCGGTGCCTTGGCATTCCAAGCAGCGAGTGACTTCACATCCTTCTCATGAACCTTCTTGTTGTCGCAGTTGCGAAGGACCGACTCAAGCACCACGCGAATCGAGAAGGGAAGGCGTGAGATCTTGCCTAGGCCCTGTTCCTCAAGTGCCGGGAGTGAGTAGAAGAATGAGTTCGTACCGGCGGCTGACTCGAAGCTGCGGAGTGTCTTGAAGAGGTCGGTGCTCATTGGTAATCGGATCTAGCGAATGGATGGTGGGTAATGGGTAATGGGTTCGATGGATGAAATCAGAAACGTGAAAACCTGAATGACTGAAAGGCTGAAAATCTATTTCAGTTCTGCAAGCATTGCTTGGATCTTGGCGAAGTCGGGGAGTTGTTTCGGATCCTCGTGTGACTCGGCGTACTGGATGACTCCCGAGCGGTCGATGAGGAATGCAGAACGCTTGGGAACCGCTCCCATACCGAGACCGATTTGAGGAAGGAAGCTCTCATAGGCTATCCCATAGGCCTTGGTGACGGCATGCTCGTAATCGCTCAGGAGAGGGATGGTGATGCCCTCCTTCTGCGCCCAAGCCTGCTGGGCAAAAGGATTGTCCCCGCTGATGCCATAGACCATGCAGTCGAGCGAATCATAGGCACTGATTCCCTTGCTGATTTCGCAGAGTTCCGTCGTGCAGACACCGGTGAAGGCCATGGGCACAAAGAGAAGGAGGATGTTCTTCTTTCCGATCTCCGCTGAGAGAGTGATCTGCTTGGGGCCATCTGCAGTGGCTGTGGAGAGGGTGAAGTCGGGAGCTTTGGTGCCTGTGGTGATCATCGGTTTAATCGTTTTAGTAAGGTTGAAGTGTGAGGATGGAATGATGAAGTGAAATGAAAGTATTTATTCTTACAGATTTGGCGTGGGTGATGGAAGCGTAGAGGTGGAGGTTGAGTTTGTCGAAATCGACTCAGCTGAGTTCGTGACAGATGGGGAATTTGTAGGTGGATTGGGTTCCCCCGAGGGAGATGGTGAGGCAGAAAGTTGTGTGGGAGTAGGGGTGGGAACTGGTGTCGGAGTAGGCCATGGCTTCTCTACGGAGCTCCATTCATGCCATGAGGCTGTGTCACTGCCGCCAAATTCTTTCCAGAGCGCATGGCATCGCTCCGACCAGTGGGCGTAATCCGGTGTCGAGAAGGGCTTCTCCGCGGTCCCGGGGAACACAAGGTAGACAACTTCGGGACGGCTTGTCGGGCGTCGATCCGCTCCAGATTCAGGCATGATCTCGCGACAGATCCGCAGTGAGGCCTCCCCGATTTTGGAATTCGGCCCCATGTCCCCGAGGATCGCGGGGTACACAGTTCCATGGGAAACCACGACTGCATAGTCACCGATGACCGGTTGACCGGGAGATCTCCCAACCATAAACGAGGGAAGAACAATGAATGGGTCGGATGTTCCCACAAGGAAACTCCATCGTTTCAGTTCGGCGATTGTTGCCTTGGCGGCGTCGCGTCGCGCCTCAAGGGTCTCCTTTTCTTTTGGCGTCATGGTGCCTCGGGCAAGCTCGGCCGTGGTAAGGGCGAGTCGCGATTCCTCATCCCTCAAGCATGGGTTAAGGCGGTCGCTTTTCTTCCCCCAGCGGTAGTTTGTTTGCGGCTGGAACGTCGATGAAAGGCGGTCGATTGGGAGATTTCTATCGCCGTCAGATCCATCGGTATTGACGTTCATGATGGCCTGAATGAGAACTCCGCGGCGGGAAGTCGTGGGGTTGCTTAGTTCGAGGATGGTCTGGCAATCGAACAGCGAGTCACGATAGGGAAGATACTGGAGTTGAGCCAGATTGGCGCGGAGCGATCTTTCCTTGTGATTCAGGAGTGCGGCAAATTCTGGCGAGGGTGAGGCATTAGTGAGGAGTGAGTTCAATCCAGGGATCAACTCGGCAATGTCCGGAGTTACAGCCTGCAGCCCGGCAATGGTCGTTGCTGCTTTGGGCCATTGGACATGCAGGTTGATGTCCATTTTGTAAGAGTTGCTGTCAGATACAGTCGTTAATGCTGTCTCCTGCGAGTTAGTACAATCGACTCTGCTGGTTATGATAATGCCGTTGAAAAGCTTCGACGTGTCGTAATTTTTACGAGGAAGGAGAGGAACAGGGGTTGGATGACCGATTTGCTGCTCTGAGTTCTTTTTTAACAGCTCGCTCGACTCCTGTTCTGAAGACTGTTTTTTGGAGCATCCAAGTGGAATGAAGGATAGTACCAATGCTCCTATTATGCATGCCTGAACAGCCGTAGTTTTCAAGGCTGGCATGGGATTTGATCAGCGGTTGTTGCTAAGATATCCTTAGAGATAGGCTAGGAAAGAGCCCATGACATCACCCGGGATGTCGATCATCTTGTAATCCGTCGAGGAGACAAAGAGAAGGCTCTGGCTTCCCTTGCCGAGCATGCTTCCACTGGAGTCGTAGATTTCATGCTCTAGGGTGACAAACTTCCGGTTATGTCCGGACACCCTTATCTTCACGCTGACTTTCTCAAATTCCTTGGTCTCTCGGACGAACTTATGCTCGAACGACCGCGTCAGAATGTAGAAAGGGGTCTCCTTGAGGTTGAATTTCGGCATGACCTTGTTGAAGAAGAGTTCACGGGTCTTGCCCACCCACATGGCGTACATGCCGAAATAGACATTCCCAACCGAGTTGGTATCGGCATAAGTGGCGATGAAGGAGTGAATAAACCACTTGTCCTCGAAGTGTCCCGAGATGTCATGGGTACCGGTCGGTGAAGGGGTGAGTATTGTCCCGACCGCAGTAAGTGGGATGACAGATGCCGTGGCAGGCTGTTCCAACTCTTCGGCATCACTTATAAAATCCTCCCCGGTGAAAGGTTTGATCATGAGCCAGATGACATATCCCAGCGGCAAGAGGGAGGCTAGGATCTGGAGTATCGGCTCATGCAGGAAGTATCCATAGGCGAAAATGACCACCGCCAGAGAGCCGATGCAGAACATCTTGATCTGAGGGATGACATTCACAGGACCGTTCATGAAGGCCCTCCCGATCGCCAGGACCGAGTAGCCGACAAAGAATGTCGCGAAGAAGATCATGAAATATTCCAACTCGATCCCGATCGCCGCTCCGGTGACCGCAATCAGGGCGCAGAGGATGAAGGTGGGAATGGGGGAGGTAATGAGTTTCTGCGGGATCAGGGCAAAAATGGGGTTTTTGCTCTGGCTGGCATTGGTCTGGAAGAACCAGCGAAGGGCAATATAGCCGCTGTCAAGCGTGGTGAGGATGCATCCGCCAAGGAAGACGAGATACGCACCGATTAGCCAGGGATTGACCGGGGGTTGGCTGAAGACTCGTGTCAGCAGCGACTGGGCATAGGGATAACCGGCAAGTCCCTTTTGGATGAATTCAGTGCCGCTTCCCTCCATCGCCCAAAGGGCCAGGATTCCATGAAAGAGGAGAATCGCTCCGAAGAGCGTTGCGCCGACGGCGTAGGAGGCTGTGATGGAGGTGTTCTCCCTACGCATCTGGATGGCCCTTTGCCATTGCTGAAGGTCGAGCCAGGGGCCCACGATGAAGCCGATGCAGATCGGGATCACATAACCCCAGAAGTTCCAGTCCTGAGTCGGCAAGAGGCTTGGGCGATGGAGACCTCTGAAGTAAGGCGAGCCAAGTTCCGCGATGATAATGACAACGCAGGCAATAATGAGTGCCAGGAAGGCGGCGTGGCTGTACTTGATGCGCCGAATGGAGAATTCCTCACCGAAGAGGATGCCTGCGGCAAGGATGATGAGAGCGGTGAGAGGCAGGTAGAGTGAGTCTGGCTTCAGTCCGAGTGGCTGCCATCCGTAACGGATCAACGCGAAGATGGTGAGTGAGATGGCAATGATCTGATAGAGAAAGAAAAGCAGACGGAATGGGCGCGACCAGTTGTTGAAAAATGCAGCAAGGCTTTCCGAACCGGAGTGTCTTTTGGCGATGTGATCGGCGACGAGCCCAAAAAGAAAGAGTCCGAGGCAGTTCGGTATAAGAAAAGTGAGCAGTCCCGTGAGGCCGAACTCGACTGTGAACTGCACCGAAAAAAAGAGGCCGAGTCCCCAGACCCAGGAGAGGGCGACGGTATTTCCCCAGAGGAGAACATTCAGGAAAAGGAATCTTGGGGAGGAGAGGGAAGGAGTAGCCATTAAGATAAATATATCCTAGTGATTGATCGCAGGGTCTTCAATCCGAATGGGTGGGAATGCTTTGAAATAAGTAAAAGAATCAGAGATCCATCCGTCCAAGTTCCGTCTCCCGTTCTTGCAATTGCATCGCAGTGAAGGCATTCTCATGTATTGCCACTGGCGCGTGGTGGAACCTATTTTTTCACTGAATTCTTGAAACTTCTCGATCGTTATCTTCTGACCGCTCTCGGTGTTGCAACCCTGATGGGTGTTGCCCTGCTAAGCGTGGTGCTAGTCCTAGGGAATGTCTTCAAAGAGATGCTTGATCTGCTGATCAATCACAGCGTGCCACTTGAGACGGTGTTTGGATTTGTCGCTTTCGTTCTTCCTTTCTCAATGACTTTCACGATCCCGTGGGGATTCCTCACGGCCGTGCTGTTGGTCTTCGGGCGTCTCTCGGCGGATAATGAAATCATCGCCCTGCGTTCAAATGGTGTGAGCTTCCCCAGGGTCTTTATCCCAGTTCTGGCCATGGCTCTGATGCTTGTCGGGATCTGTTTCTGGATCAATTGTGATGTCGCCCCGCGTGCTCAGTATTCGATGCTGAACTCCCTGTTTCGCATCGCGACGAGCAATCCCGTTTCCTTGTTCCAGCCGGACGAGGTGGTCGATCAGTTTCCGGATCGCAGGATCTTCGTGGGCGGGCGCGACGGGGATCTCATGAAGAATCTCGTGGTCTTCGAGCTGGATGATCAAGGAGCCATTTCGAAGGTTGTCTTCGCCAAGACCGGCACTCTCTCCACCGACACGGAGAACCACCGTCTGCTTCTCAGGGTGCAGGATGCCAACTTCGAGCAACGTGATGCGAAGGATCCTCAGAATGTAAACCTGATCCGCCAAGGCATCACGATGAGGGAAGGGGTCTTCCCGATGTCGCTCCAGAAGCTTCTCAACCAGAAAAAGAGGGGCAAGCCGCTCACATCCCACACACTCAAGGAGCTGTTCGAGGAGATTTCAAAACCTGACTGTCCGCGGAGACTTGCTTACCAGGTGGAGGTCAGCAAACGCTTCTCTCTTTCACTTGCAGCCCTCTCCTTTGCCCTCATGGCTGTCCCTCTTGGGATCACGACCCATCGTAAGGAGACTTCCGTCGGATTCGCCCTGAGTCTGGTGATCGCCTTTGGTTATTTCTTTCTCATTATTATCGCCGACACCTTCCACGAAAATCCCCACGCCATGCCGGTTCTGTTGGTCTGGTTACCCAATCTCCTCTTCACGGGTTTTGGAATCTGGCTCTTCTCGCGCCTTGCCCGTCGGTAACCATTTCCCGAGCGTTATTTCATCCCATCAATCACCATGACGTCTCCCAAGAAAGTTTCACTTAACGATCCCGCAGTCCAGGAAACCATCAGCAAGCTTGTCGCCGGGTTGGCGAGTGGACGCCGTGCGGATTTTCTGAGCGATATGATGGAGACGGTTATCAAGTATGGACTTGATGATGCCTCGATCGGGGATCTCAAGCTGGTCAGCCGGTCATTGCGCGAGATGCGCTTTGCGGCTTCGGTATTCCAAAAATACAATGCGGTCCGCAAGGTTGCAGTTTTCGGTTCCGCGCGAACCAAGTCTGATGAGCCTGACTTCCAGCTGGCCCGCGAGTTTGCACGCCGGATCGTCGAGGAGAAATTCATGATCATCACCGGCGGTGGCGACGGTATCATGGGGGCCGCCCAGCAGGGAGCCGGTGCCGAAAAGAGCTTCGGGCTGAACATCAGGCTCCCCTTTGAGCAGAGTGCGAACCAGGTGATTTTGGGAGACCCAAAGTTGATCAACTTCAACTATTTCTTCGCCCGCAAGCTCAGCTTCGTGAAGGAGACCAGCGCCTTTGTCCTTTTTCCCGGCGGTTTTGGGACACTCGACGAGGGGTTCGAGGTCCTGACCCTTCTGCAAACGGGAAAGACATCCATCGTCCCGATCATCCTCATGGACAGGCCGAATGGCTTCTACTGGGAAACTTGGCGACGCTTCCTGGATAACGACATCCTAGAACTTGGACTCATCTCCCGCTCCGATTTCCATCTCTTCACGATCACGCATGATGTCGACCGCGCGGTGAACGAAATCAAGCACTTCTATAAAGTATTCCATTCCTATCGCTGGGTCCGTGACGAGATGGTGATCAGGCTGAACAACAAGCTCACGCCGGCAGCCTTGGAGAACCTGAACCAGCAGTTCGACCATCTCCTGGCCGCCGGCCATATTGTCCAGAGGGATGCTCTTCACGAGGAGTCTGACGACCAAGCGTCTTTTCATCTTCCTCGCCTTGTCCTGATCCCGCATAAGAGGGAATTTGGAATGCTCCGACTCCTGATCAATGCCATCAATGATTCCCCGGTGATCGAGACTCCATCCGATGAGGCAATCAATGCCGAGGATTGAAGATTCCTTCTTTCCAAGCTAAAATTCGATTTTAATAAAAATGACGACGAAGTCCAAGGTTTTTCTCTACGACACCACGCTGCGTGACGGCACCCAGGGGGAGGGGATCTCCTTCAGTCTGTTGGACAAGATTCGGATTGCCGAGAAGCTTGCTGGATTCGGCATCGATTATATCGAGGGTGGATGGCCCGGTTCAAATCCCAAGGATCTTGCCTTCTTTGCCGAGGCAAAGAAGCACGATTTCGGGATGACAAAGCTCGCAGCCTTCGGCAGCACCCGTCGTGCACGGGGCAAGGCCTCGGAGGATCCCCAATTAGCCCAGTTATTGAAGGCGGAGACACCCGTGGTCACCATCTTCGGAAAGAGCTGGAAGCTCCAGGTTGACAAGGTGCTGGGGGTTCCCCATGAGGAGAATCTCGCGATGATTCGTGACAGCGTGGCTTTTCTCAAGTCTCAGGGGCGCGAAGTCTTCTACGATGCCGAGCATTTCTTCGACGGTTATAAGGATGATATGCAGTTCGCCCTTAGCACGCTGGCCGCAGCAGCGGAATCGGGTGCCGACATGCTCGTCCTCTGCGATACCAACGGAGGCACCATGCCAGAAGAGATCTCAGAGATTGCAGCCGTTGTGGAATCTCGTTTCCACGGCAAGGTGGGCATCCATACCCATAACGATTGCGGGATGGGTGCTGCGAACGCCCTTGCGGCCATCCGCGCGGGTGCGCTTCAGATCCAGGGGACGATGAATGGTTACGGCGAGCGGACAGGTAACTGCAACCTCACAACTGTGATCCCGTGTCTCCAACTCAAGATGGGGATCCCTGTCGTACCGGATCTCACGAGATTGAGAGAGGTTTCACTTTTTGTGGATGAGTTGGCAAACTGTCAACCCGATGTTCGCGCCCCCTTCGTCGGCAGCACCGCCTTCGCCCACAAGGGTGGAATGCACGTGAATGCCGTTGCCAAGACTGCTGCAGCCTACGAGCACATCGAGCCCTCCTCCGTAGGCAATCATCAGAACATCTTGGTCTCAGAGCTGTCTGGGCGAAGCAATATCCTGCTCAAGGCAGAAGAGTTCGGCCTTCAACTGGAGAAGAACGACCCTGCCGTGCTCCGGGTGCTCGAGAGGATCAAGGCCTTGGAGTCGCAGGGATTCGAGTTCGAAGCGGCCGATGCCTCGCTTGATTTGCTCATCCGAAAGGAGCTCGGATTGCATGCACCTCTCTTTGAGTTGAATGGGTACCACTGTAGTTTTCGTCGTGATGCGGTCGGATCATCCACCACCTGCGAGGCCACCGTCACGGTCCTCCATGACGGGCAGTCCTTTATAACGACCGCAGAAGGAGACGGCCCCGTGAACGCTCTGGACGCCGCGCTCCGGATGTCCTTACTTCAGCTTCATCCTTGGATCGCGGAAATCTCTCTCTCTGATTACAAGGTCCGCATCGTGGATGGGGGCAGGGGAACGGCCGCACGGACCCGCGTTCATATTCTCTCTAGTTCGGGAGCTGACTCCTGGGGAACGGTGGGTGTTTCAGATAATATCATCGAGGCGAGTTGGATGGCGCTTGTCGACTCCCTCGAATACCGGGCCTCGAAACGCTCGGCTTAGGTGCTGCATAAGGCGCTTGGCGGCGTTGCCATTCGGTCAGCGTAGAAATTATCAACGCTTTTCCTCGCAGTCCTGGCACTCTATACAAACTCCTCAACACTCGGAAATTCTACTGACTGCCGCGGGAGTCGGAGGAATTTGAGTTGGATTTGTGGTGTTGATGCTTTTTCTTTGAGTGATGGGTTGACCCAGAAGAGGCGCCCGAGTGATGAGAATGCGAGGTTTTGGAAGAGCTCTTTTTCTTCTGGAGATGGGAGAAAAAGCGATGGAAGGACCAGGGGTTTTCCGGTGTTGGCAGTAGGAAGTGAGCTGCCGGAGTCGGGACATTGCGTCCACCGCCGTGGAGTTTCCGGTGTTCCATGATGAAGTCCGTGGGTGCCCAATAACTAATGAGGTCGCGGGAGCCGGCTGCATGATTCACACCGATTGAGAGATCTTTGTGCATCTCAAAGTGAAGGTGCGGGGGGTACATTCCGTGGTTGCTGCCGATCGTGCCCACTTGCTGACCTCGCCTCACCTGATGACCCTCGCGCACCACGATTCTGTCCAAATGGCCGTAGAGGGAGTCTGCAAAATGCAACCGTCTCTCCTGGATCCAAGCATGACGGATG
>Ga0114962_10002290_pt1 | contig 16083 bp, 16 predicted proteins | sample C_130820_MF_Meta_FD_87017 | JGI IMG/M metagenome (GOLD analysis project Ga0114962, IMG submission 87017) | Freshwater microbial communities from Lake Croche, Canada to study carbon cycling - C_130820_MF_MetaG | ecosystem: Environmental > Aquatic > Freshwater > Lake | place: Lake Croche, Canada...
AGAGGCCAAAAGCATTGCCGAGAGTTATTTGGCCCCGCCCCACACCACCGACTTTGCGATTTTGTTTTTGCCAGTGGAGGGGTTGTATGCCGAGGTGCTGCGCCGACCCGGCCTGATGGACAGATTGCAGCGCGATTACCGCGTCACCTTGGCAGGCCCCACCGCCTTGCTGGCAATTTTGAACAGCTTGCACATGGGCTTTCGCACCTTGGCGTTGGAGAAACAAGCGTCTGAAGTGTGGAAGGTGTTGGGTGCGGTCAAAACCGAGTTCGACCGCTATGGCGAGTGGGTGGCCAAGGTGCGCGAGCAGGTACAAAAAGCGGCTGACACCTTGGACCGCGCCGACACCCGCAGCAAGCAAATGCGCCGGGTGTTGAAGGGCGTCGAGGCTTTGCCCGAGGCCGAGGCTTTGGCGCGCTTGCCGTTAGATGCTTCACAAGCATTAGACGCTGCTGACACGGATTGAAAACCCAACTCCTGCGTTTGGTGGCAGCTCAAGTCTGCTTGCACGCTTGCATGGCGGGCATGCGCTTGGCCGCACCTCTGTGGGCACTGAGGCAAGGCTATAGCCCTGGCGCTGTTGGCGTGTTACTGGCCTTTTTCGCTTTGAGCCAAGTGTTTTTGGCTTTGCCAGCTGGTCGTTTTGCTGACCGCCACGGTTTGAAGCGCCCCATCATGTTCAGTGTCTTGGCTGCCAGTACAGGTGCGGGGTTGGCGGTCATGTTTCCCTTGTTTGAGGTGCTGTGTGTCTCGGCATTGATGACCGGAGGCGCCACCGGTGTGGCTATCATCGCGTTGCAACGCCATGTGGGCAAAATATCCCAAGATGTTCAGGCGCTGCGTTTGTCCTACAGTTGGTTGGCGATTGGTCCAGCCATCAGTAACTTTGTCGGCCCGTTCACCGCGGGTTTGCTGATTGACCATGCAGGTTTTCGCACTGCATTTGCAGTCATGGCGCTCTTGCCCTGGTTGGCATGGTTTGTGGTGCGTCAATCGCCTCAGGTCCAACCCGCGCCAGTCACCCACATCGCTTCTCGCCGCGCTTGGGATTTGCTGCAACGCCCCGACTTTCGTCGCTTGTTGCTGGTGAATTGGTTTTTATCTTCTTGTTGGGACATGCACACCTTTGTGGTGCCATTGCTGGGACACGAGCGCGGCATCAGTGCCTCGGCCATCGGTGCTATTTTGGGTGGTTTTGCTTTGTCTGCCGCGTTGGTGCGCATGGCTTTGCCCTTGCTGAGCGCCCATGTGAAGGAATGGAAGATCATCACCACCGCCATGTTGGCCACAGGTGCGTTGCTGGCCATCTACCCGCTGCTGCAAGGCGCTTTATGGCTGGGTGTGGGGTCTGCGCTGCTGGGCATCACGCTGGGTTGCGTGCAGCCGATGGTGATGAGCACCTTGCACCAAATCATGCCTCCTGAGCGCCATGGCGAAGCGTTGGGGTTGCGCTTGATGGCCATGAATGCCTCTAGCGTGGCCATGCCCATGGTGTTTGGCAGCTTGGGTGCTGTCGTGGGTGTGACCGGCCTTTTTTGGTGTGCCGCTGCCAGCGTCAGTTTGGGTGCCAGGCTGGCTTGGCAGATTCACCACAATTTTGTGAAATAAACCCTTAAATACTCAAATTTCGTTAAATTAAGTAATAAATAGTTAATATTCGTGTTATGGTGTCCACTTGAAAGTAGACATTGAGGTTAGGGCCATGGCCTACATCACCAAGCGTTTTCACACATCCATGTTCGAGCAAATGTTGTTCCCCAACGACCTTGAAGGCGTGTTGATGGAAATGCAGTTCACCCCGGACATGCTGGCACAAGCCGTTCTTTGCCGCCAAACCATTGTGCGCAATGGTCTGGCCCGCTTTAACGGTTGCGACACCGCATGGCGTCGCCCAGTCAATATCGAGCAGGTGATTTTGGTGGTGGGTCAGGTCGAATCTGACCCTTCACTCAAGCACGGTGCGCAAAGCATTCGAACCAATCTCGGTTTGCTCAAAGCCGTTGCGCAAGCCAACGCGCACGCCTATATCGTCTACAAACCGCACCCCGAGACGTGGGCCGCCATGCAAGCCAAAGGCGATTACCGTCAAGAATTACAACTCTGGTGCGATGAGACTGTGGGCGACATCCCTCTTTCGCAACTCTTGCCCAAGGTGAACGAGGTGCATGTCATGACCTCATTAGCGGGTTTTGAGGCCTTGTTGCGCAGCAAGAAAGTCAGTTGTTACGGCCGACCTTTTTATGCCGGCTGGGGATTGACCACCGACTTGGTCCCCATGCCCAGTCGGCCACGCCAACTCAACATTGACGAGTTGGTGGCTGGGGCGCTTTTTAGCTATCCGCGGTATATGCGCCGCTTGGAGTGGCGCGAGGCATTGGCGCATGAAAACCTGCCTGGCTTTCAGCCGTTGCGCCACCCCGCGCACCAAAGCTTGGCAGCTTGACCTTTAAACCCGCTTGCGGTACTCGGCGGTGCGGGTATCGATTTCTACCTTGTCACCTTGCGCCACAAAAATGGGCACATTGATGTCAAAACCAGTGGAAATTTTGGCGGGTTTAAGCACTTTTCCCGACGTATCGCCTTTCACAGCGGGTTCGGTCCATGTGATTTCTCGCACCACGCTGGTGGGCAATTCCACGGAAATGGCCTTGCCGTCATAAAACACCACCTCAGCTGACATGCCGTCTTCAAGATAGTTGAGCGAGTCGCCCATGTTTTCGTTTTCCACTTCGTACTGGTTGAACTCGGTGTCCATCCATACATACATGGGGTCAGCAAAGTAAGAGTAGGTGCATTCTTTCTTATCCAACACGATTTGATCTATCTTGTCGTCAGCCTTGAACACCACCTCGGTGTTGAAGTTGGCAATCAGGCTTTTGAGCTTCATGCGCACGGTAGCGGAGTTGCGACCACCTCGGCTGTATTCGGTTTTCAAAACGACCATGGGGTCTTTGCCGTGCATGATGACGTTGCCTGCGCGAATTTCTTGAGCTATTTTCATAAATGTAGGTGCTGGGTAAACCGATTATTTTAGCCGTGCGCCGCCACGAAGCTTTCCAGGCGACTTAGCAAGTCGGTTTGTAGGCTTAAGCGATGGCGTAAGCCCTGCGCCCAATCGGTCCATTCGGCCATGTTGGAGGGTGTGAGCAAAGGCAGTGGTGTGGGCTGCTCGGCGTTCCAGGCTAGGTGCGCTTGCACCACCACTTTGGGGGCATCGCTCACTTTCAGGAAAGCCTTGAGCTTGACCCAATGCGCTGCATCGTCTTGCGGATAGATATGCCACAAAAAAGCTTTGCCTGCCCATATGGCCCTGATGAAAGAGTCTTCTCCACGCACCAAGTTCAGGTCTTGTTCGCACAGCATCTGGTCGAAGTCGGTGTGGGACAGACAGGGCAACTCGGTCACCTGAAGTTCTGTGGTTTGTTTCAGCCCTTGCAGGGCGAGACGCACCGCTTGCGTTGCCCGACCCGCAGTCACGCTCAAATGCACTGCTTGGGGCAACTGGGTCAATTGCCTGAGCCACAAGCCCAAACTGGCGGGTTCGTAGCAAAACACACTGATGCGCATGGGCTGGTGGGCTGAGGGATTTTCAGCTTCAGGCATGGGTAGCGTAGGGAATAAGTTCTTTTTGCCAAAGGCTAAAACGCCACCTGTCTTGTCACTCAAGCCAGGGTAAAAAAACCATTTCGTCAGACCTTTGGCCGGGCCGCTCAGCACAGGCGAGGGCAGGCCGTGGTTGCGTTCTGCCACCGGCTCGGCGCTGAAATATTCGAGGTTGATCCACACCGGCACTTGTGGCCAAGCGGCCAAGGCGGTTTGGAAGGTCTGTGGTAACTCACACCCAAAGGCTTCAATCACCACCTGCGCTGGGTGTTGTTGCAGGCAAGAAGCGGTTTCATCAGGCCAAGCCAGCACCACCACGCCTTCGCAACCCTCTGGGGCCATCCATTGCAGGGCACTGGCATCGTCCACATACAGCGTGACTTGCTTACCGCGATTGGCCAACTGCGTGGCCAATCGCCAGCACACACCGAGGTCGCCATGGTTGTCCACCACGTGGCAAAAGATGGTCCAGTGCTGCCAAGGGTTTACCTCTGTCACGAATCAAATACCTGCAACGCTTCAAACTTGCCATTCAACAAAGCTTGGCTGTCAGCCCCCATCCATTGCGCCATCAGGGTGGCGTAGACACGGCGAAAGTCGGTGGTGTGCTGCACATTGCCGTCAGCGTTCAAGTTCGTGAGGCTAGGCGCTTGACCATAGTGACCGCCTTTGACCGGTTGGCCAATCAAGTAAACATGATTAGCAGTGCCGTGGTCGGTACCCAAGCTGGTGTTCTCCGCAGCGCGGCGGCCAAACTCGGAATACACCATCACCGTCACGTCTTTGTCGCGGCCAATGCGCTTCATGTCTTGCATAAAACCGCTCACGCCATCGGACACATAGGTCAGCAAGCGCTGGTGTTGCTCGGCTTGGTGGACATGGGTGTCAAAGGCGTTATGACGGTAAGCCGTTTGGTAAATGCGCGTGGGCAATTTGGCGTTGATCATGGCTGCCACTTTGGGCAAGTCCATGGGCAAGATGCCGTAGTCCACCGGCGTTTTGTAGTTTCGCCACGCGGCTCGCACTTGCGCCGAGGCTTGCCTGGCGCTTAGCGCCACATCTTCCAAAAACTGCTGTGAGGCATTGCCACTGGTCACCGTGCTGCCTGTGTCGGTGTCAATCAGCGGACGGCTTTGGTAAAGCCCTTTGCGACCAAAGCGTTCCGGGTCGTCAAACACCACCGGCACATGCTTGGCGGCACGCACAGCCAGCGACTGTCGTTCATCGATGTTCACCAAAAAATTGGCGGTCAGTTGCGGGTCAATGGCGTCAGCCAAGCGACCCAGCCAGCCATACGCTTCACCGCCATTGGGCACACCGGTATGCCAGTAAGCGGCCGAGGTGAAGTGTGAGTAAGAAGGGTTGTCATAGCCGCAACCATGCACCACCGCCATCTGCCCCTCTTTGTACAAGCGCTCAAAACCGGCCATGCCAGGGTTAAAGCCGTGCTGGTCGTCGATCTTGCGCAGTTTGTGGTGGCGTATGCCTATCTTGGGGCGAAGGCGGTAATAGGCATCATCCGCATAAGGCACCAAGGTGTTGAAACCGTCGTTGGCGCCGGTGAGTTCCACCACCACCAAGATGCGGTTGTTATCGGCGGCCAATGCTTGGTTGCCCAAGGGCAGGGCAGCGCCCAGCCCCAAGCCTGCCAAGCTTTGCAAAAATTGTCGTCTGTGGTGGGTTGTTGAGTGCATGGTTTATCCCAATTGGTAGGCGGGTAGGGACATGATGACGTGCAGCGTATTGCGTAAAGCATCCTCCATGTAACTGTCGGCGGCGGCAAGGTCGGTGGTACCCAAGTCTTGGCTCAGCATGGCGGCAATCTGGGCCTGCACCGCAGCGTCCACCTTGACCGATAAAAAACGCTTGACCAAATACGCCACCGCTTCATCGGTGGTTTTGCATTTGGCTTTGCGCAACATGGCAGATACATTCAGCTGAGCGGTGCTGCGCTCGATGGGCTTGACGTTTTCAATGGCTTTACGCCATGCGTTGTAGCTGGCAAAGCGGGTGTTGAAGTCCTCGTCGCGGTCACCTTGGTTGGACATGGACATCTCGCCCGAGCTTTTGCCCTCGGGTTGGGTGGCTGTGGTGATGTCTTGGCCTTGGCCTAATTTGTCTGCAACGCTCAAGATTTGGTAAAGGCCATTCGGAACACGGTCAGGTGCCATAAAGTCGATGGGTGGGTAGAGCGTGTCGTACATCACATTGCCCCGCGCCAGCAAAAGCCCAGGGGTGATCCAGCTGCGCCCGTGGGCCCAGCCAGCCACATTGGGTGGGTAAAACAGCTTTTGACCCAGCATCTCCGACTGTTCATTGAAATCCGGAATGCCTGGTACCGCTGTGAGCCCCATTTTTTTATAGGTGGAAATCAGCAACTCTACTGGCGGCTTGATGCGGGTGGCAACCGACGCTTGGCTGTAAAAATCTTTGGACAACAACACGGTTTCCATGAATGCGGCGATGTCGAGGTCCGAGTCACGCAGCAGCTTGCCCAGTCGTTGCTGAAAGGCGGGAGACAAATCTTCACGCACGAAGTAGCGGTAGAGCTTGCCCGCCACGTACTCGGCGGTGATGGGTTGCGCCAACAAAATGTCAATCACTTGTTCGCCGGTAAAACGACCCTTGCGGTTCAAAATGTTTTTCTCGCCACCATCGTGTTGCGAGGGGTTGATGACAAAGCGCAGGTCTTTGTAATTCCAACCGGTGAAAGCGCGTGCCGCTTCACGGATGTCTTGCTCACTGTAGTTGCCCACCCCCATGGTGAACAACTCCATGATTTCGCGTGCAAAGTTTTCGTTCGGTGCGCCTTTGAGGTTCACGCCCGCATCCAAAAACGCCAGCATGGCCGGGTCTTTGGCCACCGCCACCATCAGGTCGCGAAATTTCCCCGTGGCGTGTTGGCGCAACAATTCATTTTGAACATGCAGCTTGCGGTAGTCGCGTACTTTTTCTTCGGTGGTGGCAAAGTGGCCGTGCCAAAAAAGCGTCATTTTTTCTTGAAAAGGGCGTTGCGTGGTGAGCATGCGGTTGGCCCACCAATAGCCTAAGCGGTGGGTTTCCAAGCGTGACACCCTGAGCCAATACAAATAGCGATCAGCCACTTGCTGCACACGGCGGTTGCCACCTGGTTTGACTTTCACACCCAGCGCTTCGCCCGTGGCCTTGGCCAAATCGGTGGCTGCTGGTCGTGAGGCGGCAAAGGGTTCCAAACCGGCATCATGCGCCCCCGAGTCTTCAAAAGCTTTGAACTTGTCCGGCAGGGAGGTGTAACGCACCAAACGTTTGACGGCTTGTGCAGGTGTTAACCGTGCGAAGCGCTGGATGTCGTCAGGCGTGGCACCAAAACCTGCACGTTCGAGCAAGTGTTTGGCTTTCTCCTCATTCCATTCGCTCTTGGACAGGGGTGTCAGGTCGTTGACCCATGGGTCTGCCAAGGGGGTGGCTTGTACCCAGCCACTGAGTAACATCAGGCCAAGGAGCAGTGTTGCGCGTGTTTTGCGTTGCAATGTTGTCATGCCAAAAATCATAACCCTCTGACTGTGGTTCACCCTCATGAAAATCGCTAGCCGTGTCCTGTTTGTTGTCGCCTGTGTGATCGCTGCAGCTTCGGTGTTGTTGGCCGCTTATGTGGCGCATCAGGGTGAGACGCTGACTCCTGCGTCGTTGAAATCCCTGCAATCGGCTTTGCAATTGCAGCACATCCATGCTTTGGCATTGGCGGTTGTGTGTGCCATTGCCATGCTGCATATGGCCAGCAAAACCTTGCTGTTGTCGGCTGCCTTGTTCACTGCGGGTTTGCTGATGTTCAGCCTCAATATTTGTCTGATTCACCTTGCTGGCATCACGGTTTTCAGAGCCTTCACGCCCTATGGTGGCATGGCTTTTGTAGCCGCTTGGTTGACCTTGGCGGCTTGGGCTTGGCGGCTTCGGTTGAACTGATCAGCGCTTGTCCTCTAGGCGCGTAATTGGCACTTCTCGCACCTCGGCCTCGATGATGTCGTCATCCGATCGGCGTCTGGGCATGTGTTGCGCGGCTTGCTTTTTCCATTGCCGATAGCTGCTGAAAATCACCGCCATTTGGGGTTTTTGTCCGGTGATCAACCAGCGCAGCAGGCCCAACACCAAACCCAGCAAAGAAAACAGCAAGACCACCGACAGCAGCATGATTGCTATCAATAGGAAAAAGATTTTGATCAGCCCGTTCATGCTTTTATTCTCGCTGAGAACATGGGGTCAACCCTGAGGAACTTTGGCTCTAAACTGTATGTCATTCTTTCAAGGACCACACCATGCCAAAAGCCTATTTGTTAAGCGTCTACCAAGAAATCAAAGACACCGACGCTGTCGCCGCCTATGCCAAATTGGCGCTGCCTGCCATCCAAGCTGCTGGCGGCACATTTTTAGCCCGAGGCATGCCCGCTGCTGTGAAGGAAAACGGCAAGATGGAGCGCACTGTGTTGATCGAGTTTGCAGACCTGGCCACAGCCTTGGCGGTATATGACAGCGCGGGCTACCAAGAAGCCTTGGTGGCTTTGGGTCAACACGCGGTGGTACGGGACATGCGCATCATCGAAGGCGTCTGAGCATGACAGTTTTGAGTCAACGTGCCCAAAGTCTGGGTACAGAAAACGCCTTTGTGGTGTTGGCCGAGGTCAACAAGCTTATTCGTGAAGGGCGAAACATCATTTCGTTTTGCATTGGTCAACCTGACTTTGCAACACCCCAACACATTCAAGATGCAGGCATCGCTGCCATCCAACAGGGCAAGCATGGCTACACACCATCGGCCGGCATTCCCGAGTTGCGCCAAGCCGCCGCGGACTATTTCTCGCGCACCCGTGGCATTCAGGTGGACGCTGACGATGTGGTGGTGGGCGCGGGGGCCAAGCCCTTCATCGGCTACACGATTCAATCGGTCACCGACCATGGCGCGGGCGACGAGGTGATCTACCCCGTGCCGGGTTTCCCGATTTATGACTCGCAAATCAAAGCCAATGGCGCAGTGGGGGTGCCTATTTACCTGCGTGAATCGCGTAACTTCGGTTTTGACCCGCAAGAGTTGGCCGACAAAATAACGCCCAAAACCAAGCTGTTGATTCTGAATTCCCCGCAAAACCCCACGGGTGGCATCATTCCCAAAGCCGACCTTGAAGCAATTGCAGAAATATTGCGCCAGCATCCCCAAGTGTGGGTGTTCGCCGATGAAATTTATGGCCAGCTGGTCTATGACGGCGAGTTCAACTCCATTGCTTCGTTGCCAGGGATGCAAGAGCGCACCATCATCTCGGACGGTTGCTCTAAAACATGGGCCATGACAGGCTGGCGTTTGGGCTTTACCGCCAACAAAAAGCTGGCGCCGTATTTCACCAACTGGATCACCAACACCGAGTCGTGTGCCTCCCACATCACCCAGTGGGCGGGTGTGGCGGCGTTGAATGGCCCGCAAGACGATGCCCACCATATGCGCGAGGTGTTTTTGAAGCGCCGCAACCTTATTGTTAGCCTGCTTAACCAACTCCCTGGGGTAAGTTGCCAAAGCCCAGGCGGCGCTTTTTATGCGTGGCCCAATGTCACCGAGGCTTGCCGTTTGACGCGTTGCGCCGACTCTGAGGAGTTTCGCAAGCGTTTGTTGCTAGAAGCCGGTGTTGCGGTGTTGGCAGACATTCACTTTGGGCCACGGGTGCCGGGCGACGGTCAGCATATTCGCTTTAGCTACGCGGCGTCTGATGAAGCCATTCATGCGGGATTGCAACGCATGGGCGACTTTATTCGCAAAAACAGCGCGTAAGTGCAACTGCTGGGCAGGCTGTCAAGCCTATCGAATGATATTTTTCAGCAGCTTGTCGTTATCCATGTTCATCGCTGCCTCGAAACTGGTGGCGAACATTTTGGCGCCGCGCATCAACATGCGGGTGGGTACCCCATTCATATAGGAGATGGCGTGTCGCGCGAACAGCACTGGCCCTTTGGGGCTTTGGCGTACCTGAAATTTTTGGTGGTTGAATTTATCGTTGACTTGTTTGCAAAACGCCTCCACAGCAGCCACCGGCGTGTCCACGCTGCTTGAAAAGCCTTGACCAATGAAGATGATCTGCTTGGTGTCTCCTGCGACCCGGGTCCAAAAGGGATAGAAAAAACCGCGCGAGCCGTAAACATCGCCATTTTTTTCCAAACGGGCATCGGTACGGTTGGCGTTGTAGAGGTCAGCCACCATTTGGTTGGTCACTTCAAATGCTTTCCAGACCTTGATGTTTTCATCGGCCATTTGTGCGCGAGACTCTTCGAAAAGCTCTAACAGTTTGGCAGACAGTACTGGAATTTGCGACTTGAGGTAGCCACCCGAGCGCAAAGAGGTTTGCAAGGTGATTTGCAATTCATCGAATTGCGGCGCTTTGATTTGGATGGCAGAAGGTGCTGTTTGAGAAAACGTTTCGCGGTAGTAGCGTTCTGGCTTGGGCATCACAAAGTCTTGGTACAACTCGATGTCTTTCAAAAGCTGTGGAACAGTCATGCCAAAGAAAAAGTGACGCAAATCTTTTTGCTCCATCACATTGTCGTAAAACAATTTGATGGCATCCAACAATTTTTCTTTGTTTTCTGGCGTATCCATGAGTTGCATAGTCGGCGTGTCTCGGCTTGTAAGAGGTTTTTTGGAAGACTGTTATTCTAGAAAACTGCATGCTGTGAAAAGCTTTTTCAAACTGTATTATCGGCTCGAGAATGACTTTATTGAACGTTTTTTCACTGAAGTTTGACAATTATCAAAAATATGGGTTTTTCTATGGATCTTTCAAGCGCTCTTTCGCCCATCGTGATGGTCCACGGCGCTTGGCACGGCGCTTGGTGTTGGGCAAAATTACAGCCCTTGTTGCGTGAACAAGGGCTGACGGTTTATGTCCCCACACAAACCGGTGTGGGTGAAAAAGTGCATTTGCTATCGATGGAGATCAGCTTAGCTACTTTTGTCGACGATATTGTTCAAGTGCTTGAAACCCATGATTTACAACACGTGGTGTTGGTGGGTCACAGCTTTGGTGGCATCAGCATCAGCGGTGTGGCCGACCGCATTCCCCATCGCATACGGCGGTTGGTATACCTTGACGCTTTGCTTCTTCACCACGGACAAAGCGTGTTTGACATCCTCCCACCTGACATGGCGGCCGCCCGACGCCAATTGGCGAGACAGAGCTCGGGTGGCTTATCCTTGCCGCCACCTGATCCACAGGTGTTGGGCGTGACAGATGCCGAGGATGCCGCCTGGGTGAAGGCGCATTGCACACCACACCCCGTGTCGACCTACGAGGGCAAGATGCATTTAAATCACCCCCTGGGCAATGGCTTGCCGGCCACTTATATCGCTGTGACGCCGCACTACTTGCCGACCACTTCGTCCAGAGACCACGCCAAGTCCCGACCCGATTGGCAGTATGTCGAAATGCCCGCCGGACACGATGCCATGGTGACCTCGCCCGCGCATTTGTCGCGCCTGCTGGTGGCGATGGCCCAACCCCCCTCCAGCTGATGCTAAGCAATGGCAGAGCTTGACAGGCGTTGGTCTTTTAAGAGCTGTTCAAAAGCCTGATAGGTCAGGGCGATGCCTTGTGCCAACGGCATTTGTCCGTAGTCGCCGATGAAGGCTTTGAGGGGCTCATCCGATTTGTCCATGGGAAACGCCAGCGGCTCGCCTCGGATGCCGATCTTGGCTTGGGGGGCCAAGGTTTTCAATATCGCCATGCCTTCTTCCACTGAGGCGTAAACACCGTTTAAATCGAACACGGGCGCGCCCACACGCACTTGGGCCACACTGCGAATGAAAGCGCTGGCGGCTTCTGCTGCAAACAACCAAGACACATGGCCGCTGAAAGGAATGTCATAGGCTTGGTTGGCCGCCGCCGCCAACAAAGCCACGGTGGTTTTGGAGGTCATGCCTTGGTCACGGCCCACGCCATACACCACCCCAGGCCGTATGCCCACGCTGTGAACACCGTTTTCTTCGGAATAGACCTTTGCGGTTTGTTCGTTGCAGTATTTGTAAGCGCCATACAGGGTGGCCATGGCACCGCCGTTTTCCAAAGCGCCATAGGCCGCCACCGAGCTGGCATAACTCAGGCGCTTGATGCCTGCCTCTTTGGCCGCTTCAAACACATTCACCGTGCCCACCACATTTACCAAAGCGCCACCCACCGGGTTGGCGCGGCAAAAAGGCACTTGCAGCGCCGCCAAATGGATGATGGCGCGGGCCTTGCTGTGCACAACGGCGGCTTTCACGGCAGCGGTGTCGGCAATATCGCCTTCGTACCAATGCACTTTCTTCAAATCTGCTTCGGACATCAGCAAAGCGGGGCGGCGGGTGTCGGCTTTCAAATCGAAGGCACTCACCGGCACACCGGCATGGGTGAGCAGCGCCAACACCCAGCTGCCTATGCAGCCTCCTGCGCCCGTGACCAGCACGGGGCCATCAAATTCAGTGGCGGACAGGGGGAAGTGCTCAAGCATGGTTGTCTCCGGTAACGGGGGTTAAAGCGTTTTGGCTCTCTCGCGCAGTTGGAATTTTTGAATTTTGCCCGTGGATGTTTTGGCAATGGCTTCAAAGACAAATGTACGGGGAACTTTGTAGCCTGCCAGCAAGGACTTGCAATGCGCTTGCAACTGCTGGGCATCGACGGCATGTCCAGGGTGTAACTCCACAAAGGCCAGCGGTGTCTCGCCCCATTTGTCATCGGGCTTGGCCACCACTGCACAGGCCAGCACAGCAGGGTGACGGTACAGCGCATCTTCCACCTCAATGCTGCTGATGTTCTCGCCGCCCGAGATGATGATGTCTTTGTTGCGGTCTTTGATCTTGACATAGCCGTGGGGGTCCATGACGGCCAAGTCACCGGAATGAAACCAGCCGCCTTCAAAGGCTTGGGCGGTGGCGCGGGGGTTTTTCAAATAGCCTTTCATGACGATGTTGCCGCGAAACATGATCTCGCCCATGGTTTGACCGTCGGCGGGGGTGGCCGCCAAGCTTTGCGGGTCTTTGACCGTCATGCCTTCTTGCAATGTGTAACGAACGCCTTGCCGGCCGTTGAGCAATGCTTGTTCATCCAAGCTCAGGTCAGACCAATCGTTGCGTTGCACGCACACCGAGGCAGGACCATAGACCTCGGTCAGGCCATACACATGGGTGATGTCAAAACCGAGCTTGGCCATGCCCTCCAACATGGCAGCAGGTGGGCTCGCACCGGCCACCATGCCTTTGACACGCTGCGTCACCGCTGCTTGAAGGTGCGCCGGCGCTTGGATCAACAAGTTATGAACCACAGGGGCGGCGCAGTAATGGTCTACGCGGTGGTCTGCCATGGCTTGCAATATCAACGTCGCATCGATTTTTCGCAAACACACATGCACACCGCCCAGCATGGCAATGGTCCAAGGGAAGCACCAACCGTTGCAGTGGAACATGGGCAAGGTCCAGAGGTAGCGCGAAAAGTTGGGCATGTGCCAAGTCACGGCGTTGCTGACGGCGTTGAGGTAAGCGCCTCGGTGGTGGGTCACCACGCCCTTGGGGTCGCCGGTGGTGCCCGAGGTGTAACTCACCGCCAAAGCGTCCCACTCGTCAAGCGGCGCCACAAAGTGCGCCAATGGTGGGTGCTGCGCCAGCCAAGCTTCGTATTCCAGACCCCCTAAGTGCTCACCCGCACCCGTGTATTCGCTGTCGTTGACCTCAATCACCAGCACATGGCGTTGGTATTGGTCACGAAGCGTACACAACGCTTCTTTCATGGTGGTTGAAAATTCGCGGTCGGTGATCAGCACACGGGCTTCGCAGTGGTGCATTTGCCAAGCGATGAGTGCAGCGTCAAGACGGGTGTTGAGCGCATTCAATACGGCATTGAGGCCGGGCACCGCGTAATGGGCTTCCAGCATTTCGGGGGTGTTGGAGAGCATCACGCTCACGGTAAAACCGCGTTGAATGCCCGCTGCTTGCAGCGCAGCGGCAAGACGGGCGCTGCGCTCACGCAGTTGCGCCCAGTTGTAGCGGCGATCTCCGTGAATGACAGCGGGCAAGTCGGGGAAAACAGCAGCGCTTCGCTCTAAAAAACTCAGGGGAGACAGGGCCACGAAATTGGCAGGCGTTTTACCGAGGTCTTGCTCATAGATAGAGGTCATGGGTGGGCGTTGCTCTCAAGCCCACCAAGGGTAAAAGTCGGGCATGTCGCTGGAGGCTTTGTCGGTGAAAACAGGGGGGCGCTTTTCACGGAACGAGGCCACACCTTCTTTGCCACTGGTTTGGCTGGCGTAAAAAATCGCCAGCGAATCGACTTGGTGGGCTTTCAAAGGATGGTCTTGGGCGGCATTGCGGTAAAGCATTTGACGGGTCAAGGCGATGGCCACCGGACTGTGGGCCACGATTTTTTGAGCCAATGCGTAGGCCTCTTCCAGCAATTTGTCGGGCGGCACAACGGCCTTGACATAGCCTGCAGCCAAGAGGGCGTCAGCGTTGTGAATCTCACCGGTATAGCACCACGCCAGCGCGGTTTGCAGGCCCACCAAGCGGGGCAAAAACCAGCTAGAACAGGCCTCTGGCGTGATACCGATTTTGTTGAACACAAAACCGACACGCGCTTTCTCTGAGGCCAAGCGAATGTCCATGGCGCAGGTCATGGTGGCGCCAATGCCCACCGCTGCACCGTTGATGGCGCCGATGATGGGTTTTTTACAGTCATACATGGCCAACGTCACCTTGCCACCCGAATCGCGCACGCCATCGACCATGGCGGGGTCATCCAATTTGTCTTGCATGTCCTTCAAGGTGGGGCGCATGTTTTCATTTAAACCAAACACATTGCCCTCGATGCTCAGGTCCATGCCGGCACAAAAGGCTTTACCTGCACCGGTGACCACAACCGCGCCCACCGCGTCGTCGTCGCTGGCACGGTTAAAAGCATGTATCAGTTCGTGAGACATCTCTACCGTGAACGCATTCATTTGCGCTGGGCGGTTCAAGGTGAGGGTGAGAACGTGGTCGGCAACCTCGTAGCGCAAAGTGGTGTAGTCGGTCATGGTGGTGAGTCAGGCGAGGGTGGACATGTCAATCACAAAGCGGTATTTCACGTCGCTCTTTTGCATACGCGCATAGGCTTGGTTGATGCCATTCATGGAAATCATTTCGATGTCCGACAAGATCTGGTGCTGGGCACAAAAGTCCAGCATGTCTTGGGTTTCTTGGATGCCACCCACCAAGGAGCCAGCAATTTGTCGTCTGCCTGCAATGAGTGAGCGGGCATTTAACTCGGCATTCATGCCAATCGTGCCGACAATGCACATCGTGCCGTCAATTTTGAGGAGTGGCAGGTAGGTGTTGTAGTCGTGGTAAACAGGAATGGTGTTGAGTAAAAAATCAAACTGACTGGCGCTGGCTTGCATGGCGGCCGTGTCGCTCGACAGCAAGACACCGTCGGCGCCCAAACGCAGGGCGTCTTGTGCCTTGTGCGCCGAGCTGGTGATCATGGTGGTTTGGGCACCCATGGCATGGGCAAACTTGATGCCCATGTGGCCTAAACCTCCTAAGCCAATCACGCCCACGCGCATGCCTGCTTGGATGTTCCAGTGTTTGAGTGGCGAATAGGTGGTGATCCCCGCGCACAGCAAGGGTGCTGCGCCTGCCAGGTCCAAGCCCTCGGGCATGCGCAGCACAAAATGTTCGTCCACCACGATGTTTTTGGAATAACCGCCGTAGGTGAAGCCGCCTGGGTCAGGGCTGGGGCCGTTGTAGGTGGCGGTAAAGCCGTTGAGGCAGTACTGCTCCAAATCGGCGTCACACGAACTGCAGTGGCGACAAGAGCCCACAAAGCAACCGACCGCCACTTTTTGGCCGAGTTGAAAACGCTTGACCTTCGCCCCCACCGCTTGGACTGTGCCCACGATTTCATGGCCTGGCACCAGTGGGTAGTTGCTGCGCCCCCAATCGTTTTTGGCGAAATGCAAATCGGTATGGCACACGCCGCAAAACGCGATGTCGATTTCCACATCTGTGGGGCCAATGCTTCTGCGCTGTATGTGGTGGGGGACCAAGTTTTGGTCAGAGGCGAGGGCTGCAAAGCAAGAAGTTTGTGCCAAGGTGTGGCCCCTTAAGAGTGAAATAACTAAAAAAAATTATAGCCATCACCCTTTATGGGGCTAAATCACCTCTGGCGTTAAGGCTTGAATGGCTTGGTAGTTGGTGAGAAACACCTGACCATGCAAGTGCTCCAAAAAGTGCGTGGTGTTGAGTTTGTCCATCACCGGCCCCTTGATTTCCGAAAAGTGCAGGGCGATGCCAGCGTCTTTCAATCGGCTGGCGATCGCTTCCAAGCTTTCCAAAGCACTGGCGTCGATGTCGTTCACTGCCGAGCACTGCAACAGCACATGTTGCAACCCGGGGCGGGTCGCCACCTCGGCGTTGATGCGGTCTTCCACACCCCGCGCATTGGCGAAAAACATGCTGGCGTC
>Ga0114962_10002293_pt1 | contig 16072 bp, 13 predicted proteins | sample C_130820_MF_Meta_FD_87017 | JGI IMG/M metagenome (GOLD analysis project Ga0114962, IMG submission 87017) | Freshwater microbial communities from Lake Croche, Canada to study carbon cycling - C_130820_MF_MetaG | ecosystem: Environmental > Aquatic > Freshwater > Lake | place: Lake Croche, Canada...
AGTTTCCCCTGCCGACCCTTGACTGCCAAGCCCAGATCAGTCCACTGCGCGATGCGCTGGGCGTTCACTGCAAGCAACACATCACCAGGGGTGATTCCGGCCAGAAGCGCTGCTGTCTTTGTGCTGCCGTGGCACTGACCGTCAGTAGAAAGCAAGCCATCTGGATTAGCGTCGGTTGGAACGCACTCAACCACAGTTGCCACCTTCGTCGTAACAACTGGATTTCCAATAACTGTGAATGAAATCGTGAAGAGCACTACTGCAAACAACAGGTTTGTGATGGGTCCACCAGCCATAATCGTCAACTTCTTTGGCACACTCAGGTTGTAAAAAGCTCGGCTCTCTTCACCTTCATGAATCTCAGCTAGAGAATCTGTGCGAAGTGACTCCACAAGTGTTTGAGTTCGCGACAAGCCTTCGAGATCGACTGCACCCTTGGGGTTTGGCGGGAACATGCCAATCATGCGGATGTAGCCACCAAGAGGAATCGCTTTGACGCCAAACTCAGTTTCGCCTTTGTTACGAGACCACAGTGTGGGACCAAATCCAATCATGTACTGAGACACGCGCACGCCGAACCTTTTGGCCGGAATGAGGTGGCCAAATTCATGGATCCCAATTGAGACCATGAGAGCTAAAGCAAAGAGAATCCAACCGATAACCGTCGACATGACTTCCCCCTACTTACGTGCATTAACAAGCGACTGCGCATAATCATTCGCCCAGGCAGCAGCTTCTATAACTGCCTCCAGTGTAAGTTCGTCGTCTGTCACAAAACCCTCACGTAGGTGTTCCTCAACAACGGAAGCTACCAGAGGCACAATTTCTAGGTACCGAAGTCTGCCTTGCAGAAATTCCTCAACGGCCACTTCGTTAGCGGCATTCATAACGGCAGGAGCTGTACCAGCGTGGCTACCGACTTGCTTCGCTAGTGCCACAGCAGGAAATACTTCTTCGTCTACAGGCTCAAAAGTCCACGACGACGCTTGCCGCCAGTCAACAGGCGATGTACTGCCTGCCAAGCGTTCCGGCCACGTCAGACCTAATGCGATCGGAAGGTGCATGTCAGGAGGACTAACTTGAGCAATTGTTGACCCATCCACGAACTCGACCATGGAGTGAACGATGGACTGCGGATGAACGACCACTTCGATGCGATTCATTGGAATGCCAAAGAGCAGATGAGCTTCGATGATCTCCAGACCTTTATTCATCATGGTTGACGAATTTACTGTCACTACTGGACCCATGGCCCATGTTGGATGAGCAAGCGCCTGTTCGACAGTAACGTTTCGCAATTCATCCAGACTCTTGCCACGGAAAGGTCCCCCACTTGCAGTCAGAATGAGTTTGCTCACCTCGCTTGCCCTGCCGGAGCGCAGACATTGCGCAAGAGCCGAATGCTCAGAATCGACCGGCACAATCTGATCAGGCTTGGCCAATGCCATCACAGCAACTCCGCCAATCACGAGTGACTCCTTGTTAGCAAGCGCCAACGTGTTGCCTGCTCTCAATGCCGCAACTGTCGGTTGAAGTCCAACCGCCCCACTGATGCCATTGACTACAACGTCACAGTCAACTGCAGCCAAAAGCGAAGCAGCGTCCGGACCAATAAAGAGTTTGGGGAGCTCATAGTTCCCGATCGCATAACCCATTTGCGACGCCTTGGCATACAGTGCCAACTGGAGATCTTGAGCAACAGTAGCCTGTGCCAGTGCGATGTAAGCGACGTTAAACTCGAGCGCAAGTTCAGCGAGCAAAGCAACATTTGTGCCACCTGCAGAGAGCCCGACAACTTCGAAATCGTCTGGACGGCTTCGCGCAATGTCAAGAGTTTGAGTGCCGATGCTGCCTGTGGCGCCAAGGACAACAACTCTTCGGCGCGTACCATGCGACATCAAATCTCTATTCCACTGAGTACGAGGATTCGCTCATGTGTCAAATCTTGCATGGCGAAACGAACGCCCTCTTTACCGACACCAGATGCTTTAACGCCGCCATAAGGCATTTGATCTGAACGGAATGCAGGTACGTCACCAATGATGACCCCACCCACATCTAGATTGGCATGCGCACTAAAGGCGGCCTCAAGATTATGCGTAAAGACTCCTACTTGCAGCCCAAACTCTGAGTCGTTTACTGCTTCGAATGCTTGGGCTGTTGTACTAAATTTCGAAAGAACAATCACAGGTCCAAATACCTCGCCGCAAACCAGCTTGGATGTTGCCGGAACGTCTGCCATGACTGTGGGCTCGACGAATGCGCCATCGCGAGTGCCGCCAGTTAAGACCTTGGCACCGGCATTGACTGCATCTTGAATCCATGTCTCAACCCGAATAGCAGCAGCCTCATCAATTAGCGGACCCACAACAACATCTTCATTATGCGGATCGCCGTTGCGTAGTGCTGCCGTCTTAGCGACAATGCGGGAGCTTAGGTCGTCATAGAGGTCAGCCTGGATCATCACTCGCTGTACCGAGATACATGACTGGCCCGCCTGCGAGTGACCAAATGTGGAGATACGGTTCGCGGCCCACTCGAGATCAGCTTCAGTCGACCAGTCAGATAAGACGACGGCAGCCGCGTTGCCACCAAGCTCCAAGGTCACATGCTTATGAGGCGCTTGAGCCTGTATGTGCATACCGATTTTGTCTGAACCAGTAAATGAGACAACTGGTAGCCGAGGATCGAGGACCAATTGCTCGGCAACTGTGTTGTCGACGGGCAAGACTGACCACGCACCAGGTGGGAGATCCGTCTCTGCCAAAATTTCACCCAGAATCAGTGCAGATATTGGAGTCGATGGGGCTGGCTTGATAACAATCGGCGTGCCTACTGCAATAGCAGGAGCAACTTTGTGCGCGATGAGATTCAGTGGGAAGTTGAATGGCGCAATACCCAGGACAACTCCACGAGGAAAACGACGAATGAGACCCATGCGGCCCTGTGCAGTTGCCTCAGTGTCGAGACGCTGAAGTTCTCCCCCAAAGCGACGAGCCTCTTCAGCAGCCCACCTAAACGTGTTAATCGCGCGAGTTGTCTCAATGCGCGCCCACATCAGAGGCTTACCACCTTCTTCGACAATGATGCTCGCTACCTCTTCAAAGCGCTCTTGGAGTCGGGCGGATACATGCATGAGGGCTTGAGCGCGCGTTGCAGCTGATGTCGCCTGCATTGCTCCGCGTGCAGTATGCGCCGCACTAACCGCGTCCTCCACATCGCTACTACTTGGCAGAAAGATCGATGCAACTACATGCGAATCGGCAGGATGGAGAACATTCGCGGTGAGGTCACTAGTACGGGGTTGACCAGCAATCCAAAACGGGTAAGGCGATGTCATGCTCCTAACGCTACGCCACCAACGCACCCTTATGCATGAACAGACATCAAAACGCCACTGCTAGTCGCCTAGAGCAAAGCAGGTTGCGGGTCTAACATGATGGTATGACCATGGAATCCTCAGCAGTAGTCGTGAACGACGTCCGCCAAGAGTTGCACCTTGTCACACAAGTGCCTGGCCCCAAGTCCGTCGAACTTCAGAAGCGACGTGTAGATGCAGTGAGTTCTGGCGTCGGCGCCACTCTGCCTATTTTTGTACAGAAAGCGGCCGGCGGGATCGTCGTTGATGTGGATGGAAACTCCCTCATTGACATGGGTTCGGGTATCGCAGTTACGAGTGTGGGTAACAGTGCCTCAGAAGTAGTAGATCGTGTCACCAAGCAAGCGCAAGCATTCACTCACACGTGTTTTATGGTCACGCAGTACGAGGGATATGTCGAAGTTTGTGAAGCGTTGAATCGTCTCACTCCTGGCACTCACGCGAAGCGCTCAGCTCTATTCAACACAGGCGCAGAGGCCGTTGAAAATGCCGTAAAGATTGCACGCGCCTACACACGTCGGCAAGCGGTGGTCGTGTTTGAGCATGCTTATCACGGTCGTACGAATCTGACGATGGGCATGACTGCCAAGGTAATGCCGTACAAACATTCATTCGGACCCTTCGCTCCGGAGATTTATCGCATGCCGCTTTCTTACCCAGCTCATGATGGCCTGACTGGGTCGGAAGCAGCTGCCCATGCAATCAGTCGCATGGAGAAGGAAATCGGTTCTGAGAACATAGCGGCTATCGTTATTGAGCCGATTGCAGGTGAAGGCGGATTCATCGTTCCAGCTGTTGGATTCCTGCCAGCCCTAGTTGCTTTTGCAACAGCCGCTAAAGCAGTATTCATCGCCGATGAAGTGCAGACAGGTTTTTGTCGCACAGGAAATTGGTTTGCTAGCGAGCACGAGGGAATAGTTCCAGATGTCATCGTGACAGCAAAAGGAATTGCTGGTGGACTTCCCCTTGCCGGAGTCACCGGTCGGGCCGAAATCATGGATGCAGTTCATGCTGGTGGTCTGGGTGGTACATATGGCGGTAACCCTATTGCTTGTGCTGCGGCACTCGGCTCGATTGCGACAATGGAAAGAGAAAACCTAGCCGAAAAGGCTATCCACATTGAAACGGTCATGGTTCCACGGTTGTCTGAGATCGCGGATGAATCTGGTGTGATCGCTGATGTCCGTGGGCGCGGAGCAATGATTGCCGTTGAGATTGTTGATCGAGTCAGTCGCAAACCAGACGCAACTCTGACGACGGCAATCGCCAAGTATTGTCACGCACATGGCGTCATTGTGTTAACTGCGGGAACCTACGGAAACGTACTGCGCTTCCTTCCGCCTCTGATCATCTCAGATGACTTACTTAATCAGGCTCTCGACATCATTCAGTCTGCCTTCGCCGAACTAGCCCCCAGCGGCAACTGACAGCAATTCCGACAGCAGCGCTACTTTGATAATTTCACGACGACTCACGAACGCGGCTTTAGTCTTTGCTGTCTTGACAGTCGTTCTCAACATCGATTGGCCACTTGCTCAAGGACAGTCACGCACAGCTACCTCAATTGCAGGAGTCATTACGTTCTTCTTGAGCAGCCTTCTCCATAGCGCCGGAACGCAATCGCGCAAATTTACTTCAACGCTAGTTGCCATCATGCCTCTAGCTTTTGCGGCTGAGGCGATTGGCGTCCGCACTCATTTTCCATTTGGGCATTACTCATATAGTGAACTTCTCGGACCATCTGTATCCAATGTCCCACTACTCATTCCACTCGCGTGGGTGATGATGTTGTACCCGAGTTACCTGGCGAGCCGCTACCTCACCGCTAATCGCCCTTTATCAATTGCGCTAGGCGCTTGGCTCATGGCGGCCTGGGACCTGTACCTAGATCCTCAGATGATTCGAGAAGGCTACTGGACGTGGTACTCGGCATCAGGCGAATCGACCCTGCACATCCCATGGACAAACTTCGCTGGTTGGTTCTGCACAAGTGCGCTCTTTATGTGGCTGCTTCATGTGAGCGATGCGAGTCAATCACCCACTGCGACTCGCCCAGGTACCTCTCAGATGCCAACTACTCCTACTGGCCTGTTGCTCTGGGTATGGATCGGAAGCTTTGTGGCCAACATTCTGCCATTTTCGCCGTACCTGAATCGTCCTACTGTCGCCCTGACCGGCCTATTTGGCATGGGCGTAGTGCTCGTGCCTTGGAGTTGGAAACTGTGGTCACAACGCTCATAAGTATCAGCCTCGCGCTTTCCCTTGCCCTGGCCCTTCACACAGTGATCAACCTCATGATCATGATTCGTCCAACTCCAGCAGACATAGTCGATTCAGTCAGCATTTTGATTCCAGCACGCAATGAGGCAGCAAACATACGGGCCGTCATCACCTCCGCACTCGCACAAGTACAGATTCCCGAGTTGCGCGTCTTAGTCCTTGATGACAACTCCTGTGACGACACTCTGGCCATTGCACGACAGTTTTCCGACTCTCGCCTGCACGTTATGCACTCCACTGATGAACCACCACAGGGATGGCTGGGCAAGGCCTGGGCCTGCCAACGCCTTGCAGATGCAACGAGCAGTGATGTGCTGGTGTTCATCGATGCAGATGTCACACTTGAACCCACTGCGGTATGCAGCGCTATCAATGCCATGTACGAGCATGAACTGTCGTTAATCAGCCCATTTCCTCGACAAGAGTCAACTCAACCACTGACCCGACTTATTCAACCGCTTCTTCAGTGGTCCTGGCTTACTGCGGTTCCGCTTTATGCCGCTCGGCGCTTCACAATTCCAACTCTTGCGGTAGCAAATGGTCAGTTCATCGCATGCCGCAAGGCTGACTACCTAACAGTCGGCGGACACGCAAGCGTTAAAACTGCAGTCGTCGAAGACATCGAACTTGCACGGCAATTCAGCAGGAATCGGTTAAACAACAGTGTCGCAGATGGAAGCAAAATTGCTTCGTGTCTCATGTATCCCACTGACCGCGAGCTTATAGATGGTTACTCAAAGAATGCTTGGAGCGCCTTTAACGGAATTCTCGGCAGCATAGGAGTAAATCTTGTGATGCTGTCTGTCTACGTGTTTCCGCTCATCGGATTGTGGACTGGTCACACTTTTGCCGCGATCGCTGTACTCATCACCAACACGGCCAGTCGATTATTGATCGGTAAGTCAACTGGCGCGCGACTCTGGCCAGAAGCACTTCTACACCCCTTAGCCATACTGGCCTTTAGTGCAATCAACGTTTTGTCATGGATACGACACTTGCGCGGAACAAACACGTGGAAGGGACGCACAGTATGACGAACTTGCGAGAGAACACATGTCGCGGGTGATCGTTATTGGCGCGGGTATGGGTGGCATGGCGTGTGCTGCACGTCTCCAGGCGCAAGGTCACAGTGTCACCGTTGTTGAGCAGTCCTCAACGTGGGGCGGCAAACTCGGGCGCACCGAACACGACGGACATGTTTACGACACAGGACCAAGTCTTCTTACTCTCCCCGCTGTCTATCGCGACCTATTTTTGAAGACTGGCAAGCCCATCGAAGAGTCTGTCGACATTATCGATTTGGAAACGGCATTTCGGTACCAGTTCGCTGATGGAACGGTCCTGCGCATGCCTGGAGTCGGCATCGGCAAGTCCGCAGATGCCATCGGCGATGTGCTAGGGGGAACTTCTGCGGCGCAGTGGCGCAACTTCATGGATCGAGCGAGTGCCATGTGGGCTGCCACTCGGACACCGTTTCTCGAATCAGAACTGCAAGGACTCCGAACGCTACTAGCACTGAGCACACGCATTCGCGACCTGCGCACCATCGCACCGCAGAAGACACTTCGTAGCTTGTCTGAGCACTACTTCACTGACAAACGCTTAGTCACATTAGTAGATAGGTACGCGACATACACGGGTTCGGATCCACGGCAGGCACCTGCAGCACTTGCAACCATTCCCTACATCGAACAAACATTTGGTGCCTATCATGTTGGTGGCGGTTTACGAGAACTTGGCCGCGCACTATTTGAGCGCTGCATCTCACTTGGTGTGGACTTCCATTTCGACACTGATGTTCATGCAATAAATGGCACGAAACATGCAACTGGCGTGACGCTCAGTGATGGTCGAGTCCTTACCTCTGACATTGTCGTCGCCAATGCCGACGCCAGCACTGTGTATGACAACCTTCTGTCGGACTCTGCTCGAAGGATGTGCCGCTCAGAAGTCCGTAAAATTCGCAAATCAACACCATCGCTAGCAGGCTTTGTCATACTCATGGCCTTGGATGGCAAGACGGCTGACCTAGAACACCACAATGTGTTTTTCGCTGATGACTATGAAGCCGAATTCGACTCAATTTTTGCTAAGACTCCCAGTTTGGTCGAGCAACCAACCATTTACGTTTGTCGCCCCACTGACCCCGCTATGGCACCTGCGAATGCAGAATCGTGGTTTGTCCTGATCAATGCACCCCGCCATCAACCAGGCTCTGGATTTAACTGGAATACGCCTGGAATTGTTGACATGTACAGGAGTCAGATCCTCAAGCAGCTCTCGAGTCGAGGATTCCCTACATCGTCGAAACTCAAGTGGTTAGAAGCATCTTCTCCCGCAAACTTGGAAACGCGCACTCGAGCGCCAGGCGGATCCATCTACGGAACGTCAAGCAACGGAACATCATCAGCATTCCTTCGACCAAACAACACCAGCCCATTTCCGGGCCTGTTCCTCGTTGGTGGTTCAGCGCACCCAGGTGGAGGGCTTCCGCTTGTCGCAATGTCTGCAGCTATCGTGGCGAAACACATCGGTCAGGCTGTTTAGGGCTGCGCAAATCGTCGCTTAACGGTGACGAATAGCTGAATACATGCAACGAATGCCAGCATCGACCAGATGTAGGACGCAAGAGAAACCAGCGTGGTGCTATGGCTAGGCAACACAACACACGCAAGAAAGAACATCACACCGACTGCGATTCGCACAGGCTTCTCACCCACTGTGATCACACCGACCTCAGTCATACCCAGTCCCATGGCTCTTGCTCGCATGTATTCGTGGAGCAATGTCAGGCAAATCGAAGTTAAGACGGCAACAAGTGGGGCCCCATGATGCAGTAGAAGAATCGCGATTGCCACATCAATACACCGATCAACAAGTGAATCTAAGAAAGCGCCAAACGTACTGTTGCGCTCAGTCACAGTGGCCACAATGCCATCAAGGCTGTCGACGATACCTAGCGCAAGAATGACGAGAGCGAGCACAAAATTCGGCAGCGCATCTCTCAGGTCAAACACTACGGTGACGACTGCGATGATCAGACCACACACAGTGATGACATTGGGGTGAAGCCAGCGTAAAGGCAGAGCCAAAGCGTAAGTCGTGCGCAACCAAAGTCGGATAGGCAAGGTCGCTTCAGCGTCGCCATGTAGGGTCGACCAACGCACAAGGTACTCGTCGAATGTCACTGTGCCTCCTACATCGTTCGAAAATGCGCCTCACAAAACATTGCAAGACACCACATATCAAAGTGCAAAGCACTTCATAAGCACCTAATCTAATGGAGTGAGCCAAAACCCCCTCGATGAACAGGATCTCCGACTACGGATCCAGGAAGTCCTCGATGAGTTCGTGGGTATTCATCGCCGGGCGCTTGATGAGGCATCAACTGATGCCTCTCGACTCTGCAATAGTCTTCTTGACCTGCTCGCCGGCGGAAAACGCCTGCGACCCGCCTTTGCCTATTGGGGCTATCGCTCTACTGGCGCTCCACACGGTGAAGGGATTGTTAGAGCAGCTGCCAGTCTCGAGCTGCTTCAGGCCTGCGCGCTTATTCATGATGACGTGATGGATGGCAGTGACACCCGGCGAGGAAAGCCGGCAATTCATCGTCAATTCGAATACCTGCATGATTCAGAAGGCTGGCAGGGTTCATCCGCAGACTTTGGCATTGGGGCTGCAATTCTGGTCGGCGACTTGGCATTGTCATGGGCCGATACCTTGCTTTGCGATTCGGGTTTGTCTGCGCAAGAACTAAGCCGAGCGAAATCCATTTACGACGTCATGCGTACCGAGCTTATGGCTGGCCAGTACCTTGACCTACTCGAGCAAGCCCGTCAAAACACCACTGCTTTGGCGGCGCGGAATGTGATCCGCTACAAAAGCGCAAAGTACACGATTGAGCGACCACTCAACCTTGGTGCAGCTATAGCGAATGCTGACCAAACTCATCAAGACATACTCACGACTTACGGCTTAGCCCTCGGCGAAGCCTTCCAATTGCGTGACGACCTACTCGGCGTATTCGGCACTCCTGAGCAAACAGGTAAGCCCTCTGGCGATGATTTGCGAGAAGGTAAACAAACCGTACTTGTAGCCACCGCTCGCGCTGCAAATATCGAAGCAGTCAACAAATTGATTGATCTGCATCTCGGCGACCCGCAGATTTCAACGCATAATATCGAGAACCTGCAAGCCGCACTCATGTCAACAGGTGCTGTTGACGATGTTGAACAGCAGATCAGTCGCCTCACCCAGCAATCACTCGAAGCACTTGACTCTCCAGCAATAGATCCATCCGCCCGACAAGCCCTCACACAACTCGCCATTATGGCAACCCAAAGGAACAGCTAACATGACTTTCTCAGCGCGCAGATGGATACCGGGTCAGCCTCGAAAAGTTACCGGCCCCACTGACAATGTAGTTGTTGTGGGTGCTGGCCTTGCAGGGCTTTCAACCGCAATGCGACTAGCAGCCGCAGGTCGCACTGTGACTGTGCTTGAGCGTGAATCGATACCGGGTGGCAGAGCTGGACGCATTTCAGACCAGGGCTACGAGTTTGATACTGGTCCGACAGTTTTGACCATGCCCGACCTCATCGAAGACCTGTTCGACTGCTTGGGTGAGAAGATGACCGATTGGCTCACACTTGAACCTCTCGCACCCCTTTATCGTTCGTTCTATGCCGATGGAAGCGTGCTCGATGTCCATGCGGATACTGATGAGATGTCGGCTGAGATTGAACGCGTCATTGGACATGAAGAAGCCCTCGGCTATCAGAAGTACGTCGAATTTGTGTCCAAACTGTACAAATACGAAATGCGCAGTTTTATCGATCGCAATATCGATTCGCCCCTCGATTTACTGTCCATGGATTTAGTAAAACTCCTGAAGCTCGGCGGATTCCGCAAGCTCATGCCAAAGGTGAACCAGTACCTCAAGGACGAGCGGACCCAGCGCATTTATTCGTTCCAGGCCATGTATGCCGGTCTGTCCCCGTATGACGCTTTGGCAATCTATGCCGTGATTGCTTACATGGACTCCGTCAATGGTGTCTTTGCACCTAAGGGCGGTATGCATGCCCTTCCTAAAGCTATGGCCGGCGCTGCCGCTAAACATGGGGTCAATTTCGTCTACGATGCCGAAGTAACGACTGTACGCATGAATGGCGATCGCGCAGTGGGTGTTGAGACTTCCGATGGGACTTTTTATCCTGCTGACGTTGTCGTGCTAAATCCAGATTTGCCAGTGGCCTACCGAGAACTACTTGACCGTACGCCCTTGAGTTTGAAGCGACTCAAGTATTCACCTTCATGCTTCCTCTTACTCGCCGGATCGAATGCATCGTACGATCACATCGCCCACCACAACATCCACTTCGGACATTCCTGGGCTGGCGTCTTTGATGAGTTAATTGATAAGCAGCAATTAATGTCCGACCCAAGTGTTTTGGTCACAAATCCAACGCACAGCGATCCTTCTCTTGCACCAGATGGCAAGCAGGTCTACTACGTCCTGTTCCCGACTCCGAATATGGATGCAAATATTGATTGGACAACTCGTAAGGCAACCTATCGTGACGAAGTTTTGACAACACTTGAATCGCGTGGATACACCAACTTTGGATCCTCAATCGAGGTCGAGCACATCACGACACCACTTGACTGGCAAGCCATGGGTCTCGAACGTGGAGCACCATTTGCTTCGGCACACTCATTCTTCCAAACTGGACCTTTCAGGCCCGGCAACATGACTGGGCAAAACATAGTGTTCACTGGATCAGGAACCCAACCTGGCGTCGGTGTTCCAATGGTCTTAGTCTCTGGTCGACTGGCTGCAGAACGCATTACTGGCGTAGATCCCCACTACACATCCAAGGCATGGCGTTAAGCGAGTAATCTGAGCAAGTGAGTTCACCCGGTGCCCAACTTGATGCCAGTACGGCAATCAACAGTGACCGCCCAATTCTCTACGCCTTACCGGGTTTCCTAGGTTCACTCTTTCTGACCGTTGGTGCATTTGGCGTCGGATGGTTTCCACTAACAACCAACGCACTCAAGTGGCCGTTCGTGGCATTCATGCAGACCAGCACTCTCGGCTTGGCCTTGTCGCGCTCCTTCGTAGTCGTTGGTACAGCACTTCTCTTGCAGGCCTGGCTAGTTGTGGGTGTCGATGCTCTACGAGGGCGAATCACAGGCCTACGCACGATGTACATCACGCTCATTGCGTGGTGCCTTCCACTTCTTGCTGCACCACCCTTATTCAGTCGCGATGTGTATTCGTACTACATGCAGGGACGGATGCAGCTGTCTGGTCACAATCCTTACCTGTCGGGTGTATCTCTCGTGCCTGGTTGGTTTCTTAGTGGCGTAGACCCTCTATGGGCTGACGCACCTACGCCTTACGGACCGATTTTCCTACAAATAGAAAAAACTGTCGCAGTTGTAAGTGGATCGTCCTCACTGCTAGCTGCTTACCTTTTCAGACTTGTTGCGCTGGTCGGAGTCGCCGGCATGGCGTGGTGCATACCGCGACTAGCGCGCATGCATGGCATCAATGCCGTACCAGCACTATGGCTGGCCGTAATGAATCCGATGGTCATCATGCACTTTGTAGCAGGTGCGCACAATGACTCGCTTTTGATTGCGGCAATGTGCGCCGCTTTGCTTCTAGCGCTTCGGGGATTTAACAACACCGCATTGCTCTTGGCAGCGCTCGCTCTTGGCGTTAAGCCCGTTGGCATAGTTCTTGTGCCATTCATAGCGCTCATCATCGCCGGCCATGATGCGAACGTGAGAGCAAAAGTAGGTGCTGGCGTACGGGCCGCTGCCATAACGACCTTGGCAATGATAGCCACGTCAGCCGTTGTGGGTGTGGGTCCGCTGGGTTGGATTGGCGCTCTGTCAACCCCTGGCAGTGTGCGCAGTTGGCTCTCGCCCTCAACGGCAATAGGAATGATGTGGGGCGGCTTTTTGCAATTGCTCGGAATGGGCAACCTCAGCCAGTTCACCATTACGCTTACCCGGTCCATTGGGGCGATTGGACTGGGCGTCGCACTAGTTGCTCTTGTCCTACGCCCGCGGGGCCGCAGCGCAACACGAGGGGCAGCCCTATCCTTTTTACTGCTCGTACTTTTGGGTCCAGTTGCGCAACCGTGGTACTTGCTCTGGGCTATCCCATTGCTTGCTGCTACCGGGTTAACACGTCATCAAGTTCGCATCTGTGTATCTGCAATTGCAGCATTTACCGTCCATGGTCTAGCAACTTGGAGTGCGACCGCAGACACCTTCCTCGAGCTTAGCGATGGCATTGCAGTTCTTGTCGCCTCAGGCACGCTAGCGCTAGCGGTCCTTGCATCTCCTCAGGAGCGAGAACTGATTCTTGGCACGAAAATCGAGCAAGGCTTAATGCCAAGAGACGAACCAGCACGAATGCGTGCTCAAGCTCAAATTTTGAACTAAGAAAATTAGGCTAACGCGAGTTCATCAACGCCTGGGAAGTTTCCCTGATGACCAGCGATGAGAACTAGTCCCACGCCATCTTTCAGAACATCCTCGAAAATACTGACCAGCATGGCGGCATCTGACGGACTCTTACCAACGATATCTTGCCAACCCACCCAAGTGATGCACACTGGCGTCTCCCCCATGAATTTGGTGGTTAGAGCTTGCGTCCAATTGGTGATTGATGCCTGTGCATCTACACCTAGATCAATTTCGACAGCAGAGACATGAAGAAAATCCTCTACTGATTTTGCACCGGTCGTATTGAGGACTAGTGGACGCCAACCGGCCGCCATGCATTCCTTGCCCAGAACATCGTCAGTAAGTACAACTTTCCAGCGAACAACGCCGGTGAGTCTGCCAGTCTTTAACAACGCTGCCAACAGGCCGGGATTTGGGCTAACCACCAAGTTCCTTTCGGAAAAACAATCTGACACCTAAGTGTAGATGTAATAGATGCCATACTTGACAGGTGTCATTAAACGATCTCGATGCGGCAGGCATCGTTGACCCTCAATTGCGCGAATCATATGAACTGTGTCGCGCCCTTAACAAGCAACACGGAAAGACCTACTACCTGGCCACGCTTCTCTTACCACCAGAGAAGCGTCCGTACGTACACGCGCTCTATGGCTTCGCGCGCTATGCTGACGAGATTGTTGACGACCTTGCATCAACACTCACAGATGAGGAAAAGGCCCTGGCTCTCAAAACTTGGGGTGACAATTTCCTCGAGCTCTTTGAATCCGGTGAAACAACAGACCCTGTCTGCATTGCAGTTTTAGACACTGTTCGTCGATGGAGCATCCCGAAGGCACACTTTGAGGCATTCCTTCATTCAATGACAATGGATCTCACAGTCACCGAGTACCAAACCTACGAAGACTTGTACGAATACGTCTACGGTAGCGCTGCTGTTATCGGTCTCCAAATGGTTCCAATTCTGGAACCAACAGATCAGGCGGCCTATCAATTTGCTACTGACCTAGGAGTAGCATTTCAGCTTGCGAACTTCATTCGCGATGTGGGAGAAGACCTCGATCGTGGCAGGGTCTATTTGCCGCTTGAGGAACTCGCTCAGTTTGGGGTTTCTCGCGAGATGCTTGAGCAACGTGTACTCACTCCTGAGATCACCAAGGCACTCAAGTTCCAAATCCGTCGAGTTCGCGAACTTGAAGAGAAATCACGGGCCGGCATCGCCATGCTGCATCCAGCGGCGCAACCCTGCATTGAGACGGCTCGAATTCTCTACTGTGGCATCGTCAATGCAGTAGAAGATATCGACTACGACGTTTTCAACAAGCGAGCTACAGTCTCCCTCTTCCGTCGCTTAGCGGTTGCGTTGCCCGCTTGGCGCAAAGCACGCAAACTGTGGCGTGCCGCTGAGCCAAATTCTGACGATGACTTCATAGTCATCATTTCGTAAGTCGACGCATAAATGAGCGAGGTGGGCCCGCGCTTGGAGTCCGCCCAATACCGACTCTTCCAAGTGATACCCAAAGCACGAGTGTCAACAGAATCAAACTGAACCCAAATAGCAAATCTTCGACTGGCGCAAATGCAATACGTCCATCACCGAGAAACGCTGGAGCCGCGTCTGTGGGAGTGCTTGAACCAAGTATGTTGTCACCGTTGTAACGAACGATTCGGTAGCCAGTGAGTATTCCATTAGTCAGTAGCTGAAACGAAAAGATGATTGCGTAAGACTTCCAAAAGATTCTCCGCTGCACGAGACGAGTGCGTGCAATCCACAGGTCGCCAACTATGACTCCAACAATGCTGAGAAGACTAAGTTGCGTGTAAGTCATCGCGCTTCACCGTCTGCCCCAAGCAGGCACTCGTCCCCTACAGCATCCCCATGCGCACTACGCACTCCTTCGAGAGTCAAGATTGCACAAATGGGAATGACGATGAAGAAAAGAACCTCATCGAGCGGGATAGTGCCGCAGATAGTCACCGTCGAGATGTATTTTGCATCGAATGTCCAATGTTTTTGGGCAATTGCATACTTGTCCCAAATGGTAAACAGAATTGCCACGGGTACGACCGAAAGCATTAGACGACTCCATCGCCGATACACATTGGTGCGCATGGCAACTTCAAGCCACGCGGTCCCGATTAGGCAGAAGATCAGGACACCGATGTAGGCGAAATGCGTCATGACATCCTTTCGGTCTCATTAACGACTTTATCGCGAACGTGGCGAAACATCAGTACGGAAGCAACCTCACTTAGAATCTCAATGTGACCGAGATGAATCAGATCGACCCCTTTATTGGTCAAATTCTCGACTCCCGCTATCGAATTGATGAACTAATAGCGCGCGGTGGAATGGCGACTGTGTATCGCGCGACAGACACTCGTCTGGGTCGCATCGTTGCCCTAAAGATATTGGCTGGTACTTTGGCGGCCGATACTGCGTTTGTTGAACGCTTCATTCGCGAGGCGCGAGCAGCTGCCGCACTGACTCACCCAAATGTTGTTGCGGTTCACGATCAAGGTGTGTGGAATGAATTCCCATTCTTGATCATGGAACACGTAACCGGTCACACGGTACGACAGGCTTTGCAGCAACATGGCCCTTTCACGTCTGCACATGCGCTAGAAATTGTTCAGTCGGTTCTGCTGGGCCTCTCGGCGGCCCATGATGCTGGCTTTGTTCACCGCGATATCAAGCCTGAAAACATTCTGATAACCCCAGACGGGCACGTTAAAGTTACCGACTTTGGCCTAGCTCGTGTGATGGATGCAGCCCCCATTGACACGACAACTGGTGCAGTCCTGTTGGGAACCATGGCATACCTATCGCCTGAACAAGTACAACAACATCAACTCGACCAGCGTTCTGACGTTTATTCCACAGGAATAATGCTCTTCGAACTTCTCACAGGATCTGTTCCTTTTACCGGA
>Ga0114962_10002294_pt1 | contig 16071 bp, 19 predicted proteins | sample C_130820_MF_Meta_FD_87017 | JGI IMG/M metagenome (GOLD analysis project Ga0114962, IMG submission 87017) | Freshwater microbial communities from Lake Croche, Canada to study carbon cycling - C_130820_MF_MetaG | ecosystem: Environmental > Aquatic > Freshwater > Lake | place: Lake Croche, Canada...
ATTGGCCCAACTTCTGCTTCGACTTTACGTACCTCGGCGGCAATAGGCGCACGGGCATCCGTAAGTTCTGCAATGGACTTCTGCGACTGTAGTATTTCAGCTTGAAGTCTAACACGCTCTTTCTGCTGGGCTCTTCGCAAAGCCACAGCCTTGTCGGCACCTTTTTCATCTGCTGAGCGGCCCAATACCGAGTCCACTCCCTCATCCATCTGTTTAAGTGCCTTACGGTTTGCTTCAATATTTTCCTTTTGGGTCTTGATTTTTTCATCATATATTGCAATTTTACTTTGTACATCACCGCTGATTAAATTTTGATCACTGTGTGCTTTTGATAGGAAACCAAAGATGCCCATTGATGTTATGACCATCAGCATGCCCACAGCAGGCACCAGGTATATTTTCATCAGCAGTCGGCACCGTGGCCAGTACTCGTGCAACCATACTGTGACAGTGACCTTGGCCACTTCCAGGATTGACCCCATTATGATAATGGGTATGACTGCTGACGCAAAAATAGCAGTAAGGCCCAAGATACTGTACCAGGCCGCGACCATGCTCAAAGACAGCGCGGTTAACAATGTGAAATAACTGAGGAACATAGATTTATTTACCGGGTGGTATACGGACTGTGACGGCTAGTTTAACGGCCAACCAAGATGTAATGGACACATCGGGCACGTCAAACCAAACCCAGAGAGTCTTGAGGTCGTCCCAGATCAAGCCTTCCAGTCGACGTCGAACATGACTTTGGCCCCGCCAGTTGTTGGCACCATACACTTGATTGAGTTCGCGAATAACTGCATACCATGTGGCAATGTCACGCAGTTCCACTTGAATACGGTGCATGACCAAGGGCGTTAATTTAAGAGAGTCAAGGGATTCAAACGTACTCAACGCAGAGGTTTCAATTTCAACAGACATTACTATCCTTTACACTGTTTTTATCTATATGGGCATACTCCACTGGGTATCAACCAGTGTTTTGACCTGTTGCCAGGTCTAGCCAGTGTCTCATCCTACGGGATTTCCACCTACAATGTGCCACGGCACACAACAGAACCGGTTAAAGATCTTTTTCTGCTGCATCCATTAGGCCACCCAATCTCCCTGGTCATGCAAAGCTATTATACTGTGACTGTCAGGTGTTGTCAACAGATTTTTTAGTTAATGCGCACACCAGGAGAAACTGCTCGTAGGCCAGTCGCACAGCAGGATTGGTTAAGAGTTTTTCGGCTTCCTCTTGCATGGCTTTTATGCCAGCTTCGGCAATGTCTCTACTACTGCCAACTTCAATGGTGTAGATGTCATCACCCATGGATTTGTTTAGCCGTTGCCAGGCACGTTGTTGATCGTGTGTGAGTTCTTTACGACGTGGTCGTATCTCGCTGGCCCGGCGTACCGCTTCTGACATCTTTTCCTCAGCCACACGGCCAGCGGCAATCATAGGAGCATACGCAGGATCAATGTTGTAGCGTGTGCTGGTGCCACCAGGATAACACATGATCAAATGATTGCCTTTGGGCATGGCATCCATGAGTTCGTAGTCGTGCTCCATCACAGGCACATACCTGCGACCACGTTTTTCGTAGTAGATTTTTTTGGTCATTTTGCGTTACCACCTATTGGGAAAATGAATTGTGCCCGTCCAGAGATCAGAATAATTTTGTTTTTGCATCAATCTATCATTGACTGCATTGACCCAAGATTTTGTTTTGTCACTGACTGTATATTCATTAAGTACCTTAACAATGTATTCTAAATAATTTGCTGGCAATGGATGCAAATCTCGATTACCGGGTCTTTTTGGTTTGCTTTTCCAATCCGAATTAAAAACTGTTTCAAATATACTGGGTCTTATACTCGAAATAGTTGATTGGTACTGCTCAAGTATGGAACTGATATTGTCGATGGGAGAGACAAAATATTGGTCTAAATTGTCGATGGGCACCATTGACATAAACACATGAGGAATATCATATGACTCTAACATTTTCTTTGCAGAATGTACAAAGGCCAAATCTCGTATGAGATATCCTTTTGGGTCAGCAAAGTTTTCAACGAATTCCTTGTTATATGTGCCTTGTGTATAAATGTTGCCAGGGACTATCCACTTGTTATTAACATATCTATCTTCTCTGGCCACATTGGTCCACATGACTGCAACTAAATCATTTTTGGTGATTGAATTTTTAATCAAACATTCATTTAATGAATTAAAAATAAATTGATTGCCTCCGCCGGGCTTTCCCCAATTTTCAAAATAATCAAATTCTTTTCCAAGTATATCTGCCCACGTAGGCCAACGGTATTGAGTAAAACTACAACCGAATGCAAATAATCGTTTCATAATAGATTTTCTTAGTCATACACTTCCCAGGTCTTGGTTTCGTAGTTCCAGTGGCGGCAGTCGTAGAAGTGTAGTTCAACATCAAACCCTAATACGCCCAGCATGATTCTCACACCACCATGGTCACCCGCGGGCTTGAAATTAAAATCTACATTGAAGATGTGATTGGTACGATATCCATTGAATTCTACGACCTTGTTCTTGCCAATGAATTTACTTCGAGTCCAAAGAATGGTCCAGGTGTTGCTTAATGGATAGTATACGTTAAAGTTTAAATTGATCAAACTTTTTCTCCGGCTTCAAAATCTCTGAAACGTAAGAACCTTGGGAATCTCAGGCTGTATGATCCGTCTTGGTTTTGCGTAACTGCGTCAGCTTGCACTTCCACCAAGTGACCAACCAGGTCTGCCCGGCTATTCCAATACTCATCACGATCGCTATCAGACAGGCCACTGCCAACATTAACTCGTATGTGTCTTCCATTGTCATCTCCTTCACAGATTATAGCACCCACTCGACCCAGGTTGCGACCTGTGCCTTCTTCAAAGCCCACAATGCTCAAGTCAACTGTGATTGTGGGTTTCCATTTCATCCACGAGTCGGTGCGTTTGCACAGGTAAGGTGCGTCCATGCTTTTGATCATGATACCTTCAAAGCCTTCAGCAACACAATCTTGGGCATAGCGGTTCATGATATCATGTCCTTCGGCTGTGTCCAAATCCACATCCAGGCCGTTCATGATACGCAAACAATCAGTTTCCATCAACTGGCTTCGAGCTGACTCTAACCACTCAATGCGTTTGTACTGTTGCAAATTGCAGTGACCTTCTTTCAGTGCATCTAGCGGGATAATGTCAAAGATATGATACACCATGCCATCAGTGACAGCATCTGATTTGCGGTGTGCTTGTTTCATCAGTTTCTGAAAACTCTCACCCACAATCTCGCCGTCTAGTACAAAATGCCCACCTGTACCTCGACCATACTGGAATGCTCCACGCTGTTCCAAGATTGCTTCTGCAATGTGCGGAAAGTTTGCAAACTCTTTGCCATTACGGCTAAACAACGAACACGAATTGCCCGACACCACAGCCAACACACGCACACCATCCAGTTTGCATTCCAGGCGTTTGATGCCTTTCAACTTCTTGGGCTGATCGGTTGAGTCTTGTGCCAGTTGGCAACTGAACACAGGAATCCGCCACTCTGTTCGGCCCAGCACTTTGTTTAGTGTTTTCTCACTGATGCCGCATCGCAGGTCTTTGGTGATAACACGTCTGCAGAGATTGTTCCACTCCACCGAGTCAAACTGTTTCATGCATTCCGCAATGGCATCTCTAGCACGATGGCCAGATATCGATCGGGTGCGCAGGCCTTCCAACAGACCCCAGAACACTGGCCAAGGGTTTTCGGCATGTTCAATGCCTGAACTCTCGGGCACCTGCTTCACATGAAACGTGTAGAAAGGATTGTAGGCTTGATAGCAGTTGAACAAGAAACACTGCGCATTGGCGCTGCCCAACTTTGCTGCCATCAAGGCTTTTTCAATCACACGCTCTTTGTGCAAGCGGCTATCTGAACTTTCGAGATCTCTTATCCAGTCTGCGGCCACGGTGATTCCATTGAACTGCTCGGCAGTAAAGTCTATCGAGTGCATTATTTACTCGATCAGTTGGTAAGAGTAGCTTGTCCGATCACTGCTCCGGGTTTTTTCAACGCATCAGCACGTCGAGTTCGATATTCCTCATTGTCCACTGGCAACAGATTCAATGTTGAAGAGTTGCCAGTGGGGGCAACCACAGAAACTTCGGCACCTTTTTGTTTGATTACAGGTGCCTTTTCTAACAAATTGTCGCCTTGAGACATGCTGTCTAATTCTTTGAATGCGTCCTTGGCCGATGACTTAGACGCTTTGTTATTGTTGCCGGCCACTGGCAATGCAATCAACACATAGGTCCTAATGCGATTGCCCTCGGCGGTGTGTTTCATTTCCACAGTTTCTACACCCGAAATATCTACATCTGCACACATGCTACGGATAGCCATTTCGCTTTGCTCGGTGCCGGCATCTCCGCTGTCGGACTTGTACATCTTGGTCTGACTGCGCACTTTGCCGCCGGCACTGGTACAAATTTTACTGTAAGCAATGGTCTTGGCCTTGATGTCAGCAAATCCAAAATCTGTGCTGGTGGCGGTGCCGTTTTCAAACACATAGCCAGACGCCCTGGGTAGTTTGCTCATCCACTCAGGCGCTTGTGACACAGCCGCACTCATCTGAGCCGTTTGTACAGCATTTTGGGCACTGTATTGCGCACTGTAGTTGGGATTGCTTGTGCCACAGGCTGTCAAAAGACTTGCCACGGTTGTTGCGATTGTTAATTTTTTCATTTGGGTACTCCAAGTTAAGATTACGATAAATTCAATTGTACTACAACTTTCACCATTTGTCAACCACTTGCCACTCGTTATCGTGCATACGACAAATAATGCCTTGACGACTCAGTAGATCTCCGGGTTTGACTTCGGGCTCAACAAACCAACGGCACACAGTGGATCGGTATCCAAATTTGGATGGAAAATTTGGATGTGGTAATACTTCGCTTTCTTGTAAAAGATCACCAATTGATACTTTGCGCACCTGAGGGATTTTTTGGTCAGTACAGACCATATTTTGTTCCATGGCCAATTGGTTGCCCGATGCCTGACTCAAAATTTGAGTACGGCCCTGATCTATAGCGGCCTTGCACAACAGAGATTCACTCAGTGTTTTGGGACCAACTTTTTCTCCCTCGACCGTGATCCATTCGCCATTGACCTGAGCTCGAAAGTTCACTATGCATTTGTTTTGGGTGCCTGAGATTGGTACCACCAGTGGCTGGACATCGGCCACCGAAGTGATTTTCAGTGCAGTCTTAGCGGTTATGGCCGCTCGCACATAGCAATCAGCCTGCGCAGTGGCGGCCGTGCCCACGATTGCGGCCAGTATTATTTGACGGTACATGCTGATCTCAATCCCCATAAAGCGTTTTTCAATTGCCGATAATATTTAAAATCGGCTTCGGTATACGGATAGTGTTCGTGGTATTGCTGGTACTCAACTAATTTGCGTTCCAGCATTTCGATCTGTGTCCTGGCATACAGGCAATCGGGCCTAAACAAATCCATGGCCTGATATGCTGGGATATAGACCGCGGCCGGTGTCGCCACAGGCGGTGCAGTAGTTGCCGCACAGCCTGTCAGAATTGCTACGGCTGTCAGCCCTGCCAAATTACTTGCGATTTTGAAAACGATATTCACGTTTGAGCCACCATTTGTAACGACGGAAATATTCATCAAATGCCAAAATTGATTCGTGATAGTCTGCATGCTCATCTTTGTTTTGCAACCAGAGCTCATGTAACCAATGCCGAAAGGGACTGTGTTTCATTGTGTCCTCATTTTAGTTCCTATGCCCGTATTATAGCAAAATGAACATTTTAGGTCAATCTATTAATTTGTTGTGTTTTTACAACGAATTTTGAGTGGGCTTTGTAACTATTTCAAATTTGACACTGCATTCTTCAAGATAACGGAACCAAAATTGCAACCAAATTTCATCATGGCCTTTGCCCTGTTGTGCAGTATGTTCGTCTTTCCAGATATAAGAGTTGTTGACTGGATCAACCTCTAGGTTGCCTTGCCGCACTGCAACCTGTCTGAGTCCAAATTGTCGAGTCTCTGCCAACTGAAACTCTCGCTGTTCGGCATTGGACAGTGTTTTGATCCATGCATGCAACGACAACACAGGCGCAGTGTCATTGGTTGATGAATAGACGAATTCTTGTTGAACTTTCATTTTTGTTTACATGCGTTTGATAATATTTACACAAAGCCAATTGCCGCGACAACCATAATCTAAATTGTACATAATCACTAATCATGTTACAACAACGCCTACTGCGCCCAAACTGTTGACACTATCCGATCACTTTCTGCTCGGATGCCTCCGCCACTGTGTACTGCACATTGCCCAAATTGGCCACCGGTTGTGGATATTGATCACTTATGGTAATATCAGTTTGTATTCCGGCTGTGCTTAATCGTGTTTGATTACGAGCCTGTCGCATGGTACTAAGTATGGCCTGTCCGCCTTGTGTGCTAGTCACTGCCACACTCTGCAACACATAAGCCGGACCGCCTTCGACTATGTTTAGACCGTTTGTTGACAGACCACTGACCAGGCCCCACGGTTGTTGTCCGGCCACTAGATTGGCATACACTATTCCGGCTGCAGCTATATTGGCATTTTGATTTACCAACTTTTGAGAAATTACATCAAAGTAAGCAGTGGTGGCCGCTACCGGCGCTGGATAGGCTGCCGCTATGGTGCCCACAACCGAAATCATGGCTGGATTTAATCCGTCGGCAAATGCTCGATTTGCAGCAGCACCAGGACTGCCGCCACTGTATGAGCCGGCACCGGGCAACCCAGATGGAATGATCACGGTGTACACCGTGGTGTTTCCGTAACTTGATTCATGGGTATAGTCTCCGGCTATGCAATTTTCCATCACAGTGTACACACCATTTACCGAATTGGTCAATGCAGTAAAATCACCAGCTGATGTCATGCTGTTGAGAATCACGGTGGTGTTGTTGAGCGGCTCAGTCACGTTGTTGCCGGCAATAGTGCCAATTAGATCAGTCAACAACAACAAGCCACGTGCGCCAGAACCGGTGGCCAACGTGGTTTGATAGAATGAGACCACGTTGGCCGGCAAAGGTCCGGTCAGTGCATTGATACTGTCAAGACCCACATTGCTTTCAAGAGTGAGTGTGGCATTGGCCAGCAACGGCAGTGTGGTATTGAATACTGACTTGACCTGTTCCAGCGAAGCTTGTATGCCTTTGCAGGCCAAGGCTTGATCTGGTGGAATAATTTGTTGCAATTGGCTGTAGGTACTCATACTTTGGATGGTGGTAAGTTTTGCAACGGATTGCCGGTCAATGGAGCCAGTACCGAGGCTGGCAATTCAGTGGCCAATCTACTGTTGACTGCGCCAAGACTGTTGATATAAATGCCACGAAACCCATTGGCTGTGGGCGCAGTCAGTGTGTTAAAACTTCTAGGAAATATTTTTAACGGATTTAACAAATCGGCCATGGTGGTAATGCCGGGTGTGGTCACACGCAACAGATCCAACACCTGTTGTAACTCACTGCCGGTGACCTGTGTCATGGCCAAATAGATCAAATGTTGTTGTTGATCAGTAAACGAACTGTTGGCTATATCTTCCAACAGCGAGGCCGGAATACCCACATTCAGCAACAGTGTGTTGACTGCCGGTGTGGCACTTGAAACTGATGCCAACTGTTGTAGCAGTGCTGCTGGGCTGCCAAAATTGTTGAGGTTAGCTAGATCGATGGCTTGCCCCAACTGTTTGAGATCAGCACCAAAGGCTGCAAAGGCTTGGCTAACTGAACTGAGGCCACCGGTGCTGAGATTATCTTGCGACACAAACCCAGTGGTGGTGCTGAGACTGTTGGCATTGAACATGGTCTTGAGCAATTGATTGTTTTGATTCACATAGGACTGTGCCAATGAAAAGACTTGTTCAAATTTGCCCAGGTCACCACCGCCCAGCAACAGGTTGTTGGCCGATTCAACAGTACCGGTCATGGTGGCATTGCCCAGACTACTTTGGTAGGCCAATGGCACTGCATTGACCAGGGCCGGAAATGTATCAGCCACAATGTTTTGATCTACGTAGCCCGATTGTGCAATGTTGGCAAATCTTAACACCACTGCAACCGATTGATAACTGCTGATTGCGTTGGAAAGATCAGCATTGGCATCGATAGGAACTCCACCTACATTTCCTAGGATACCGGCACCGGCGATGAGGTTAACACTACTGAGTGCGCCCGCATTGAACATTATCTTGCCCGAACGTCAGAACTGCCGGCACTTCGACTGTGGCCACAAAGGTCCCGGGCACCGTCAATGACCAATGGTTGTCCATTGGCAAACACTGTTTGTGCCGTGCCGCCAACTGCAATGACTCCAAAGCAGTGCAACGGGGCTTGGGGACTGCATCCCATATGCGGAGTGTATGGAGTAAACGGAATAGCAGCCGGACGGCCGTTGACCAACACATTGTTGTGGCCAGGCCCAATGGCTATGCCACCGCCTGAATTTGGATCTCCTACTCGTTGCACTCCCGACATGGTGTTATCCCATTATGATTGATGGTTTGCGCACTGCTTTGATGCCAGTGGTGGCTTCCAGGTAATGATCACTAACTTCTTCTCTGGTATGGCAAATCATTGCTACCGCTGTTTTATTTATAGTCACATCTTGCTTGGGGTCGCCGGTGAATATGGTATAAATCAACTGTATGCCTTTTTCAGTGGGCACAGCACTGAGTGGTTGCGAAATCACATAGCCGTTGTCGTTGATGTCTATTACCCGGCCTACGATTTCGTCGGCATTGGTCAATTTAAATGTGTACACTTGGTTTTTTTCTACTTGCATGTTATCCTTGAAGGTGTTGGCGTAATTCTGCAAATCCGCCTATGTAATTATCATCTAGAAAAATCTGCGGCACTGATCTTGCGGTGGGCACTGACTCCAACAGTTGCTCACGGGTCCAGTCTTGACTGATATTGCGTACTTCATATTCAATGCCCTTCATCTCCAGCAGGCCTTTGGCCTGCTCACAAAAGGTGCATTGGTCCTTGCTCCAGATTATTGCTTTCATTTTGTTTTCCTTTTTCTTAAAAATTAAATCCCAGCGGTTGTCAAACTGAGTTTAACTGACACTGAATGGTCTGGGACTGCTTCCTTTTCCACCATCTGACATTTTAGACTCCTGTTACAAGTCAGGTAAATCATCGTAATCTAACTCTTCCGACATAACCCCCAAAACATAATTGGTACTCTCTGTTTCCTGTAAGGCCGATTGTTTCTTCGATGTGTCCACATGCTTCATAAACCAAGGAATGGGTGTGCTACGAGGTGCAGGTTCCTGGTATTTGATGCCAATTTCTTTGAGTGCGCCCACTGCTGTGTAGTCTACAAAGTCTTTGAGAATGTTGGCGTTGAGTCCGATCACAGGACCTTTCTGGAACAAGTAGTCAGCCCAGGCTTTTTCTTCACGGATCACATCCAAGTACAGTTGATACACTTCGGCTTCACATTCGGCTCGGGCCACAGCAAAGCGTGGATCTTCTTTGACCACTTGATTGATAATCCAAGCAGTCCAATCCCGGTGCAGAATTTCGTCTTGCAGGATCAGGCTGATGATGTTGCCGTTGCCAATAAAGATGCGGTTCTCAACCATGGCTAATGATGTAGCAAATGAAACCATGAAGCGGAATGCTTCCAGTGCGTATGATGCATTCAGTGCCAACCAAATTGCTTTGACGTGCGCGGCTTCTTTAACAGGAACTTCCAGTTCCTTTTCACAGTTGACCATGTGCAAGTGGTCATAGTAGTTGCCCACACTGGATGCCATGTCCACAATCTCTTTGGTGTCGTGAATGGTGTTGAACACATCCTTGGGCACGTTGTAGATGTTGCGAATGATGTGACTGTAACTACGGCTATGGATGTTGGTTTCAAAGAAACTCCAGTTGTACATCAAGGCTTCCAGTTCAGGTATGCTGACCACAGGAGTAAACACCTGTGCAGGTCCACGGCCTTGCAAACTGTCTAGTGCTGTTTGACGCAACAGGTTTGAAGTAAAGATATGTCGCACAGTGTCACTTGATTCTTTGAAGTCGTTGGCATCTTTGGTCAAGGACACTTCTTCGGGAATCCAAAAGAATCCACGTGCTTCTTGTTCAAACTTCACAAGTTTGTTGTACTTGACTTCTTCAAAGCGTTGGATTGTGACAGGCCCTGCAGGGTCAAGAAACATCTTGCGATGCAAATAGTCAGTTTTGGTGGCTAGGTTATATTGTGCTTGGCTCATAATTTACAACTTTCACAGTCTTCTACATCATCAAAGTTGATGGCTTCTAGTGGGGCATCTTCTTTGTCTGCTCGGGCGCCTTGTTTGTTAATTAGGCTGTAATAAAATGTTTTGATGCCCCAGTGATGTGCTTGCATCAAGTTCTTGGCAATCAGCGTGGTGGGCACTTTGCGATCTGGCCAGTGTGCAGGATTGTAGAATGTGTTTGTAGATATTGACTGATCAATGTATGCTGCCAACACAGCAGCAGTTTTCAAATAACCCACACAATCCTTTTGCGCCCACATCATTTGATATCGGTTCTTGAGTCTGTGATACTCAGGTACAACTTGTGTAAGGCTACCTGCTTTGCTTTCTTTCACAGAGATAAGACTCATGGGCATTTCAATACCATTGGTGCTGTTGATAACAACACTGCTAGATTCTACAGGTGCCACTGCCATCAAGGTGGCATTGCGCACACCATAGGCTCGCATGTTGCCACGCAGGGTGTTCCAATCTAATCCAGGGTCAGGCGTGAAGTCTGTTAACTCATTCACACCCTGAGCTCTGCGTTCCCAGGGGAATATGCCTTGTCCATAACGTGTCTTATCACTATCTTTGCAACGACCACGTTCTTTGGCCAGTTCCACTGTGGCTTCGGTCAGGTAGTAGGCTTGATGTTCCATCCACGTCTTGACTTCAGCCAAGGCGTCCCGTTCTCCGTAACGGAGGCTGCGTTTGGCGTGCCAGTAGGCAAGGTTTGTGATTCCAATTCCCAAGGGCTGGATCTCGTCGTTTGAGAGTTGAGACTGGATGGAGAGAAAGTCTTGATAGTCAAGTATGTTGCATAGACTACGCTGTAAAATGCGGCAAGCACGGCGCATATCTTCTGGGTTACGGAACGCACCCCAGTTGATCGAGCCCAGTGTGCAAAGAGCGATACGACCATCACGGTCATCCAGACGTTTAAAGGGTTTAGTAGGAAGAAGTATTTCACAGCAAAGGTTACTCTGGTAAATGGTATGATATTCAGGATTGAATGGGCCTTGGTTCATCACATTGTCAATGAACACAAGATAAATGCGTCCGGTGTCAGTGCGTTCTTTTAAAATGCCTGACTTGAACACTTCTTCTGCGGCCATTACTTTCTTTCGAAGTCCGCCCTGATTTTCGTAACGGACATATAATTCTTCAAACAGTTTTGTGTTTGAATAAAAGGCTTCATACAGGTCAGGTACTTGGTTTGGATCAAAGAATGTTATGTTCTCTCGGTTTCGGAATCGTCTCCAGAAGAACGCTGAGAGCACCACACCGTAGTCCATGTGTCTGACTCGAGTCTCTTCAGTACCTTGATTGTTTTTGAGCACAATGAGGTCATCAAACTGCAGATGCCATATGGGGTAGAATACCGTGGCACTTGCATTGCGGATACCTCCTTGTGAGCAACTACGTAAATCACCAAACCACTTCTTGAGGAACGGTATCATACCAGTGTGCATGATCTCTCCGCCACGGATAGGACTGCCTAGTGGACGTAGTCTACCAATCTCCAAACCAATGCCAGCACGTTTGCTGGCATACTTGGCCATCATCTCACCAGAAGCGAATATACTATCAAGATCGTCGTCACTCCTGATAAGCACACAACTACTAAACTGTTTAGTAGGAGTGCCGAGCCCTGCAAGCACAGGTGTAGCAAGAGTAAACAAACCATCACTGGCGGCTTGATAATATTCTTTGATATAACGCATTCTAGCTGAGTTAGGCTCTTCTTTGTGAAACACTGTAGCCGCGGCCACCATGTATCTAACTTGTGGAGTTTCATATGTTTGTCCTGTGCTACGATTCTTTACTAGATATTTTTCAATCAACTGTTCTACTGCGGCATAACTGTAGGATTCATCCTTGGCATGATCAATCAAATCGTTCATGCGGTTCCAGTCGTCCTCTGTGTACCACTCCAACAATTCGGGAGTGTACAGGCCAGTGGCCACGTTGGTCTTTACAATTTCATACAGGTGCGGAGGGTCATATGAGCCGTAGACGTCTTTGCGTAGCATGCTGAGTCGTTGCTTGCCGGCCACGAACTGATAATTGGTGTGCCCCACATCGGGATTTGACTCTACGTCAATCAGGTCCACCATGGCACGTAGGGTAATACCGTCAATTTCTTTGGTGGTGATACCATCATAAAAATGCAACTGTGCTTTGATCTCCACCATGCTCTGACTGACATCTGCTATTCCTGCACAAACTTTGGCCACTTGTGCTTGCCATTTCTCAATTTGCAGTGGCTCTCTGGTGCCACTTCTTTTTACAACTGTAATTTGTGTCATCTTACTCTCGTTATGATTTTTGTTATTGTATTTGATACAGTGCTAACCGACGGACTGTTTGCGTTCTCTGTTTGTTATTTAAGATTGAATCTTTGTTCCAATTAAGTATATATTTTTCTTTGTCCAACAGGACTAAATTATCTCCCGACTCAGTCAAAATCAATTCAGCATCAGCCATATCTATGCGATCTAGCAAACTTATAGTATACAGCATTCCCAGTGCTCGTGCAAGATCACAATAGATATTGTCGCTCAAAAGTTGCCATGGGTCCGGCCAAGTGGGTTGATCATCCCAGTGTAGATAATACGGTTGCCAGGGAGACTGAAACCACCAACTGTTGATATTGGTCAGTGCCGATTCGACCGAACCGGTCTCACAGTGAGTTCGCAGATGGTTCCAGCTTTCCAATCTAGGACCAAAGGTCTTGGGCCACATTAGTTGTAGTAGGCAATGGTGTAGTTGATGGTGGCATTGGTGCCAGCATTGGAAGATACATAATTTAACGAAAGGGTACTGCCAACTTGAGCAAAACTCAAAATTATTCCGGTGCCTGAATTGTCTATATATTCGTCATTGTACGAAAGCGGGGCGGTCACTGCCGAAATGGTACCGGTGCGTATGGCCGATGGCGAGCGGAATATGGTGTAGTTGACCGCAAACGCTGTTGCGCCGCTGACTGTGAGACTAAAAACTGTACCTGAAAAGTTATTTTGCAAAGTAACTTGTTTTCCAGATTCTTTTGTCCAGGTACCCATCTGCAATTGAGCCCCATTGGTTGTGGCTATGCTGAGAGTGCCGTCGATGTTGATGCGACTAAATTGACCAGCATCAGCATCGTTGCGAGCAAACATATCACCAATGCTGACATTGTTATCGCTCTGTATCTCAATGATGTCACTGGCTGGATAGCCGGCGCCCAGGAAGTGATTGCCCACATCATAGAACACATTGTATCCAGTGGCACTCATGCTGGCTGTGCCAAACACAACGCCTTGAACATATATGTTGTCAAAGAAATTGTGTACCAACCGAACTCCGGTGATTGAACTGGCACTTTCTCCGGTCATCTCTTCAGACGCAGCAGTTTGGCTTATGGAAACTGTATAAGATCCAACCCCGCCTTTGTAGCCCGAAATAAATCCAGTGATCACAGTATCAGCAGTGACAAATGACCCATTCACTGTTTGTCCAATTTCTATTGTACCGCTGGTCAATCCGGTCACAGTCAACGTGGTGCCTGAAATTGAGCCAACAAACTGTGATGTCAATCCCCACACAGCACCTTGATACAAGGTGTCAAATTGAGAATTTGCGATTGTGATTCCAGTCACTGCTTGATTGGTATTGACTCCGTAAACAGTGCCGGTGAATATACATTCGTCGGCCACGTTTTGTCGGCATACATAACTGTCAGAACTGGCCAATTCAAATGCTGCTGTGGCAGCAATGTTAGTGTTCAATGTACTGGTAGTCTTGGGGCCCACAAAACTGGTTTTTTCGAAACGACAATTGGTAGCATCTTGTAACAAAAACACACTGTAGGCCGGATTGGCATTTTGAAATCCCATGTTGGAGATTGTTATAAATGTTGGCGGAGTAGCGCCGCCTGTTCCTATTTCGTCTCCGGTCTGTTGCAAGCTGTCGGCAGTACGTGCAGTATAACCTATAGCAGAAGAATCCAGTTGTATAACACTGTTGTTGATGCCTTCGCCGTACAAGGTTGCATAGGAAGGAATCTTGATTTCTCCAGTTACACGGTATACCCCGGCTGGAAAAAATAATGCGCGACGTATTTGTGGGTTGCTTTGTCTACAAAACAACTGATACAATGCTCGATTGATAGCATCGGTACAATCCACAATGCCATCTCCGACTGCGCCAAAATCCAACACAGTGGCCCATTGGTCCAGCCAATTTTGAAGACTGAGTGTGATAGGAGTGCCCGGAGTAGGGCCAGTCTGTACTGCATATCCAGCAGCCAGGCCTTCGTAAGTGTAAGTGGTAGATAAATTTAAAATGTCGCTGAATTCAGTTAAGATTTCAGTGTTGCCAACCACAGGAGCACCTTCTTCCAAGGTGCCATTGCCGATCCATAGTTGGCGTGTATCTGTTGACCAGCCCAGTTCTGCACCGGCCAGTTGCGGTAAATTTTCCGATAGACCTTTACGGTTTGTAATTTGAGAGATTTGTACTATTGCCACAGCGTGATTCCTTCGGGTATCACATATTTAGCAAGTAATACTGTTCGACCTTTTTCCACCATAGATCGCGATAGTGCTCAAATTCTGCACCTGCCAGCACAAATTCCTGATACTCGGGCGGTTTTGTCATGTTCATCTGCTCATCCAGCTCGGGCTTGACACACATCAAGATCACGCCTTTCTGTATCTTGGTACCGTGCAGTTCGTTGTGTGCTTCTGCATAGGCACACAACTGCATGAAGTAATCATCAATCCACTCTCGTTTTTTAGGTTTATTGGTTTGTTTATAGTCCAAGATGGCTTCCGCATTCAAGTGTATGCCTGCGCCGTCTGTGGTGCCTGCGTACACACTGGGAAAATACAGTGGAACTTCAATGCCCCAAAACTCACTGACATTTTTTAATCCATGTTCTACCACAGTGTGTGCCATGGCATGGCTGGCCCAGCTGAACGGGTTTGTTCCACGTTCTTTGATCACACCATCTCGGACATACTGTTCAAGATATGTGTGCATGCGGGTGCCACGATTGGCAGCTTCTGTGGTGATCTGTTGTGCCTGTTCATGTCCCACTCGATTGCGCCAGTTTTGCAAGGCCTGTTTCTTTTCCTCACTTTTGGTAGCTTCCAGGATTGTGGTCACCGACGGTAATTTTTTTCCGTCGGGTGTGGCATACAGTCTGCGTCCGTTGATGTTTTCTCGCGGAATGGGCTGATAGTCGAATCTTGGATTGTACAATGTTAAACTCTAAAACTTTCTCCGCAGCCACAGCGGTCACGTTCATTGGGGTTGGTAAATTCAAAGCCTTCGTTGAGGCCTTGGCGTACATAATCTACCTGTGTGCCACGCAGGTATACATCGTGTTTTTTATCTACCAGTATGCAAAAATCTGGCTGTGCATAATTTATAGTGCTGGCGTCTGACACATATTCTTTGACATATTCCAGCACATAGGCCAAGCCCGAACAACCAGTGGTTTTTACTGCCAGGCGTATACCAGCATAACCTTTGGCCTGTGTTAATTTTTTTATTTTTGCTTGTGCTGTTTCAGTTAACGAGATCATGCTTTTTTCGATAATCGTCTACTGCGGCCTTTATGGCATCTTCAGCAAGAATGCTACAATGAATCTTGACTGGTGGCAGTGCGAGTTCTTGAGCAATCTCTGAATTTTTAATAGTTGCGGCCTCGTCAAGCGTTCGTCCTTTAACCCACTCGGTAACAAGAGAGGATGAGGCAATGGCACTTCCGCA
>Ga0114962_10002295_pt1 | contig 16068 bp, 15 predicted proteins | sample C_130820_MF_Meta_FD_87017 | JGI IMG/M metagenome (GOLD analysis project Ga0114962, IMG submission 87017) | Freshwater microbial communities from Lake Croche, Canada to study carbon cycling - C_130820_MF_MetaG | ecosystem: Environmental > Aquatic > Freshwater > Lake | place: Lake Croche, Canada...
AGCTCTGCTTCGGTCTGCCGACAAGCGGCGTCATCGCGCCAGTCTTCGGCATCCCAGTCAACGGTGCGGTTCCAAACGAGGGACATGTGGGTACTCACTTTCAGGGGGGGGGTTTAGCTATACACACCGTTTGAGTCAGTGATTTGCTGACCGCTGCGGCGCCCTCTCGGGAAGGGAGAACTTATCGGAGCGCAAAGACCAATACAAGGGGCAAATTTGCTACATTGGCTTCCCAGAGTCTAAACCCCTTATTTTTATAGGCTTTAGGGACAGGAAAGTATGTCAAAAATTTTTGCCCACCGCGGCGTTACCTACACTGCGCCAGATAATTCCGCTCAAGCCTTTGCGGCTGCGGTGGCACTAGGCATTGATGGCGTGGAGCTGGACGTGAGGGCCACCAAGGATGGGGCCCTCATTTGTCACCACGATGCCCAGATCGAAAGTTTTGCGCCCTTTGCTGACTTGAACCTTGCTGATCTTCCGCCCTCGCTGTGTCGTTTCGAGGATGCCATGGAGATCCTTGATGGCCTCATCGTCAATGTGGAGATCAAGAATGACCCCAAGGAGCCTGGCTATGACTCCAGTGGAAAACTGGAGCATGCCGTGGTGGAGGCCATCATCGGGGGCGGATGGGCAGTAAAATCCCTGATTTCTTCCTTTAATCCTCAAGTCCTCGAGCTCGTCCGCGGCCTCGATCCCTCCCTTTCGACCGCCCTGCTCGTTGACCTCAGCCAGCCCTTTGAGGCCGCCCTTGAGCTCGCCGTCGCCTTGGGCTGTGTGGCTTTTCACCCCTTCGTGCTGGACCTCAAACCTGAGCGTGTGGACGCCGTTCATGCCCGAGGGCTGGCCCTCAACACCTGGACGGTGAACGGGCCACTCGACATTGCAAACATGGGGACTTGGGGCGTCGATGGCGTCATTACGGACAGCCCGGCTGAAGCACGCGAAATCCTCGCTAAGTTGTCTTTCGAGGTTCCTGGCTCCTAAGCCCCGCCGGAGCCTCAGGCAATGGCAGTGGGGGCGACAGGCGAGAGACTGATGCGATGAACGTAGTTGTCTGTGTGAAACAGATTCCCGATCCGGCAGCACCTGGTGCGCTTGAAGCCGGTACCCACACGCTCGATAGGAGCGGCAAGTTGATCCTGGATGACTCCGACGCCTACGGCGTTGAGATGGCCCTCCAGCTCTGCGAGCAGGCCGGCGGAGGAGAAGTGACCCTGGTGTCCATGGCTCCTGGCGGAGAGACCTCGGGTCTGCGCACCGCACTCGCCATGGGAGCGGCCAAGGCCATCTTGATTTCTGACGATGCACTGAAGGGCAGTGATGCCCTCGGTACTGCCAAGGTGCTCGCCGCCGCTATCAAGCGCGTCAACCCAGACCTCGTGCTGGCCGCCACTGAATCCTCGGACGGCTACACCGGAACCACTCCCGTGCAGGTCGCAGAACTCCTCGGTATGCCTTCGATCACCTTCGCCAAGAAGATCGCCATCGATGGTTCAAACGTCAAGGTTGACCGTCAGACCGAGTCTGGTTACGACGAAGTCACCTGTGCCCTTCCTGCAGTGGTCACGGTCACCGCAGGTGTGGTTGAGCCTCGTTACCCCTCCTTCAAGGGCATCATGGCTGCCAAGTCCAAGCCTGTCGACGCACTGACGCTTGCTGACCTCGGCCTCGAAGCCAGCGCCGTGGGCGCAGCCGGAGGTGGCCAGCAGATCACGGCCGTCGACGAAGCTGAAGCCCGCGAGTCTGGCGAAATCGTCGTAGATGAGGGAGATGGTGCCCAGCGCGTCATCGCCTTCCTTGAATCCATCAAAGTCCTTTAGGTAGAGAGCGAAAAGGAGAATCACCATGGGTGTTTCTAAGATCTGGGTTGTAACCGAATTTGGCGAGCATGGGCCCACTCCCATCTCCCTTGAACTGCTGACACACGCACGCTCACTGTCGAGCAGCGTTGAGGCAATCGCTTGGGGAGAGAACGTTGCTAGCGCAGCGGCAACCATTGGCGAGTATGGCGCTTCCAAAGTCTTTGACCTTGGTTCCATTGGCGACCAGCTCCCCGGCGCGGTAATTGCCGCTGGCATTCAGGCCCTCATGGAGAGCACCGGTGCACCAGACGCCATTTTGATCCCGACCTCCTACGACGGTCGTGACATTGCGGGTCGTCTCTCGGCTCGCTGCAACCTTCCCGTTCTCACGAACATCACGGGACTCAACGACAATGGCGGACTCGAGACCGAGCACCCCGTTTTCGGTGGTGCGCAGATTGTCCGCGCAAAGTTCACTGGCCAAGGCCCAGGGCTTTTCGTGATTCGTGCCAAGTCTTTTGCTGCTGAGCCCGCAGGTGGCCCAGCTGCAGAGGTCGTGTCGGCTTCACTGCCTGACGTTGGCGCCACTGGCTCAGCCAAGGTGATTGCCCGTCACGTTGAAGCCGCAGATGGTCCCAAGCTCGATGAAGCCGCCGTGGTGGTTTCGGGTGGCCGTGGACTTGGTGAGCAGACCAACTATGCACTCATTGAAGAGCTGGCCAAGTTGCTCAACGGTGCCGCAGGTGCTTCTCGCGCCATCGTGGACGCCGGTTGGGTTCCCTACAGCCACCAGGTTGGCCAGACCGGTAAGACGGTTAAGCCCACCATCTATCTGGCCTGTGGTATCTCGGGTGCTACACAGCACCTCGTGGGTATGAAGGGTTCCAAGAACATCGTGGCCATCAACAAGGACCAAGATGCGCCCATCTTTGGCGTTGCCGATCTCGGCATTGTCGGAGACGTGCACAAGGTCCTGCCCGCACTGATTGAGGCCCTCAAGGCCCGTTAAGCAGCGCTCAGGAATTCTGGCTGAAGCCGGAGAGCGCTTAGGCGTTCTCCGGCTTCACTGCTGAGTGGGCTTGGGGTACGCCAAGCCCGCGCTCTTGCGTCATAGGCTCGTCACGCTCACCATGCTGTTCCCCACCATCGACTTTGCCATCTTCTTTGCGGTGGTTTTTACGGGGAGTTGGTTGCTGTCGGCTCGCCCCAGCCCTTGGAAACTCTTTACGCTTGCCTCGAGCTATGTCTTTTATGCCTGGTGGCAATGGCGCTTTGTCGGCCTCTTGCTCTTGGCCACCGGCATGGCCCACCTGGGTGCCAGCGCGGTCTACCGCTACGCGGATCAGCCGCGTCTCAAGCGCGCCTCACTGTGGCTTTCGGTGGGCGCGCTGCTAGCCGTCCTGGCCTACTTCAAGTACTACGGCTTCTTCGCGGTTAATCTCGACAACCTCGCGCAGGCCATGGGCCTCGGCCAGATCGCGCCGCTCATCCAACCCACGCTGCCCATAGCTATTTCCTTTTTTACCTTCATGGCGATTTCCTACGTCATTGATGTCTCGCGAGGCTCGCTGCTTCCAGCGAGTCCCATCGACCTCGCGGTCTATCTGGCCTTCTTCCCTCACCTAGTAGCGGGGCCCATTGTGCGAGGAGCAGAGCTACTTCCTCAACTGCGCCGCCGACGTGATCCCAACGGCATTGACTTCACCCGCGCTGGCTACCTCATCCTGGGCGGGCTCTTTAAGAAGGTGGTGATTTCGTCCTACCTGGCCTCTGCGATCGTGGACCCGGTCTTTGCGAGCCCTTCGAGTCATTCGGCAATTGACGTTCTCGTGGCCGCCTGGGCCTATGCCTGTCAGATTTACTGTGACTTTTCTGGCTATACCGATATCGCCATCGGCTTAGCCCTGCTCCTCGGGATCAAGTTTCCCGTGAACTTCGATAGTCCCTATACCGCTCGCACCTTGCAAGAGTTCTGGCGGCGCTGGCACATCACGCTTTCGCGCTGGCTTCGTGACTATCTCTACATCCCCCTAGGGGGCAATCATGGAAGCCGTGGAGAAACCTCACGCAACATCGCCCTCACCATGGTCCTCGGTGGGCTTTGGCATGGAGCCAACTGGACCTTTTTGATCTGGGGGCTCATGCATGGCCTTGGCCAGGTCCTTGGTCATCTGCGCCGCGGCCGCCTCAGTGCACGAGGGCTCCTGATCCCCGCGGGACCCTTGACCAGCATCCGCCAACGTTTTCTAACCTTTCAGTTTGTTTGCCTGGCCTGGATTTTCTTTCGCGCAACGTCGCTCAGCAACGCCCAAGCACTGCTCTCGCGATTGGGCTCTGGCTGGTCTACGCCTTCGAGTGTGTCCATCTGGGTACTGGTGCTTATCGTGGGCGTGCTCAGCGTTCAGTATCTGCGGCTGGAAAAACTCGAAGGCATCTTGAATCGCCTGGCCGCCGTGCCTCTCGCAGTCCAAGCGCTTGGCATAGCCTTTGGGCTCTTTGTCATCACCACGCTCGGCCCCAGTGGGGTCGCGCCATTTATCTACTACCGCTTCTAATGAGCCCACATCCCTCCGAACTCATCAAGACTGAGCTGCAACCTCACCGTCGGGTCAGTTGGCGCCTTGCCTTAGCCATAGGCAGTGCTGGACTTCTCCTGTGGCTGCTCTTGGACGCCACCACCCTTGAGCACAATGCCAAAGCCTCACCGGTGGGAACGCGAAGGACTGTTGCGCTGGAGATCTTGCGGCCCTTTGCCGGCTTTGCGCGCCTTACGGGAATTTCTCATGTCGCATCGCTGAGCAATGGCGCCCTCGGCCGCAATGCGCTCGATGAAACGGGAAACGGGGATCTCAAGATCCCTCGCTTTCACTACCTGCCCACTCCCACTCGCTCCACGAAGCCGGTCCGTAGCGTGCTCATCGCTAGACCTACGGTCGCCGATCCTCTGCGGGTGCTCATCCTTGGTGACTCGCTGGGCCTCGATGTCGGCCAGCAACTCGAAGGTCAGTTGAGTGCGCTGGGAGTAGTCCGCGTCACGCTTGATGGTCGGGTAAACACCGGACTCACCCGACCCGATTACTTCAACTGGCCCGCCCAGGCCCAAGCAGACCTTGCGATGCAAAGACCTCAGGTCATTGTGGGCATGATGGGAGCAAATGACCCCCAGGACTTCCCCGGCCCTCCTGATATTCCTTTCAACAGCCCAGCCTGGCGTGCGCAATATGCAGCGAACTGCAAACAGTTCTTCAGCCTGCTGGTGAGCACAGGTGCCAAGGTGATCTGGATAACGGAACCACCCATGCAAGAAGCCGGCCTCAATCTTCGCGTCGCCCTCGTCAACCAGATTCAAGAGGCCCAAGCCAAGGCCGTCGGTGGGATTAGCTTGCTGCATGCCTCAGCGGTGCTGGGAGGCCCTGGCGGAAACTTCGCGAGCTATCTCTCCAATGGCCAGCAGATCATTGCGGTCCGCGAGCCCGATGGTGTGCACATCACCCCCGGTGGTTCTCAGATCGTTGGTGCTGGCGTCATTGCAGCTATGCGCGATCTTTTGCACATCGCTCTGCCCTGAGCCTTAGATGAGTGGCCAGGGGTAGGGGGGCCAGCCTTGATCCTCATCGGGATTGGGCAGCAGGCCTTCATCTAACAACAGCTTCGCTCGGTGGCGGAGCATGGCAAGTTCGCCAGGACTCAACAGATCGGGGAGCAGGGCCGGAAAGACCCCGCTGCTGATGCGCTCGAGGCCCTCACGGGCCTGCTCGGAGATTTCCTCATCGGCGAATTCCCAGATCACGGTGCGCAGCTTGTCCTCTTCGTGGAAGCAGAGTCCGTGGTCAATGGCCACAATCGTTTCGCGCGAAACAAAGACGTGGCCTGACTTGCGATCTGAATTATTGGCCAGCACGTCGAAGGTGGCGAGAAAGCGGAAGTCCTCTTGGTAGCGCTCATCGTCACGAAGACTGAAGTAGTGATCGCCACCTTCGTCGGGTTCTCGGTAGAGCTGCAGTGAACCGAGGCCTGCTGGGCCAGTCTCGCGCCTCAGGGTGATGGGGATGAGCCTTGAGCCCATGCTTGAGGCCAGTTCATAGGCGGCAATTTCACGCTTCCAGAGGCCTTGAGGAAAGTCCCAGAGCGGTCGTTCTCCGCGCTCGGGCTTGTAGACCGCTTGGACAGATACAGCATCGAGTTCGCAGCGCACCAAGCAGGTGGCATTTGATGAATCCACGAAGCGCCCTTCGAGTTCAAGCTCTCCTCGCGTGAGGATCTCACGCAGGGCCTCCTCGCTGAGTTCCTTGCTACTGAGCTCGCTCACGTAATGGGTGCGCGGTAGCCGTTCGTGCGGGGGCAGTCATGGCCGCGCGGGTCTAGGGGCAGCGCGCAGAGAGGACAGGGTGGACGGCCTTGCTCAACGAGACGGACGGCTTTGATCGCGAAGGCTGCAGCCTGGTCAGACTGCATGGTGATGGCGATGGATCCAAACTCACCGAGATCTTCTAAGGCCTCAATACGCAGCTCAATGGCATCGCCCACAACTTCGACACCAAGGTCACCAGCAGCGAGATCTGGCGTTGATTCAGGCTCAAGTTCAGGCAGATCGGGAAGGTGACCGGGCCGGGGGAGTTCCTTGACGAGTTGGCCAAGGTATGCAGCGAGCGCGGCGATCTGAGACTTCTCCGCCTTGATGGTGCGCAGCCTCACGCCCTCTCTGACTTGGATCATGAAGAGCCGAGCTCCAGGCTGGCCTAGGGCTCCCACCGTGACGACCTGAGGATCAATAAAGCGCTCTTCGTTCATGACAGAGCCAGATCATTCAGGCTGGCGGTTTGATTCACCGCAAGGACGTGACAGCCCCCAGAACTCACGACGATGGTGGAGATGGAGCAGGGAGAGACGACATAGCGCTGGAAGAGGTCCAAGGGGGTCCCGAGGGCATTAGCCAAGATGGCCTTAATGGGGTCAGCGTGACTCACCGCAACCACCGTTTGTCCGCGGTGGGCGGCAGCAATCTCTAAGACTGCTTCAAAGCTGCGACTGGCCATCTCCGCAAAGGACTCGCCTTCGGGAAAGCGAAAACCCGAGGGCCAACGCTGAACGGTGGTCCACTCAGGCTTTTTCGATAATTGATCGAGGCGCTTGCCTGTCCAGGTGCCAAAGTCACATTCGAGGAGTCCGCGATGGCGCTGCACCTTGAGGCCAAGGGCCTTCGCGATAGGAGCGGCCGTCTCTCGGGTTCTCTCCAGGGGAGAGGCGTAGACGGCCTTAGGTGCACGCTTGAGCTCAGCGATGCGAGCGGCAGCCACCCCAGCCTGGGCGAGGCCCTCTTCGGAGAGGTGAAGCCCAGGGGCGCGACCCGGCAGGGTCGTTCCCGTGGTGGGGGTCTTCCCGTGACGCACGAGCATCACGACGGTCGCTTTATTCCTTGGAGAGCTCACCTGAGCATCGTAGGAGGAACTGGGGCTTGAATCGGCCTAGGCCAAGACGCCGGGGCCAGTTATGGCCTCGGCTGGCCAGCGGCGACGTGAAATACCCGCGAGCTTGTGTAGGAGTTCAATGGCCGCTGGGTCTTCATCGCCAGGGCGAACTTCGAGGGATCCGTCAGCGACCATGGCTTCGATGATCTCTCGGCCACGCTCAGTGCGCACGATGGTCAGCGTCCAATCATTGGATTCACCAATGCCGCCGGTGGAGATATCCGCGTGCTCAGCAGCAAAGTCAGGACAGCTCTTGCAGCCTTCACGGGTGAAGCTGTGGCATTCCTTGAGGGGAATGCGATGTTCGGTGCCATCATCGGTCCAGATCTGGAAGACACCCTTGATGTTGACCTTGGCGATTTGCTCGCGGGCTATGCCATATTTCGCGGAGAAGAGGTCTTCAAAGATTGCGTCATCGAAGGTCTTCGAGCAGAGCAGGCCGATAACGAGTTGGAAACGGCGTGCGATCTTTCCTGCCTTGCGCGCAGCCATGATGCCTGGGGCTGAAGCTTGGCAGCCCATGCCCACCAAGGCGAGACGCTCGTGGCCAGCTTCAATGGCTTCGGGGTAGGCCAGGGTATTAGCTGAGTAGGTGTAGCGCGATCCTGAGGTGGCCAGGATGCCGGCCCTATCGGTGACTACTTGAGGCACTGCCTGCCAGCTAGAGCCATCACCTTCGAGGCCAGAAACCAAAGCCGCATCGATACGGTCATGGCGAATTGACCAATCCAAGATGGCTGCGACCACGCCGCCGTCTTGGCCATTGCTGTGGAGCTCGGGGTCCGTGGCCCTGGCGAGCAGGGTGTCGGTGGAGATACCAGCGGTTTCGCTGGCCTCGCGAGGACGGGCAAAGAGATGCTGGTCGATCTCATCTTCCCAGCCCCTAAAGCGTGGACAAGCCCTGGTGCACAGGGTGCAGCCTCGCTCGCCGTGGGTGCAACTGGTTGCGTCGCCATCGACGTCAATATGGAAGGGCTTGTAGACACCGTTTTTGTCGTTGTAGGAAAGAACGTCGTGAGGACAGGCGATGATGCAGCTTGCACATCCGGTGCAGAGCCCTGAGGTGACGACTTCCTCGTAGAGATCGGTCCATTGCGGCTTTTCAGGAGGCATGCTTCAACCATAGCCACCGCGCTGGCAAGAGAGGCAAGAGAGGCAAGCCGTCTAGGGTTCGGCCCGTGCCCGAGTGTTTAGAGATCGAGGAATATCGCCAGTTGGCTGAGCGCGCCTTGGGGCGAAGCGTCGCCAGGCTTGAGGCCGATGCCCTGGTGCGCCGCGGCTCCGTGATCGATCCTCGCAAGGCCTTGGACGGCCTTAGCTTTGTGGCTGCGCGCCGTCACGGAAAGCTGCTGATCCTCGACACGAAGGGCCCATCACTGGGCATTCGCTTTGGCATGACGGGGGCGCTGATGGTGGATGGCAAGCTGGGCGTCGATGAGCTCCTCTATGGCCCTGGTCGTTATGAGGAAAAGTGGATACGAGCCCGCATCCACTTTGACGATGGCGGGGTGATGGCGCTGCATGATCCACGACGCTTCGCAAGAATCATGCTTGATCCCGATGAAGACGTCTTGGGCCCAGAAGCCACCAGCTTGAAACTCGCTGAGCTCGAGCTTGCCCTCGGGCCCGTGGGTGCAGGACAGAGGCCGGTGAAGGTCTGTTTGATGGACCAGTCCAAGGTCGCCGGCCTGGGCAATCTGCTGGTCGACGAGATTCTCTGGCGAGCGGGTATTGCTCCAGCGCGACCCATAGGCAGCCTTCAGCATGAGGATCGACGCTTACTGGCCAAGACCATTGCGACGGTCTTGAAGCAATTAGCCAAGCGTGGTGGCTCACACATGGGCGACCACATGGATGGTCGACGCAAGGGAGGGACCTGTCCTCGCGATGGAGCCGACATGTTGCACAGCACGCTCGGTGGACGCAGCACTTATGCCTGTGCAGTGCATCAAAGCTGAGGGATCTCGCTAGTCCCCCCGGCCATGGGGCGAGTGGGGGAGAATGGGATCTATGCAGAACTTCCTCTTGAACTCCGGCTACGTCGCCATCTTTATTCTCGCCATGGCTGAGTCGGCTTGTATCCCTATTCCTTCCGAGTTGACCTTCGGCCTTGCTGGAGCGCTTTGCTCTAGTGCGGTGATCCACGGAGCACATCACCACCTTTCGCTGGTGGCCGTCATCGTGCTTGGTTCGCTGGGATCCCTGGTGGGTTCCTACATTGCCTATTACGTCGGCCGCACGGCCGGGCGCTCCATCGTGGACCGCTGGGGCAAATGGATTCTGTTGACGCATGCTGATCTCGATAAGGCTGAGGGCTGGTTCGCTGGCCGCGGCCACTGGAGCGTCCTGATTGGTCGCGTTATCCCCGTCGTGCGCACGGTGATTTCCTTTCCTGCCGGCGTTGCAGAAATGAATCTCAGGACCTTCACCTGGATGACCACCATTGGTGTCACCGTGTGGGTCAGCGTCCTTTCCATCATCGGTTATAAAGTTGGTGATCAGTATGAAAAGGTGACCAAGGGCTTTTCCTACGCTGGTTACCTCGTCGTGCTGCTGGTGCTGGTCGCCGGAGCAGTTGCGCTCTATCACCGCTTTCAGCAGGTGAAAAAGGCCAAGGACTCAGGTCCCAAGCACGCCCAAAAGGGCTAAAACCGTGGCGGGAAAACTCCAAGGCCTGCGCACGCTGATCTATCCCGTCGATGATCTCGATGCGGCGAAGTCCTGGTGGTCGAGCTTCCTCGGTGCAGAGCCCTATTTCGACGAGGTCTTCTACGTAGGTTTCAATATTGGTGGCTACGAGCTCGGTCTTCTGCCAGGCCAAGACCCCAGCGAAGGTGCTTACGTCTACTGGGGCGTCGAAGACGTGGAAACTGCGGTCGCTTCTGCCATCGCGCAAGGCGCAAGCGTTCACAGTCCACCCACTGATGTGGGTGAGGGGATTGTTACTGCACTGGTGCGTAACCCTCAAGCTGCCTTGGTCGGATTCATCTTCAATCCGAACTTCGCCCTACAGGGGTATTGATCTCTGGGCAGTGTTCATAGTCACGGCTTTTGAGCCTTTCTAGAGATCGCCTGCAGCTTCAAGAACCTTGGCTGCGTGACCATCGGTCTTGACTGAATACCAGCACCGCGCGACCTTGCCTGCTTCATCAATGAGAAAGGTGGAGCGAATGACGCCAATGGACTTCTTGCCATAGAGCACCTTCTCGCCATAAGCGCCGAATTTCTCCATGACCTTGTTGCCCGCATCGGTGAGTAAGGGGAAGGTCAACTGGTACTTCGTGCGAAAGGCCTGATGCTTTTCGGCAGGGTCAGCAGAGATGCCAAGCACCGCAACCTTGGCCTTCGCGAAGGCCTTGAGATGGTCATTGAACTGACAGGCCTCAGTGGTGCAGCCAGGAGTGTCGTCCTTTGGGTAGAAGTAGACAACAACCTTTTTTCCCTTGAAATCCGAGAGCTTGACGGCCTTGCCGTCTTGGTCGGGGAGGGTGAAGGCGGGGGCTTTACTTCCTGCTTCGAGGCGTGGCATGGGATTCCTTTCGACGGGACTTTCGCCTCACCCTACGGGACAAGGCCAGTTTTCGCAGCCCTAGGGCTAGGCTGGTCTACGAGCACTCGGCGTATGCGACGCCGAACTGTGCTGGGCCCCGCCTTCCTTGTTGATTGCGGTTCTGGGGTCCGACCGACTACATCCAACCCCAACTCGCAAGCAACAGGAGCACCATGACCATTACCGAATCCACCCCAACGGGTCCCAATCCTGAAGGCCAGGACCAATACGCCACCGAAACCACCTTCGCCTCTTTAGGTGTTTGTGCCCCGCTGGTTGAAGCCCTTGATCGCCAAGGCATCGTGAAGGCCTTCCCTATTCAGGCCCTCACCGTTCGTGATGCACTTGCGGGTCGCGATGTCTGCGGCAAGGCCAAGACGGGATCAGGCAAGACCCTCGGCTTTGGTGTTCCCCTTATTCAGCGCACCTGGGAATCACTCGGCGGCGCCAAGGGCGAACTTCGCCAGATCGAAGGCGGACCAGCACGTCCGCGTGCGCTGGTTTTGCTACCCACCCGCGAACTCTGCGTACAGGTTGCTGAAGTACTCAGCCCCCTGGCCGAAGACCTCGGCATGCGTTGCGTTGCGGTCTATGGCGGTGCTGACATTGAGCGTCAAATCAAGCAACTGCGCAAGGGTTGTGAAGTCATCATTGCCACCCCTGGTCGCCTCATTGACTTAGGCGACCGTGGCGAGCTGTCCGTGGAGCAACTCGAGACTTTGGTGCTCGATGAGGCTGACCGCATGGCCGACATGGGCTTCATGCCCCAAGTCGAATGGGTACTTCGCCGCCTTACCGAAGAGCACCAGACGCTGCTGTTCTCGGCCACCCTCGATGGCGCAGTCGACAGGCTCGTTAAGCGCTACCTCACAGATCCCGTATTCCATGAAGTTGCCTCATCGACGCAAACCGTTTCGCTCATGGTGCATCGCTTCTTAGCTATTCACCAGCGCGACAAGACCAAGGTGGCGGCTGCCATTGCTAAGGCCAACTCCAAGACGCTGATGTTCATGCGCACCAAGCGTGCCGCTGACCGTCTCGTCGAAGACCTGCTTGATGAGGGCATTAAGGCTGCAGCTATTCACGGTGACCTTCGTCAGTCCAATCGCGAGCGCGCCTTGGCTGACTTTGCCTCCGACAAGCTTCCCGTCCTCGTGGCCACCGATGTGGCCGCTAGGGGACTGCACATCGAAGGTGTCGATGCCGTCATTCACTTCGACCCGCCTGAGGATCACAAGGCCTACCTCCACCGCTCAGGCCGTACCGCCCGCGCGGGCACCGAAGGTGTTGTGGTTTCGCTCTTGCTGCATAACCAACTCGTCGAGGCTGAGGTCATTCAGCGACGCATAGGCATCAAGGTGCCTATGGTCGAGATGTTCTCCAATGACCCACGCTTGGCCGACCTGGCTGCCTGGGAGCCCCAGGCTGCTGAAGGCGTGCTCTAAGTAAGGCTGCTTATTGCTGGGCTAATTGGCGCAGCACGAACTGCAGCACACCGCCGTGGCGGTAGTAGTCAGCTTCGGTCTCGGTATCAATGCGCACCCTGGCCTCAAAGGTCACCTGATGACCATTGGGGTGAAGGGCGCTTACTTCGACCACGCGAGGCAGGATGCCTGTGTTGAGGTCTTCGAGGCCATCGATGCTGAAGACCTCCTCACCGTCAAGGCCGAGTGAACTGGCACTCTCGCCTTGGGGGAATTCCAGTGGTACGACACCCATGCCCACGAGGTTGGAACGGTGGATGCGCTCGTAGCTTTGGGCAATCACGGCCTTGACGCCAAGGAGGGCTGGACCCTTTGCGGCCCAGTCACGACTTGAGCCCGAACCGTATTCCTTGCCCGCGAGGACAATGAGTGGCACGCCCTCAGCGCGGTAGCGCTCTGAGGCTTCGAAGATGGAAGTCTGCTCACCGTCGGGGAGGTGACGGGTAATGCCACCCTCGGTGCCTGGCGCCAACTGATTGCGCAGGCGGACATTGGCAAAGGTTCCACGCATCATGGCTTCGTGGTTACCGCGTCGTGCGCCATAGGAGTTGAAGTCTTGACGGCTCACGCCGTGCTCACCGAGGTAGGAGGCAGCTGGCGTTGCAGGACCGATAGAACCAGCCGGCGAGATGTGGTCGGTGGTAACCGAGTCACCAAGGACAGCCAACACGCGGGCCCCATCAATGTCTGAAACCGGTGAAGGCGTGGCTGACATGCCGGCAAAGTAGGGGGGCTTTAAGACATAGGTGGACTGCTCATCCCAGTCGAAGATGGCGCCGCTTGGCGCCTTAACGCCCTTCCATGCAGCGTCACCGTCGGTGGCACTGGCGTAACGACTGGCAAACATCTCGGGATGAAGTGATTCACGAATGGCACTACTCACGGCCTCATCGCTTGGCCAAATCTCAGACAACATGACGGGCTTGCCGTCGCTATCGATGCCGAGTGGCTCTTGGCTCAAGTCGATATCCACCGTGCCAGCCAAGGCAAAGGCCACGACGAGGGGTGGTGAGGCCAAGAAGTTCATTTTCACGTCGGGGTGAATGCGACCTTCGAAGTTCCGGTTTCCTGAGAGGACTGCAGCGACAGAAAGGTCGTGCTCGTGAACGAGTTCAGAGACCCCATCAAGGAGTGGGCCAGTGTTGCCAATACAGGTGGTGCAGCCGTAGCCAACGAGGTAGAAGCCGAGTGCCTCGAGAGGCTCAACCAGTTGAGCGCGCTCGAGGTAGTCCATGACGACGCGCGAACCAGGAGCCAGCGAAGTCTTGACCCAGGGCTTGGGCCTAAGCCCACGGGCAGCGGCAGCCTTGGCGAGCAAGCCAGCCGCGACGAGTACCTGAGGGTTGGAGGTATTGGTGCAGCTCGTGATGGCGGCCACGGTGATGGCTCCATCGAAGAGTTCTCCACCCTGCTTGACTTCACGGCCAAGTGAGCTCCGGAAGCGCTCACCGAGACCAGAAAGGTCTACGCGGTCTTGAGGGCGGGCAGGACCAGCGAGTGAAGGCACCACATCACCGAGCTCGAGTTCCACCACTGAGGTGAACACGGGATCGGGAGCATCAGCCTTGTGCCAGATTCCCTGAGCCTTGGCATAGGCCTCGACCAAACTGATCTGCGTCTCATCCCTACCGGTGAAGCGCAGGTAGTCAGTGGTCTTGTGGTCAATGGGAAAGATGGTGCAGGTGGCTCCATATTCAGGGGTCATATTGGAGATGGTGGCGCGAGTCTCGAGGGAGAGTTCGGCTACGCCTGGTCCAAAGGCCTCGACGAACTTGCCCACGACGCCGTGCTTGCGTAGGGCTTCGGTGATGGTGAGCACGAGGTCGGTGGCGGTAACGCCAGGCTTTAGTGCACCGGTGAGCTTGAGGCCCACGACGGGGGGAATGAGCATGGAGGTGGGCTGGCCGAGCATGGCGGCTTCTGCCTCGATGCCACCAACGCCCCAGCCCAACACGCCAAGACCATTGACCATGGTGGTGTGTGAGTCCGTGCCTACCACGGTGTCAAAGAAGGCCTGGCCGCCGCGGGCAAAGACGACCCTGGCGAGGTGCTCAAGGTTCACCTGGTGACAGATGCCGATGCCGGGTGGAACGGCGAGAAAGTCATCAAGGGCGCCTTGGGCCCATTTCAAAAGTTGGTAGCGCTCGGCATTGCGCTGGTACTCAACGGCGACATTGAGGTCAAGGGAGCGTGAGGCACCTGAGTTCTCCACGATGATGGAGTGGTCAATAACCAATTCCACGGGCACGAGGGGGTTGATCTTGGCTGGGTCGCCACCGAGTTCGACAATGGCATCACGCATGGCCGCAAGGTCCACCACGGCTGGCACGCCGGTGAAGTCCTGCATGAGGACGCGCTCAGGGCTGAATGCGATCTCGCGTTCGGCGGATCCGCCTGATCCATGGGAGCTGGGCTCATCCGCCCAGCGTGAAACTGCCTCAATCTCAGCGGCGGCAACCTTCACGCCGTCTTCATGGCGCAGCATGTTCTCGAGCAGGATTTTGATGGAAAAGGGCAACTTGGCCACGGCCGTGGCATCAAGGCCTGGGGCAGAAAGCGAGAAGATTTCGTAAGTGCTGCCGTCGACTTCTATCGAGCTGGCGGCACCAAAGGAGTTGGGGTGGGGGCTAGAAGGCATACATCCGTTTTACTACCTCAGCCAGCCTCTTACGCACGCTGGCTACGATTAAGCCATGGCTCGTTATGACTACCGCTGTAGCACCTGTGAAATCGTCTTTGAAGAGAAGCGATCGATGGCTGATGCCGACCAGCCGGCTAGCTGCCCCCAAGGCCATGTAGGTGCCCGTCGCCTTCTGCCCGTTTTTGCCGCAACAGGCTTTGCCGCTCCCGGTGCAGGGAGCAGCGCCATGCCTTCAGCTCCTGCCATGGGCTGTGGCGGCGGCTGCCCGTGTTGCTAGCGAGCATGGTCTCATGTCGCTAACTACCGATCTGATTGCGGCACTGCAATCGGGCTTTGATGCCTTTGAGCCCGGTGCTGATCCCATCCTCGCATCCTCTGATCACGGTGACTATCAGGCCAATGGCGTGCTTCCGCTGGCGAAGCGGCTTGGTCGCAAACCCCGTGAACTCGCCGATGAATTGGTCGCTGGCTTAGACCTCAAGGGCCTTGCGAGCGTTGAAGTCAGTGGCCCGGGTTTTTTGAATCTGGTGGTCAGCCCTGAAGCGCTCAGCGCGAGCATCCAGACCATGGTCGAGTCGCCGACCCTTGGCGTTGTGGCGAGCACCAGCCCCCGCAGAGTGGTGGTGGACTACTCGGCTCCCAACGTGGCTAAAGAAATGCACGTCGGTCACCTGCGCTCCACGGTGATCGGCGATGCCATCTGTCGCATGCTCGAATTCTGCGGTCACGAGGTCATCCGTCGCAATCACCTAGGTGACTGGGGCACTCCCTTTGGCATGTTGATCGAGCATCTCTTGGACCTTGGCGAAGAAGCAGCCACCGAAGAACTCAGCGTAGGAGACCTCGATAGCTTCTATCGCGCAGCCCGTGGACAGTTCGATGCCAGCGAGGCCTTCCAAGAACGTTCGCGCGCCAGGGTGGTCTTGCTCCAAGGTGGCGACCAAGAGACCCTTCGCCTCTGGTCGTTGCTGGTCGCAACCTCGGTGCGTTACTTCGCCACCGTCTACGACAAGTTGGATGTGCTCTTAAGGCCTGATGACGTGGCGGGGGAGAGTAGCTACAACGATCTGCTTGATGCGGTGGTTGCTGATCTGGATGCTGCCGGTCTCTTGGTGGATTC
>Ga0114962_10002296_pt1 | contig 16066 bp, 31 predicted proteins | sample C_130820_MF_Meta_FD_87017 | JGI IMG/M metagenome (GOLD analysis project Ga0114962, IMG submission 87017) | Freshwater microbial communities from Lake Croche, Canada to study carbon cycling - C_130820_MF_MetaG | ecosystem: Environmental > Aquatic > Freshwater > Lake | place: Lake Croche, Canada...
CTGCGTATTTAGATAAATTATAGCATTTATTCTCCCAATCTATTTGGTTCTGTATTATTGTTATATTCATTAACTTATTTTAAGTGTATTTAAATGTTTTACTTTGTTCTCGAACAATTTTCTTTCATAATCGATTCGTTTATCTATATCACTATTCCATAGGTCTGTTATATCAACTATTTGTAGTGTATCTTCTTGTTTGATTTTTAGTTTAGCTAAGAATCTTTCAGCACCGGGGATTGTTTTCCAAGTTCTTGCTTGGGATAGATTTTTGGTATCATTATATAATGGTACATATTGATACATGTCAACGAATTTTGTTTTTTTGTCTGCTTGTGGGATATATTCTTCACCTAGTATTTCGGATAAACTTTTATCACGATGTTCTTTTTTATCAACTATCATAATAGAGTAAAGTCTATTTGATTTTGCTCGTTTCGCCATAGTATTATATTAAAATAAGTCATCAAAGTTAAAGTCGGATTCCTCGATTTCAAAGAATTTTGGGTATTGTGTCTTATATTCTGCTACATAAGCAATGTTAGACATATCCTCGTTTATAAGAAGGTTTATTTTTATATCTCTATTCATTACTTTATCATCATCATCAAATTGAGTCCATCCTCTTTCTTGAGCCATTTTATAAGTACGATGTATAATCCTATCTGGGTTATACATAAGAGCTCCCTCATTTACCTTAAACACTTTATTCTTACAATGTAAGATTGCTGAAGGGAAGTTTTCATATAAGTTTTTTCCATCATATGACACCCCGCAACAACTAAGATCTACGTTTGATATAAGTTTAGTAAAGCTTGCTTTATAATAAGATTCTAAAACAGAATGTTGTTTATTTTTTTGATCTGATGAAAACATTCTTGGACTACCGGTTGCTGGACCAATCAGTTGTATTACTTTAGAACCTTTGACCCAAGTATGGGGTTCGTTTATTACTCTTATATTAGTGTAACATCCTTGAAGGTCTTTGGGACAAAGACTGGTCATGTGATGATATCCTTCTATATTAAGAAGGGTTTCTAATATGGTAAGGGATCTTGATCCAACGAGTATATCAACATCATGGATTGGTTGTTCGGCGATTATATCGCGTATAGCACCACCAAACACTCGAATAAGGTCGGTGTGTTTAAATAACTTATTAGAATCGAATTCTAAATAGTCATCGAGTTCTTTCTTTATTATGTTTATCATTAAGATTCAAATTTGAATACTCTTTTATCTATATCATACTCGTTAACGGTAAAGTTTTGGATGTTATAATCCATTGGTTCTAATCCGTATTTCCAATTGTAATATTCCTCCAACTCGTCTGTTAGCTTTTGTGTCTCCTTATATTCATCGGAGTCGAAATATTCATCGAGTTTTTTACCCATTAGTTCTTGTTCTTCAAGAGTGTATTTACCCTGAAATATAGTTATTTCATTAATAAATTTAACTTTCTCTGCTTCCGCATCTTCTTTACTAGTGTAAATACCTACAATAAACCAATTCCAGTCATCCCATGATCCACGACTACCTTCTACTATCCAAACTTTATTCATTTTTATATAGACTTTTTAGTTCACCAATAGCCATTATCGCTAATCCTATTGACAATATAATACCAGCAGTGGGTAATACTCTGTACCATTCTTCATCTAGTGATGGTATAGAAAGTTTCATCCAAGTACAACTAATAAGCAGTAAAGTAGACTGATATAGATTGAACCACCAAATAATTTTGCTATTCCTTTTCATTTGTATCAAATGTACATCAAAAAAATAATATATAAAAGAAAAAACGATGAAAAAATATTTTGTATTCAAATCTAACAATGATGGTGATAAGGTTGAGAAAGTTCACCAAGAAGGTTTATCATTTATAGAAGCATGTAAATTGGCGAGTGAGAATAATTTAAGCTACTGTGATATGGATTTAGTAGAAGATTTGGAATTTAAATATTATTCATATAGAAAATGTTAATCAAATTATTTGAGGACTTTGATGTTCAGGTTGGTGGTGCTCTTTTGGTTAAAAGTAATCCATATCAAGATGATATGTGTAGGTTATATCTAACAAGAGTATTATCCTATAAGGAGTATCCAGTAGAAAATGGGTATCCAAAAATCGTTGCTAAAATAGATATTAATGCTTTTTATTTTTTAAAAGAGGTTAACTCAACTATTATCGGACATAAGATAGATGATGTGACTATCGATGAGTTAGGTAGGTATTTCAATATGAAGTCGGATAAGATTTATTTGAATGATGATAAAACTCCAATGTGGGGTATTTCAACCGAAATGTCTCCAATGAATTTCTTGACTAAGTATAATAGTTCGATTAAAGATTTAAAAGATATTGCCTTTTACTAAAAAACCTCCTTATTAGGAGGTTTTTATTTTACCAGTCAGTTGTTTTAACTGTTTCATAGCATATTCGATAAGCTTCTGGTCTTTCAACGTAGTCAAAAGTTCAGTAAGTTCAGTTACATCCATTTCGCGGATTAGTCCTTTCTGTGATGATGTGTATTTCATATCTTATATATTTTATGTAAAGGTACATAAAAGTTTGATACTAACAAAATTTATTATAACTTTGTTATATGAATAAAATTACAATAAGTCCAGAAAGTTACAAAAGAACTGGATGGATACCAATAATCAGTTATCTTGAAATGGATAACTATCAGCCTAGACTAGCTATCCGAGTTGCTACTGGTCGTAAATACTGGCCTATATTTACAGGTGTTATTAATCCTGAACTTGGATTATTAGACCCAGCTATCACTAATATAAGTGACTCACTTTATTTTTATACCCATCCAATGGGTGATAGATTTAAATCCGAACTTGAAGTGTTGCTAACTGATATTTATAATCAACCGATTATATTAAATCGTCCACATAACTGGATAAAAAAAGAGATAGTTTAAACTATCTCTTTTTTTTTATTATGCTCCATAATTACCGGCTGAACCGATTGAACCATCAATATTTCTTGGAGGATGGTATCCAGTTGTTCTACTACCAAATTTTGGTGGGTTTAAAGGTTTGTCTGTTTCAGATCCTGGTTTTACTGGAGTATATCCAGTTGTTCTGCTACCAAAAGTAGGAGCTGACACTGGTTTATCACCCTCTTTAAAAGAGATATCAATGTTTACTGTGAGTGTCATTGGACTTTCTCCTTCTGTAACAAAGTTTATAACTCCAGATTTAAGGAAAGCTGATACTTGGTATGAAAGTGCGGAAGATGCTTCTTTAAACTTTTTAGCTTCAGTGTTTATAGATGCAAATGTATCTAACAATCTCATTGCTTCTTCGTTAGAGATTTTTCCACCCATAAGTGTATCTCTTTCAGTTGTATTTAATTCATTAACCTTCTTTATTCTCATATAAAATATTATGTTTTTACTATATATTAAAACTAAAAATCAATTATTCTATTCCTAAGTCCCTTAGTTTAAGGTCTCGTAGAACATCTTGAGGTAGATCGATAACCCATTCAACTTCAGAGTTACTTAACCATCCACCCCCAGTCTTTGTTTTTTCAAACCATTCCTTATAGTGGAGATAAGTGCTACCATTTATGGACATATCATCAGATGTATTTTCTGATATGATATTAGTAATCTCAAACCTTGATTTTCTTCTATCTTCGGATACAGATACCTTTCTTAGTTCATAGATTACAGACCAGGTTTTTTTACTTGGATCATTTTCATCTTTGGATTTATACCAACCAGATGTTTTGTACCTAGCCATTCGTTTATCGGTATCTTCTTTTATTTTTTCATTTTCGGTTTTGTACTTGTTTACTTCATCATCTTTTTTGTTAAGAATTCTCTTGACTTTAAGATAAGAAACCAACATAATAAAAAATCCCATTAGGGAAAGGCAGGTTATAAACCCGGAAAAGTAAATTAATGATGTCATATTCCTAATGATTTTAGTTTTAAATCTCTTTGTTCTGATTTAGACATGGTTGTAATCCATTCCAAATCTTTGTTATCAACTGGTAACCAACCACCTCCGGTTTTCTTCTCAAACCACTCCGTGTATTCTTTATCTCCCCACTGGGTTAATTTAGAACCCATTTCTTCTGATGTGATTGACATTATTTCAAACTTGGATTTAGTTTCGTCCAATGAGACCGCTATTTCTCTTAGTTCAAATACAACATTCCAAGTTTTTTTATTTGGATCATTCTCATCTTTGACTTTGTGCCAACCCCTTGTTGTAAAACGAGCCAATCTCTTGGTTGATTCCTTTTCCTTTTTCTCAGTTATAAGTTCAGATAACTGATTAGTAACCAGTTGTAACTGACTAGTTAGGTTTATGCTTTTATTTCGGTAGTAGACGAATCCACCTACCGAAATAGTACATAAAACACCTGATGCCCATAATATAAATGGAGTTATCATATGTAAAATTCTTTAATTTTAATTGATTTGTTTTTACAAGTATTCAAAAAGTCGGAAATCCTTTCACGAATTTTCAATTCGTTTTCTGCTTCTGCTTTGCCTACAACAGACCTGTCGTAGTTATCCTTATAAGACTCCCTGCCTTCACATAGATTAATCATCTGTTTGTGTAAAGAGATTTCCTCACGGAGACGACCAGTTTTGTCTCTCATCAGATCGATGATCCTTTCTATTTTTTCATTTGAAATGTACCAATCTCTTGATATCAAATACTCTTTTTCTTCGGGGCTAAGTGGATGAAATATCATTTCTTCATCAACTGGATTAATAACCTCAGTTAACTTTTCATGGTTTTTCTTCAACCATTCCGCATATCCTACCATGAAGTCTGGATTTTGGACTAGTTTATCATTACCCACACCGGTGATATGTTCTAATCCTTGCTCTAATCCCTTATATAAACGAAGATAAGAAAGTGGAGTAATATCACGGTTTAACATATCTTCTTCAACACAATAACCTTTTGTTAGACAAATATTCGTTTCGTTTGGTAGATGGTTAAAAGGTATGGTTACTTCTTTGAGAAACCCTTCCTCAATCAGTTGATCGATTACGCGGTTATCCATTTTAAATCGTAAAAAACCAGGTACGCCTTGTCCGGTCTTATTATAAACTTCCACTACGGAGTTATAAAATTCTGTTTTATTCATGTTTACAAAGATACGAAATTTTCGTTAAGTTGTTAACGTATTTGGGTATTTTTTTACAAAAATTTGTTTATAGTGTGGATAATTACCCCAACAAACACCTAACTGTGACCACGTAGATGAGTGATGTTCAATATGACAGTCTCCTATAGTGTTTATTGTTAGAACTTTCTTACCAAGTAAACCAACCCTAGCACAGTAATCCTCAACATAAAGATGTAATTCATTGAATGTATCATCGTCAAAAAACATATTTAAATCCATTCTAACTATAATCATACAACTATCCAATGTATGTACTTCATAACTTTTATCACTATTTGACCATCGATAATCGGTATCATCATGTCCAACTAAACCAATAGCTCCGAAGTCTGGGTATTGGTTTATTGTGTTTTCAACTGATTCTAAAAAGTCAGGAGTAAAGCTAATATCTTCATGTACTAGTATAAGATACTGAGTCTTACACATTCTAATCATTTCATTATAATCACTAGCTGGATACTTTTCGGATTGAAAGTCTCTTGCGTCTGTTATTTTGTTAGATTCTATTTTAATGAGATCGTAGTCTCCCTTTAGGTTATCTAATGATGGTCCTAAATACTTTGAGTATTGTTCGGGGAATCTTGATCTATATCCTATTGTAAACTTCATATTAAACCTCCTTCATAACCTATATTTCTAAGGTCTGTTTTTATATTTCTTATATCCTCAAGATGTCCTGACTTTATTTTGTTAGTAATACATTCATCACATATACCAAAATAGAATTCACAAAGGTCATAGTCAGATCCATAACCACCGGATATTTTATTGACTATTCCATTTTCCCACATACTTTGTTCTTGTTTAAGTGGATGTGTTGATTTAGTTTCAGGCATTAGAAGTGATATTTCCTTATCACAACAAATACATTTTTTAGTATTGACTATTTCGGAAATGGTTCCTAACAGTTCTTCTTTTAGTTGTTTATACTGTTCGAATTTATTCATATAATTTCATTAAGTTTTCTATCTCTCATAGAGGGTAGAATAAGATTTTTTACTATATCATAGTTTGATTCATCCCAAGTTTTAGTATCATCTTTGAAAGTATTTACTTTCCAGTTTTTTAGAAAAAATGATATATAGTTATACTTACATCGTTTCTTATCTGGGGTTTCTACTAGAATAGATATATCAAAAGAGGATTTAGACCAAGATTGAAAATCTGGGGCTACCTCTTTAATTTTTAAATCATAGGATTTCCCGGTTTCAAAACCTAAGGATGTTGTTCCAATGAAGGTTGCGTTTATTAGCATAGTATTCTGTCTATTTTATGATCTCTTATGGTTTCTAAATTTACTATAAATTTAAATGTTAATGGTTTTTCTAAATTCTGGTATGGTTTATATCCGGATGTTACTTTATAATCAACCATTATGGTTATAATATATTCGTTACCTACAAGTTTACTAGAACTATCACATATACATATTGGAGCATCCACACCTAATACATGATTATAAAGTATTTTATCAATTAGGTTTTTTGTTGGGTAGTTCGGCGATGGTCGATTAGCTGATGAGGCGAATAGATGTAAATTTTGTAAAGAAATAGTATTAACAACTTTATCATAAAGATTATTTATATCATCTCTTAACTCTTTTGATTCTAGTATTCCTATTCCATTTATCATTGTAGAAGTTTTTCTATCTTTTCGTCTCTAATATCTGATTTATCAAGTAATATTTTATTAAATCTTAATATCTCAACCGCTTCTTCATATTGATTATCATTTACGGTTCTAAACCTTTGTGATTTACCTATTTGTCCCCTGTATGCTTGATATATCTCCATATACTCTTTAATAAGAGATCTGGTTATGTTATAAACGTAATAAGGGCTAAAATCACGATTGGGGTTATCATCCTGATGAGATGTTAAATAGTTTATTCGTTCAAAGTCAATAATATAACTCATGTTTTATTATAAATAAAACATATTTGAAAGTTTAAAATATAATCATATGACTATTATAATACCAACTTTATTTAAAGTTCCTCGATTAATACAAACTTTGTATGAACTTATTAACAACGAGAATGTTGATGAAATAATACTAATTGATAATACTACAAATACCAATCACATCACTTTACCAAAAGTAAAACATATATGTGAGACTAACAATACTTTTGTTAATCCAGCTTGGAATAAAGGGGTGAGTCTATCAACAAGTGATAAGATTTGCATCTTAAATGATGATATATGGTTTGATTGGAGTTATTTGAAGGATATTTCAGAGTTTATAACCGAGAATAAAGGATTGATCGGTATGTCGTCTGACAATTATTATACACCAAAAGAATCATTTGGGATAACACCCATTCAACCAAATTGGAGGTCTAATAAGGGTGATAGACCTTTTGGTTATGGTTGTTGTTTCTTCTTACATAAGAAAAACTGGATAGAAATCCCAAATGAACTTAAAATATTTGCTGGTGATGATTGGTTATTTTATAATAACCCAAATCAAAATTTCATTATAGAAGGCTTAAAGTGTGAAGGTAAGTTTGGAGGAACCTGTGATGATGAACATTTGAAGGAATCATTTAAGTCTATTCAGATAAATGATATGATGACAATGAAAAGATTTGTATCAGAGGGTCTCATCCAAAACTACTTACAAGGGACTATCTGGGGGTAATGGTTGTGTCATAAAATTATGAGCCCATTTTTGTGTGTATTTACCACACGGGCAAACCCATCCTTCTTCGGTAGCAATCAGAACACCGTCTTTATAATAGTCTCTTGGTGTGATATTTACTTCACATTCTGGAGCTTTTCTATCACAAGTAAAGGGGTGGAAATGACCTTTCATTTGATAATCATTTAGATTTTTAATCTGATCTTCTCTCCAAGGAGATTTACTTTCATCGAATGGTTCCATATTACTTATTACATTTACATTGTCCACACTTACAAGTTTTGGTAGCATTCATTTTGGGAAGGGGTTGAGACTTAATCTCTTCTAGGCTTTTTTCAAAAGCATCAGATTTTTCAAGGATTTCGTTCAAAACGATTTCATTTAACATCTTTAATCGTTTAGCTTCTGCTAAAGTTTTGGTGTAATCTATTGTATTTTCCATATTATATAATTTTTTCAAGTTGTTCTTCACGATGACATTGTTGACAAAGGTATCGAGTTTCTACTTTTGTATCATCCATCTTTTTACCAAAGAGTTCTTTAATCTTTTCAGTTATGGTTAGTTTTCTTGATACAAAATATTTTTCTTTATCTAAAGAAATTTCTTCTTCACAAGTGTGACATTTAATTTTTGGGGACATCGGTCCCATAGTAATGGAACCACCTCCTCCACCATATTCTATATCATATTGTTTCATATCTTATTATATTTATAATAAATAATTAGTTTTTCAAAAAAATAGACCCCACTTAAAGTGGGGTCTAGACCGGTTACGTCGCTACAACCATCTTACACTTGCTTAATTCCTTATCTGGGTGGGTTCAATGGGAGACAGACTAACCGGTAATCTATATATTAGTGAATCCAACCCTTCTTTTTAGCGGAATCATAAGGTATAGTAATCATGACTATTGTGTCACATTTACCACTACTAGTTCTCATATCGGAGATGTTATTGGAAAAGTTTCGGTTCATAACTTTACAAGAAGTAATAAAGTGATTGGTTGAACCTCGGTTATTTAACCAGTTTTTACCAGCGGTTTCGTGATAACTCAACTCAACTTTCCAACCATAGTTCATAGCGGAGTCAAGTACTTTTACAAGTCCTTCCGGTTCGTTGTCGTTATCTAATGAGAACTCAAAGTCAGACGCGGTACTAGTCATACCAGTCTGGGTAAGATTCATATGTCCCTCCCAAGACTTCCAGATTAAACCGGACTTTGAAAATTTGTTTACAGTACCGATTCGAGTACCATTTGAATAGTTTTCAGAACAAGAGCTGAATGTCATGATTGTTGCGATCAACGCAAAAAGTGTGATTAACTTACGCATATTTTTTATTTTTTATAAAGATATAGTTTCTTTTTCAGATGACAAAATAAAGTTATTATAAGAATATCCATAACCTCTATCTCTATCGGTTATAATAATATATTCTTTTCCACCTAGTATAATAGTAAATGATTTTGGTGGATTTTCTTTTAAGCTTTTGAACTTTTCATTTAGTGCCTTATTGATTTCGTCAATAAGAACTGAATAAACAAGTCCTTCAAGTCTACCAGATGTAAACTTTTGAGCTTCAAAAATCTTCCTACCAAACTCGAAGTTTGTTTCATCAGCAATCCAGAATGCTAGTTTCTCATCTCGGTTTTCAAACTTAACTGTTTCATGACCAATAGACCATCCTCTCCAGCTTTTATCAAAACTTATTCTGAAGCTTCTTAAAGATTCTTTACCATCTTTACCAATGTAATGATAATAGACTTGTTTAGTACCCTCACCGGGTAGGGTTTCACCAGCTTCACGGATAAGATCCCAATATACTTTCTGTCGAGCTCGATCTCTCTCTTTTACTTTAAGCCATAGTGAGTGTAGGTCTTCAATAGACCAGTCTTTAGGTTCTCGTTTGAAACGGTACCTAAATATATCTTTATGTTGAAAATTTGTTTTAGCTCTCATTTTACAAAGATAAGAAATAAAATTCATTTTTTTATATATACACTATGATTAAGAAATTTAATAACTTTTCGATTAATGAACTCAAAAGTTCTACATATTTAAGTGCTGCTAGTAAGTTAAAAGGTGGTGGTCATGAAAAAAGGGGTGAGGATTTGGAAAGATGGTCTAAGATACATGATACCAGAGATTTTGGTATATTTAATTTAGGATTTGAAATAAGAGAGTTTGAAGTAAGATCTAGAAGAGATGGTGGGATGAAGTGGGAAAAGAGTAATGTTCCTTTATCATACTTGAATAAAAAATTATCAGGTGATAGAAAAAGTCTTCTCGACGGATCAAGATTAGTTAAAGGGTCTCCAAACTCTTGTCATGTATCTACTTGTTTATTAGATGAAATTGAAGAGATGTATAGTACACCTAGGGAATGTACTCATTTAGGATTAACATTTGGATTTATTCCGGAAGAAAGCAATGGTGTTATTTATCCTTTTTATTTATGTGTAGATTTAGAATGGGATGATGAAGATATGTTTGTGGTAAAAGATTCAAGTGCTTGGATAGATGAAACAGCAAATGATTTTGATGGTATTTTCTTTTTTTCTGATAGGAAATCAGCTGTTAACTTCAAAAAGTTATTAACTGAAGATAATATTAGGAGATTGGGTGAAATTGATGAGGTTAGAGATTTTTTTGTTAATAATGCCAGAGATTCAAGTCAATGGAAAAAGTTCTTTACTACTTTACAAAGTATAAATACTAATAAAATTTATAGATAAAAAAACCACTCATATGAGTGGTTTTTTATTTATATTTTTTCAACTACCTTAATAAGACTATCAAATTGACTTATTATTTCGGGTAATGATCTACGTTCCATATATCTAGGGATTATAGTCCATGAGTCTGTTCGGTTAATGTTTTCAAAAAAGTATCTAGTTTCTCTAAACCTTTCATATCTATCTGAATTTATAACATTTCTTATCGAGTTTAGCTTTGCTGAAATTACTTCTAGATCCTCTATACATTCTATTTTTTTGTCTTTAAAAAATTTATTCATAACTGCTTTATTGAACTCGTAGTATTTGTCTAAAATAGGTAGATATTCTTTATTATCGTCTTGTAAACCTTTATAAGCTTCCCTCATTCTAGTATTTACTATCTCGTTGTACTCTAAATTTTTTCTGGTTATATCTGAAATAGATCTTTTGATCCTATCGAGATAGTATTTTTTATCATCATCATCTTCCGATTTTAAGAACTTAGATATGTTTGTAACAGTATTACTAAGTGTATCGAAATTTCTACTATTAAGTATATACATACCACAATTATTCCAACCAAATAGTCTTATTAATAAAGTAGGTAATTCTTTTAGATCTGGAGATACATTTATTCTATCAGAAAGTGCTTGAATATATCTTGCTATGTTTGCTTTTCTAATTTCTTCATCTGTTTTTAAAGCTAAAACATCTGTTTTTCTAATAGTTCTTTCAGCTTTTATATTAGATACTTGTTCTTTGCTTGGTAGAGATATGTTCTTTAGTTCCTTCCAATCCAATACAAGAGCAAAGTGAGCATCTTTTAATCTTTTCTCTACATCTGATGAGTCACTAAGATGAAATTGTGAGTATCTATGTGTAGCAATAGCATTCCAAGTATATGGGTCAGCTTCTTCTACTTCTTCTACTTCTTCTACTTCTTCTCTCTTCTTTAATAACTCAATACTTCCTTGGAAATCAAGTCCACCAATTTCCCAACTGTTTTCAGCATAATTTCTCCATTCAGTACCATATGGGGTTCCACCGGATTGAGAATCTTGTAATAAAAAAACACCACCACTATTATCATTTTTCCATATCATACCAATAACCTGTCCTCTTCCTATATTGACTCTTACAATTTGACCTTTTGTAAGAGTTCCTACTTGAGCCGTGTTTCTTGGAATTCTTCCAACAATATCATAATCATCTATATTTCTTGAGAACTTACCAACACTACTTGATATTGGGGAGTGTTGGGTTCTTATTTTTCCGTCAGTTGCTGTTGTATTAACATATACCCCGTCTTTACTAAACCAAAATTTAACCCATTTAAGGTCTATGTTGTTTCTTTTCTTGACTCCAGTTCCTCCACAAATGGGACAAGTTACCATTCTGGTAGATTGTCCCCATTTTCTTTTAATCATACCACCATTACAGGTTTCACCTGGTACTTCATATCTTGGAAACGCACTACCACTAGTTGCATCACATGGTTCATCTTCTAATGTAGTATTTAAATTAAGAGCTCTTTTAAATGGTAGGTATTGAAATTGATCGTCTGATAGTTTAGATAAAGGCATATCTAAACCACCTGTAATATCTTTAAGAAGATTAACAAATACATCTCTACTGTCTTTATTTATGAAAGCTAGTGTCTTTCCGAGTATTTCGGAATCAAACGCTTCAAAGATTCTAATATATTTTAATTCTGGTTTCATATTTTTGGTCCTACAACTTCTACTTTTGTACCCATTGATTTCAATGAGTTAATATATGCTTTATTTTCTTTATCCATTAGTATATCACTTGATATAACCAATTTACCTATTTTCAATCCTGTAATCACATCTTTTATTTTGTCTTCAATGGAGAAAATAAGTTGTAACTCTTCTAATGATTGGAACTTAGAAAGGTTTAATCCATTTGTATCACAAGCCACAAGTTGTAGTTTAGTTATATTAGGATTAGATTCTTTAATGCTGTCTAATATATTTCCACTGAACTTACATTTATCAAATGCGAATGAGTTGGTCTTAATATTCTTAAATACCGATAAGTCTCTAAGTTTTAAGAACTTAAACTTAATCCAAGTTGGGTTCAATGGTAGTGATAATAAGTTTTCGGGAATTCGTGTAGTCTCGATAACTATTTCTTCAAGTTTTGCTTTGTTTGATATTTTAACTCTACTCCAATCTATATTAGATGATAAGTAAAGTTTTTTAATATTTGTTCCAATAAATAAACCCTTTTGTAGTTCAAGTCTATCCATGTAAGGTTCGTATTGGTTTTTAATATCAGTTGGTAAATCTGGTGTGTATAAATAAGTCTCACCACCTTCAGAAGTTTGGATATTATTAGAGTATTTCTCAATAATCTCTCCCATAACGTCTTCCATTCTATCTGGATAACATCTATCAAAGTAGATTTTAGGTTTTTCTGTTGTATCAAATGATTCCAAGTTTCTAACCATCATACGACATAGTGGTAAATGATCTGATATAACTTCTTTATCCCAAGTTATAGGTGTATCAAATACTATAAATGCTGGTATTGAGTTAGGATCAAATACATTACCTAATAATAACTCATTATAACCACCGGTATAAAGATGTTGGCAAGAGGTATAGTATTTAGATATAGATATATTTAATATGTCTTTAGGATTGTGTTTAATAGAAAGATACATTTTTTTAGCAAAAATGTTATAATCAACATTATATTCACCATTTTTTGTATCACTTGATGTTGATATCAACTTTTGTATCTCACCACTTTGGAACTTATCAGTATCAACTACTGCTGAATCTGGGTAACATCTGTTAAAATCCGATATAAATGAATTTATGTTAACAAGGTTATTGGTGAAGAATACTTCACCTTTTTCCTTAGCTCTTTTCATTGGTCTACCATCTTCACCCATTACCGGTCTACCTCTTTCGTCTTTAACTAAAACTTCGGTAGCTTGTGTTTCACTAACAGATATTTTTCTAAAAACCGGAGTTGATAAGTAACTTATTTGATCTATAGAAGGTTTCTTTATATCGAAGTTCTCCATTGTTTTCTTAGTCTTCTCATCTGAGAAGAGTTCAGGTTTAACCGATAGTTTAATGATTTCATTTAGTTGATCTGGTAATGATCCAAGGAAGTCGTATATACTTTGTAGATCACACATAAAGAAAACTCCAAGAATATTAATTTTATCTTCCTCAGATATTTCCCATTTCCCTTGGTTGATATTATCAGTTGGTTCTATTTCCTCAAGTTCTAGATATTCCGATCCCCAGTTTGCTTTAATAGCACTTGCTTGCTTTGGGAAGATAACATCCTTAATTTTAGCTTCTTCATTTAAGAAAATACTTCTCTTTTTAATCCATTTCATGTTAGTATATATAATTTACAGATTTATTTTATATATATTATTTTACCAACATGTAAAAATGAATTTATTGTATTTAATATATAAAGAATATGTCTAAGATTAATTTTAATAAAACGGTAAGCCATTTAAAAGAAAAGAAGAAGATATTATTTCTATTGACTTCTAATCGTTGGGAAAAGCATGATGAAATGCCTAAATCATCGGCACTTGCTTATATGATGCAGGAAGAATTGGGTAAAGATGTTGTTACTATCATAGATGTTAGTAAGCTAAATATACATCCGTGTGAAGGAAATGTAAGTGGAAAGGACGGGAATGGATGTGGGGTAAAGGAAGCTAAGCTAAAAGGTGATAAAGATAAAACTGGTGAGTTAAGATGTTGGGCTTCTTTTAATAATAATGATGACGAGTTATATAAAATAGTTAATGTATTGCTAGAATCGGAAACTGTTATATTTTTTGGATCTATTAGATGGGGTAAGATGAATGCTATATATGCTAAACTTGTTGAAAGACTAACATGGATTGAAAATAGATGGGCTACATTAGGTGAAAAGAATATAGTAAAGGATATAGAAGTTGGTGTTATATCAGTGGGTCATAACTGGAATGGTGAAGAAGCAGTTAAGCTAGAGAAGAAAGTATTAACATTTTTCGGATTTAAAATTCCTGATGTTTTATTTTGGTCTTATCAATGGACTGATGATGCTTTGGATGAAACCAAGTCTGGTTATAAAAAGGATCCAAAGGATTTTGTGGATGAGTTTGGTAAACTTATTACTGAAAGTATTATTAAATTCAAAAACTATTTTAAATGAGGGGTCACGACATCCTAGCATGGTTTGGACGCTGACCATCGGTTAATAACCTTTATTCGTCAACCTCTGAATGGGTTGATATAGCATAGTATTTTCTTCAGTCCTTGATGCCGCTCCCTCAAATTCAATATAGTAAGAGTGGTTCACAAAACACTCAGTTTTTGGGAGAAGCGTCTCCTTTCGTAAACGCAAGGCTTCTTCAAACCTCGACGCGATTTTGTTTTTATTTACTCGTATTGTTAAACAAAGATAAGACATATCTTTTAATCTAACAAATCATTTATTTTTTTATTTCTTATGTACTGGTTTAGAGTTAATAACTCTTCTTTATGAGAAAGAGGTTTCATTCTAGATATAATTTTATATATCCTATCTGCATCATAGTCCGAACCGTTATAGATAATTTCCCTCAAAGATCCATATATGTTATGGTCGTTTAACACAAAGTCAAAATCTAGTAGATAATAAATATATTGTTTTTTATTCATTGATTATATCATTTATCTTATTATCTCTTACAACATCATCTCTCCTGAGATTCTCCGGTATAGGTGGAACTTTAGAATGATACCACCACTCACTACCGTCATATTCACCCCTTGAACTCCAAGTTCCATCTTCGAACCAAATAGTACCAAATAAATGTTGTGTACCATATCCACTATCATAATCATGATCGATTTTTTTAAGAAAATCATCCATTTCATCTTTGTTCCAACCTCTACCAAGATTGGCTTCGATGCACATACTTATAGATGTTTCATCATCATAAATATTTATCTCAATAGTAGCACATAAAACCTTAGATCTTACTGATATGTGATTTATAAATTCATGTTTAGCGTTACTATCTCTTGCCATTTATATTAGTTCGTTTAGTTTTCTTTCTCTTTTTACTTGTAAAATAACACCTTCCAACTCTGGAAAACATTTGAGATACTTCTCAACATTATCTTCTATTGGGTCATATATACTCCAAAGGTAGTTGTTTAGGGCCATCAGTAAACCCTACGGATGACATTTTATATTTTACGCTTTTTATTACAAATTTTGTTCTAAAAACGCCTTTTTCATAAGGATTTTCGACCTTAACTGTTTCGCATAAGGGAAACAGAGACCTCGGTTAATACTGAATAGATTTTATCCATGTTACAAATATATGAAATATATTTAAAATAAAAAAGAAAGTTGAAATAGTCGATTTGCGGTTCGACACCTTCAACTTTCTTTTATCGTTTGTCCAGACCTCGCAAATGTCCGAAGTCACTAGCTCCTATTTTGGTTCGATTATCAACAGAGCTTGGTTGATATCTATCTGCGAGTAACAGA
>Ga0114962_10002297_pt1 | contig 16066 bp, 18 predicted proteins | sample C_130820_MF_Meta_FD_87017 | JGI IMG/M metagenome (GOLD analysis project Ga0114962, IMG submission 87017) | Freshwater microbial communities from Lake Croche, Canada to study carbon cycling - C_130820_MF_MetaG | ecosystem: Environmental > Aquatic > Freshwater > Lake | place: Lake Croche, Canada...
CCTTACTAACAAGACTTATTTGATTCGCTTCTTTTGTAGTCATAAAATCCCTGAGGATCTTCCAATGTACCAATTCACTTAACATGGCATCCGCTTTAATTGGACTACGGTGCCCGCCACCGCCCCTATTAATTGGACTACGGTGCCCGCCACCGCCCCTATTAGGGCTCCGACTTTTTGATCTTTTTCGGCTCGGACTTTTTTTGCGCATGGACCTCGTCGTCACTGGCATTTGTTATATATAAAAGACAGTCGATCGCCAAGCCGAAAAAGTCGGAGCCCGAAAAAGGGCGGTGGGCACCAAAGTTCGGAAAAAAGGTGGGCACCGTATTCCAATTAAAGCGGGCTCATAAATAGTTTTTTTCGATTGTTTTTATCAATTATAATGCATTATATTTCGCAGAATCCATGCTCTTCGACGGAGATGGCCCCCCTCAAATGTGACTAGTTAATAAAACTGGTTAATGCCTCAGCTGCACTTGATATTTCGAAAGCAGAATTTGATAAGTGCGCAAGGGCCTCTGCGCCCTCCATTTCGCTCGCGTTAAAAGTGTGGCCCAAGGTCCAATCGTAAGGCTTTCGGCCCCTCGAATGAAGGTACTTGGTATACTCATGAATTTGTTCAATTGCATTGCCCCCAACCTTGGGAACGCCGTGCATAAACATTGAGCCAACTTGAAAAATCATAAGAGTCTTGACATTGGGTCCGCAGTCAAAAATGAGACGATTGTTTAAAGTGGCCTCCAAATTGTCCAATGAAACCACATAGAACTCAATCGTAGGAAAGTCCTTGATGAAGCATCCAGTAGTTAAAATAATATTAGAAATAATTGCCATAAAGGATGGTTTTGAAAAAATTGTGTTGTCATCGTCAAGGTATGATATGACTCTATCAAACTCTTGACTCACTTTGAAAGCAGCTTCAGGATTCATTTTCCCCATCAAACTAGACCTTGATTTAGGATCGCGGAAGATTTTCTTAAAAATTGTAATTACATGGGTTTTCAAATTGTTAAATGATCGGTTGCCCATGGTAGCACTTATGATTGCATCCAGTAAGTTGTACATGCGCAGGCCTTGAAACTCCATATTTAACATTCTGTTGAAAACAATTATGGTATGTAAAGGGGGGGTTATTAGAAGGTAAACGCCACGTGGCATCAAAAAAAAATAAAATGTCAAATCAACGCGCGCCATACACACAAAAAAAAGGCTCTTACCTGTCTATTCGATGCTAGATTGAGACGCTCTGCGAAGCCTTTTTGCGCGATGGCCTACTTTTTCAAATGAATGAGAGGTAAAATATTTTTTGAAAAAAGTAGGGCATACTTATCATCATGATTAAAAAAAACATCATGATGATAAGGTACAAAAAAAACAAGAAGCCATATAATAAATGCCAGTCACGACGAGGTCCATGCGCAAAAAAAGTCCGAGCCGAAAAAGATCAAAAAGAGGCGGTGGGACAAGCCCGAAAAGAGGCAATAGTCACCAAAGTCCTGCTCCAGCTCGACCCGCAAGGTCAAATTATATTATTAATGAAGAAGAAAAAACCTTAAAAAGAGACAATATTACGTTAGATTTGTCACAATTATTTCGAGACAAGTCGTCTTCTAATAATAGCACATTTATCAGCGATTCGCGTGGCACTACATTGTATATTAATGAAGATTTTATTGATATATACTCAGGAGCTGTAAACATTCAATGGGAAAATGTTCCTTACGATGTATTACAACAAGTGAGATCTATTTTGCTTTCTAATGTAGACATTAGAGATGCATTTAAAAATTGGAAATTAATCAAAGGCCACACCAACTTCGAGGCCTGACATATATAAATTTGAGTAATACAATATAAATTAAAACTCCTCTGCAATGGAAACGGTCTTGCTGGAGCTCTTCTTGGCCTTCTTCGTGGTGGGGCTGCCTGCAGTGCCTGCAGCAGAGCTGCTTGCTGCAGAAGCGCTTGTTAAAACGGCCTCTTCGGCTTCGCGCTTCCTGGATGGCTCGGCCTCGATATTGAACTCTTCCTCTGCAGGAATCTCCTCGAGGTCGCGCAAATCGTTGCTTGACATGGCTTGCTGAGCAGCGCGAGATGCCAAGATAGGATCCACAAAAGTCACAATCTCAATGCCCTCAAGCTGAGTCTTTGCCTTAGGGGGCGCAGGCGTAATAAAGACCTGCTTGGCAGCCAGAGTGACACCAAACTTGGAAGAAAGCCAAACCATGGACGGATGGAACACCACACGGATCTTGCAACCAGGCTGGCAGTGCTTGGGGCCCACAAATTCCCACATGGTGTTGCCGGAGGCGTCCTTGATTTGATTTCCCGCAGGATCCTGGCAGGGTGTCCAGGCAGCCATTTTTTCCTTGCCAGTGGTCATGTCGGTGCCCTCGCAAATATAGAACTTGGTCTGTTCCTCATTGGGCCCACCATGGCCCTGCGAATCAACCAAACGGGTCTTCCACTTGACATCCACAGGGTACCTCTTGTCGCCTTCGCCCTTGTACAGAGTTTCCTCCACATAATCGGCCCAACCAGTCACCTTAAACTTGACTGTGTCATCGTAGCGAGAACCGTCAGCCTTCTCGGAGCCCTTGCGCACACTCATGGAATGCATTTGACGCAAGTCGGCCTCGGTCTCAATGTCATCGGCGGCCTTGCCAAACCAAAGCTTCTTATTCTGGACAGCCAGAGAACGGATCTTCATGTCCATTGCTGTCAGAGCATTCTTGAAGGTCTCATTGTCCCCAAAACGACACTCAAGTGTGAACTTGTCAAGGATTTTGCCTTCGCCTTCATCAACAGGCTTAACGGGCCAGGCCTGGTCGAGCTTGGGCGTGCTGGAAATAATTCGTGAGCCATTGTACTGCAAAAACACGAGCTTTGCCTTGCCTAGCGTGCGAGGTGGCAGCGCGCTGATGCTATCAAGCTTTAGCTTCTCGAGACTCTCAATTGCAGACATCTTTTACTATACTGAATAGCTAGATTTCTTTTTATTCGAAACGCGCTTGCCTTGGCCTACAAACTTATTTCTCAAACTTATTTGGACAAATTTTTTATCGACATCACAAACTTATTGCCACATTGTCGATGCTAGCGCTTCTCTTAGGATGGACCTGTGAGAGGCCACGCGAATCATGTATTCTAGTAGTAAAGAGTACCTCAAGGGTTGATTTACTTTTAAAATTTCTTTTTAGTACACAAAACACATTAGTCTTTTGCGGCACACACGATACGACCCATGCAAGTATTTTAAAGGCATGCAAAGAGCGCTTATGGGCCCAAGGACCCAAATACATTGTAATTTCCAATAAGTGTCAAACACTAAAGATTCTTTCCAATAAGTTGGGCCTACCTATGAGAGCTCTCATCATCAATTACGCTACCCGCAGGATCTCCGTGGGATCTTGTCAAGACCTGCCAATCATTCATAAACAACTTGAAACTGGAATTCCTTGGCATATTGAGACCGATTACTTTGAGACCCTGGTGCCCTTTGACATTGTGACATTTAGCAATGTAGCTGGCTTGCCTGGAATCATTAAACTTTTTCTAAATGGATCAATGGCGTACAAAACGATTGGCCTAACTTATTTACTTGGATTTATAGCTTCAGTGGCATATCACAGTCATCATGAACAAAAATATCAGAAAGTTGATGCCTTAATTGCCAAGGCAAATGTCGCGGTACTCCTTGTGGCATTTCAGTGGTCCTACAGTTCAATAGTCAAGGTCACCATTGCATTCTTTTTTTATTTGCTTGCTATGGGCAGAGAACGGAGTGTTTTGCGCTATCGTTACACTCTATTTCACACCCTATTTCATTGCATGATGGGCCTCGCGTTCTACGAAGTTGTTTCAGATACATTGCAATGATGCAATGATGCATTGCAATGCATCCAATTAATGTATCAATGCATCATTGTCATTCAATTATTGCTAAGCGCGCGCTACGCGTCGACCGCCGCGCAAATGCATCGAATGGCACAAGCTACACTTGCGTAATTTTGTCGTGTAATTGGTCCTTGATTATTTGTTTTGACATGTGCTTCAAACGAAGCCAACAATACTTTTTGCGGATCGCATGTGCACCATTGAAATGTATTGCTTAGGGCACTCGTGATGACGTTACCGAATTGACATTTGCACTTAGTGCCGTGCCTCGCATACTTTGCATCAGGCAGTCCATATTGAGCAAACATGGCAAAGCAAACATGGCAAACATGGCCATTGTATTGTATATTTAAACTTATTCAAACTTAACAACATTAAATACAAACACTCAAAAAAAATGGATCTCGTGTTTTTGTATCGTCTTGGTCTAGCAGTGTCAAATTGTATGCGCCTACTACGAGATCGAGGCTATCAAGTTCCAGATCCTTTGGGCCCCTATGAAACTGCTGGACTTTTGTACAAAAAAGCCAAGCAAAATAAGTGTTCCTTGGGCGAAGCTGTACATGAAACTTATAGGCGCTCGGATGGCTCCATGTTAGAATTATGGTCCATCGACAGAAATTATGATCAAATCAAATGCAAGGAGCGCATGGTTTCTACTGATCAAATTAAAATGTTAAATGAGAGTATTGCAAAAAATAATTCAATGGAGCACATCATTTTGTGCCCAAACAAACTGAGTCCTCAAGCAAAAAAGGAACAGCATCAGGGTCTCTTTTTGCTGTTTGATGACCTCTTAATAGACATACCAAGGCATGAACTGGTATTGAGGCATACAGAAGTTTCCGAGGCCTGCATGAAGAGCTTTTTGGGCCCCAAGATGAACAAGAGTGATTTGCCTATTTTGCCGACGTCGGATGCAGTTGCTCGCTGGTATGGCTTCAAGAAGGGCTCGATAGTCTTTGTGGACAATCCAGTGATGCCTTCGTTTCGTTACGTAAAATGAGTGCATATCCAAATAAAAAATGTCAAGTAATGAAGAATTCAATCGCAAGATGTTGGGACTCTTTTATGCACAGTCTGCACAAGCTGGAAAGGCATTGCCCCATGCTCCATATTGGGATGAACACAAGAAGCAACGAGAAGTTGAACTTCAGAGCAATTCGCAGAGCAACTTGCAGAGCAACGTGCAGAGCAAAGTGCAGAGCGGAGATCACCTGAAGTCTGCCAAGCAAAAAATAACTGTGGAACATTCTTGAATCTAATTGTGAAAACGAAGGCGCCTCTCGGGCACAAAGCCGTTCCATTTTCTCATAAAATCTAGCAGTTTTTCTTGTTTGATGGTCCCTGTAGAGTGCAGGCTTACAAGAGGTCCTCCGTTGGGAGCCTCCATGATTGTATAATGATAATCAAATTTAAAATTATCGAGAAGCAAACCAATCATGGTATGAAGGCCTACCTTTGAATGGTAGCCGGAAAAGTCAATAGTGTAGATCATCTTTTATTTATAAGTTTGTAAACAAAGTTTGTAAACAAACAAAGTTTGTAAACAAAGGTTTGTAAAATTTTCTACGCCGCTTGTAATAGCCACAAACAGAAGAATGTTCTTGTATTGTAGACTCAGGACCTATAAGAGTAACAAGTTTTTGGAGTATTACTTGTGCTCTAGTCCAAATTCAGCAGTTCTTGACTTGCCGCAGCAAGCACTCCCGAGGTTTCGAGGTCGCGAATTGGCGCCCTGCTTAGTCCTCGAAGCCTTAACAGTGATACTCGTTTCCTCTAGCGTACCAATTGGACCCATTCGGCGTACAAAAGAAGACATTTTACGGGATGGAGCGTGGGCCTCGTACTACGATGCCATGCCCAAAGGTCTACCCATTGGCATAGCAAGTCTTCACGGCATTCATATTAATGCAACTTTGAGTCCATTATTTATTAATGTAATGCCCAAGATTTACCAACACTTTGGGCTATCCTTTTTGGATGAGCCTTATGTGGTTTACCATGGGACATGCAAAGATTCTGTCAAGTCCATAATCAAAGAAGGCTTTCAATCTACATTTGGCATGCTTGGTCACGGCATTTATACAGGAACTTTTTGGAAGGCCTTTCGATTTGCAACCTTGAAACAAGACTACACATTTCGAAAGGGCGCCGTCCTTCGATGCTATGCATTTTGGCCCAAGGTGTGGATACGCAATGCCTCAAGCAAAAAATGCCAGTGCAAGGACTGCGCCACTTCCACATACAACATTCCCGATCATGAAGGCCATTGGACCAAAATGGCAGATGCAGTCATGGTATGGCCAACTTGGCCAATTGAAAAGGGCCACATTAAGAATGAAGAATATGCATGCAAAGACTCTAGCACGCTTTTAATTGAATCGTTTGGCCATGTAGAGTGCACCACACAGACTCATGAGCCCTTTAACAGAGACCTTTCGTTGTTATAAGCTGCGACAGAGGCGTAAAATTTAAAAAAAAAGGCCTTTAATGAATAAATGCTACTTTGTACCTTGTTACCATTTCATCACGTGGGTGCCATTACAAGTATGGACCTTTTGGAAGTCTATGTAACAATTCGATGGCGAACCTATGAAATAAAATTTTGTGGACCTTCGGACATCACGACAAGTATGCCAATCAATGAGCTCGCGGATTCCGCATGGATCCACTTAATTGGTAGCTCGTTTTGTAGGCTCACTGCACTAATGAATTACTCCAAGACCAATGCAGGCTCAATTACAATGCTTGAGCCTGTGGGCATACGCATCTATTTGATAAAGGATCAAATTATGCAGTGCATGAATGCCACGCAGTTGTGTTCGCCCAACTTTTTAAGCTTTGAGACCTCGTTGCGCAAGAGTCTCACGGGACATCTAGTGATTGAGGCCGAATCTAAGCGCAAAAGGCCTTCTTGGGACCTTTGTCCCAAAACAATTGACATTCCAAGTACAGTGGAAATTATAGACTCGAAGCTGTTTTGGTCCTTTAAAGACCAAATGTTTCTAAAGAATAAGGGCCCCTGTATTTCAGTCAACATTAATCCAAGTATACTGGTATCAGATGCCACAAATACGTGGTATGATTTGGTACTGAGTCAAACACTGAGCATCATGTCCAGCCATCAACAACGAAGACGCGCTGTTATGCCCGACTCAAGTATAGACCTCTTTGTGGCACATAATGTCATATTGGTTCTCACACACAAGCCAGAATGTTGGACAACGGCCTCCATTGGCCTCAATGTGCCCTGCGAATTGCTTCAATCTAGAGGCCTTCAGGTTTCAAAACTGGCAGGACCCTTGGTAGTTCTTGCAAGTCCCGAAGCAGTTCTTCAAAATTTACAGAATTCATGCGATTTGGATGATTTGGTGAAACACATCTTTTCGCAGTGCATGTTGCCTGAGACCTGTTTTACACAGAGACGTCGTATCATCCTCAATTCCTTGTGTGCAAAGTTTGAGTCGTTTGTGCTACCAATCGATTTCATTCAGTTTGGCACCATGATAGTGGACGATGCAGAAGCATTTAAACAGCAGGGCATTGTGGACCTCCTGACATTCAAAGACAATTGTCGTTATCTTAAATTGGTCAACATTTTCAAAAACAATACTATGACCAAGCCCAAGGGCCTGACTTGGCACCAAACGAAAATAGCGGCCTATGATTTTCCCCAAGAATGGTCCTTGTCCTTTCTTGCTCAGAGCATGGAGGCCCACACTCAAATCATACCAATCAACAAGTCCATCCTGAAAAAGTTTCGAGTCGTGGGCCATTCAATCAAGCCAACCATATTTGAAGACCGCATCGGAAACTTGTTTCAAAGCGGCCTACTACCAGGAATTCTACATAAGGACGCCCTGCAACGTTTTAGTGGCAAGCCAGTGCCTTTAGAAAAGGCCGAAGAACTGATTTACTCACATTTCAAGGCCACTCGAAAAAGTTTTGGATCGTACAAGATCGATGACGAGACTCCTGACCTGAATGAAAGTTTTGTGCTGAAAACACTCAAGGCCGATGACAAAAATTGCTGCATATGCTTCGAGACCAATGATTCGCTTGGACTGTCCATTTGTGGACACGTGTACTGCGAGGAATGTATCAAACAGCATTTTCATGTGGAGTGGTCTCAAAATAATTACAAGGAATGCGCTCAGTGCAGATGTGCCCTCATGTTGGCGGATTTCTTCTTTGTGAAGGCCTTTACCAATGAAATCTTTGTGGAAGTCCAATCATCTGAAAAGTTGGCCATCAATAACTTCTTAAGTAGTTTAAGGTCCAAGACTGGTCTTGATTATTGGACTCCCAATTTCCAGAGGCAAGCCGTGGAATTAAAGCACCTTGTAATCGAAGACCTTGGCACTGCGAGGCCTATGGACATCATCAAATCTTTGTGGACTAACTCCACCAGCATCATGCTTCACGTATTTTTCAATGAAAAGGACCGAGGCCTCTACAATGCCTTTTTAAGCAGTTTTTAGGTTTTGCTCAGTCGGAACAAACAAGTTTCTTATATAATAAAAAAAACATTTGTAATGCCAATTCACGGTGGTGAAGCAATGACAAGATCCTACTTTAATAAAATTAAATATGTTACCAATTTTGCATTGCAGACGAATGATCCTTTTTGCGTATATTATGCAATAAACAATCTTATTCAAGCCAGTCCCTTCTCGAAAGTTAAACACATAATTTCTTTAGAAGATTTTGATGCATACAAGCAAGAAATAAAGATCTCAAACAAAAAATTGTACATAAGATTACTTGCACCCACTGAAGAAGACATAATGAATAACGATATACCAGCAGGTACGCCATACATGTATGACAAACTGGTTCCCTGGTTACAATTTATTCATCTAAGAGTTGAATACGATGGTGTTATAAACCATACGGCCAAAGAGGAAATCATAAATTACGCTATTCCGAAAAATATCCAACAACCTCCTAGTCGCGAACACGAGTATTATTTAGAACAACGAATGTTTATTGACATAAATGAAAAAATACATTATGCCAAAAGCACACAGCCTTTTACTAAAGATCCACGATTTTGTATTGGAACACTAGTATCAATATCACGTGAAAATGATTTACATTCTGCACCACACATATTTGCTATAATATGTATGTACCCTCAAAACGATCAAGGATTATCACCTAAGTATCTCGTAATGGATTCAGGGTTTAAGCATTTTTACTTTTTTGATGAGAAGCAGTTACGCTCCTATATTTTTTCACACCAAATCATATGGAGCATCACTAGAGTATATCAACATGGTAAGGATATACACAGCAAACTAAGATCAAACTTAGTTGTAATTGTTTAATATTAAGAGCTCCTGTCACTAAAGCCTCCAAAGGGAACCCATGTGCGAAGTCCGTTAATAGTAATTGCTCGAATTGATGTGATTCTCAGAGGCATCCGTGTTGGAACCACCAAGCTTTTCTTTTTTTGTTTGCAAAGATTTGCGCCAACCCGCGCCAACCCGCGCCAAGGCGCGTTGCGCTTTAGCCCTGTAGGCCTTCGATACCTTTACAAAACTATGATTCTCGAAACAATGGAGTCCACTAAAAATACGCTGGTTTTCTTGATGGATTATGTAATCAAGCAGTTGGAAGACACCAACGAAAAGTTTATAGGCCTTCGAAAAACAATCGAACTGATGAGCGAAAGTCTTTATGATGCCAAGGTCTCCAACTTTGTGCACGCGCGCCTACTGGTTCTGGAGCCCAATGAAGATCTCATTCACGAGACCATTGTAAAGCTTTTTAGTAAAAAAGTGACCTGCAAGCTGGTATTTAATCAGCTTTGTATTATGGAACCATTTACAAAAGAGCCAGGCGAAGTATTTCTTGTACTGTCCAACGAAGAGCCTCCCAATAGCTTGTTTTGTAAGTGGAGTGACATTCCAGAGCTACAAGAAGGCCAGACCTATGAGGTCAGCAAATTGATGGCAGAATAAATTGATGGCGAAAGAATAAAATTTCGCTGCATATAAATAAAAAATGCAATTTGATATTTTTTTTAAAGATACCAAGTTCCAAGAGTCCGTCTTAAAAAAAGTACAAAGTATTAGTAAACGTTCCTGCATGACAAAAGATGGAGGCGTATACCCAAGCTATGCAACAAAATATGCGAAGAATAAAGCTGAAATTATTTTTATAGCTAGACACGATTCTAAGGCTGTTGGATTTATTTTAGCAAATATGAATGGTGTCAATGAAATTTACCTTGCTGTGATCTGTTCTGATCCTGGCATGGGCGGACCTCTCATTGATTTTTTTCTAAAGTATGCAGATGACAGGAATTTGTCTGTTTCTCTGGAAGCAATGCCTAATGTACTTGGTTTCTATTCAAAGGACAAGTATGGTTTTCAGTTTCGTCAAAGCTGTTCACCAAATGCTCAAGTCATCGATGCATCTCCTATTGTAGGTCGCAAACTAAATGGAGCTCTGACTGATGATTCTGTCTTTTCTAAATTTATAGAGCAATTGCAAGAACATGGCTTTAATAAGCAAAAAAATGGAAATTGCAATAAAAAGAATCTCAAGGCTTCCGAAATCCTAGAAAACCACTGCGAAAACGATGGATACACCATGTTTCGCTGCGGCCAGTCCAAGGGCCAGTCCAAGGGCCACGCCAAGGGCCACGCCAAGGGCCACGCCAAGGGCCACGCCAAGGGCCACGCCAAGGGCCACGCCAAGGGCCAGTCCAAGGGCCACGCCAAGGCCCCTTTGCGCCGTTCAAATAGGATTCGTAGGTCCATTAGTCGACTGCAAGTGGGTCGTTAGAGTCCTTCGCCAATCATGGGATCAAAGGGTCCTATGAAAAGCGTTACAGACCAATGAGGATACATGATTGCAAAGACCAGACTTCTTTCAATAATGCTATTGAATTCCTGGACCTCCGAAACAGCAGCTAGCTTTGCAGCCAAGTGTAAGGGCAACATACTGGATGGCCTAACTAGATAAATGGAAAAAAGGCTTGCTACCACTGCTAGAGACAGGGAACTATGACTGACCTTGCATTCCCAAAGAATTTCAAATAGCGACTGAATGGCCATAAACATGTCTGCTCTTGGTTGAATTTGAATTAATTTGCACATATTTTCCGCCGTTTTTCGTATCGTTTCGAGTAAGAGCTTTGAGCCAAGATGGGTTTCTTTGAAATCAGGAGAACCAGTAACCAAAATGAGTTTCTTGAGGACTACTTGTTTTTGAGAATTTGCTGGAGGCAATTGACACTTGGCCCGTGAGACCTTCAAAACATTTTCTTTAATATAAGAGGCCAATTCTGAGGCCTTTGGTCGTTGAGATGGATCCCATGAAAGCATGCTGGAAAGTAAATACGCCATTGGCTTGCTCTTGTCCTTTAAAAGAGTTTCAATCACATGGAGCCTGTTGGTAGGATCCTCAGGAATCATGCTTTTCAAGAAAAACAATATTTCATCGGGCTTTGTCATTTGAATAAACGGTCCAAAAAAGGAGTAATAAAAGGACATGCCAAGTGCCCATATGTCGCATTTCTCATTGATATCAGTGTTGGTTGCCAGTATGGAGGCTCTTAGAAGTTCAGGAGGCCTATAGTCCAGGGTATACATTTCTGCATCATGAGACGTTTCAGGGTATGGATTTCTTGACCAAGTTGCTAGACCGTAGTCACACAAAAAGGCCTTATTTTCGTTGGACAGCAAAATATTGGCGGGCTTAATGTCTCCATGTACAAGTCCAGATGAGTGTAGCCTATCCAACTGTTCTAAAATGTCAAGAATCCAGTAGACCACACTATCAAGTTCTTCTAACTTACGAAATTGAATTGATTGAAAGCTTACGGGCGCTCTCTCCATGGCAAACCCAAAAAATTGATGGGTGTCGTGTTGTATGCACAGACCAACCATTGGCAAGGAATACCCAAGTTTTAGTAGCAGGCCTTCCCGTAAAACTGTATGCGCATACTTTGAATTTGTAGTATCAATTGGACATTTAAAAGCTATTGTTTCATTTCCAAAGACCTCTGAATAGGCGCCTGAACCGATAAGACCAATGTTTTTTAGGCCCTCAACGAATACGAGGCCTCCGTTGAGTCTTGGCAGCGTAGCATCCATGTTACATCGAACAGGTTTACACCGTTTGCACCACATTTTTAATTAATTTTGACTTAAGTTTCAATAAGTTTGTACCAATGGACCACTCGAGTCTTATTAAAAAAGAAATGAATCAACATGTCATTGACGGGCACACCCCAACCACCAAGGGCATTACTTATTTAGAATACATGACATTTGAAGTGCTCATCAAGTGGCTTTTACAACATCAAACAGATTCAAGCAATGAATGTGACTTGAAACGGGCCCTCATGAACATACTTTTAAGCGTTGACCCTAATTGGTACATTTACAATCTGTATACTATGGGCCATTCCATACGAATCATTCTCAGGCGTCTCTGCGATTTCATGGAGCTGCAGAATGGGCAGCAGCATCAGGCGCCGCAGCAGGTCTCGCCGAAGGCTCCCGCGGCATCCATGGCATCTATGGCAGATTCTTCCAAAGAGGACATATTTACGTTTGAAGAAGTACAAGAGCCAGTATGGACCAACGATATGCCCCAATACTCTGCTTCCTTTGATTCTTGGGCCTACCATTGCTTGGTAAATGGTCTTGTGCATCCTATGACTCGACAAGAAATTAGATCTCTGCACGGCAATTCCTCAGAGCCCTTCACCTTCACAAAATCACAAATAAAAAAATTAAGACAATCTCTGGAAGTGCCGATGGAACTTGACAATAGTCCTATTGACCTAACTCAGATCACAATATTTGAGAGTATATATTCAATACCCCATGAGCGGTGCTATTCAACTATGATTCTCCAAAATCGATGCATCTATGAAATGAATTGGCTCAATATTACTTTGGACCTCATGGAACAGGAAGAAGAATTGCATGAACTAATGATGTCTTATCTGGTTCCTCATTAATCATCATAATAGTAATTAATGCCAGACTCTGCCCCCGTAGGACCTTTAAATGCATTCGGTGGACTCATTGCGGTACTCATTGCGGCCCTTTTAAGATCCAATTGTTCACTTTCTTTGTTGAAGTCATCAATCTTTTGTTGAACTTGTTTTGCGTTTCCCACAGATTTACATGATTTAAATTCTTCATTGCATTGACCCAAAGAATTTATCTTTTGAACTTCACTTACCATCGATTCATAGAGATCTCGCTGTTCTTGATTTAAATCATTGCAATCAAAGTCAGTTTCGAATGGAAGTCCAGTGTACCTAACAGACATTGCGCGGGCACCACGATAAGGACTCTCGCAAAGATTTTTAAAAAATACTTTTTTGCCATTTTCAGAATTTCGATTTGAATAAGCTTGACCTTGCTTTTTAGAAAAATCTTTCAGAGCAGTGCCTGCCATGGACGCCTGACGACCCACGAATTGGGCACCTTGAGACAGGCCCGTTGAAATACCTTGGACAGCGCTTGATCCAAGACTCATTGCTGATCCTGATAAACCAGACGCAAAATCAGACAAAGCCCTTGCGGCCTTTTCCCGTGAAGGTCCATATAAAGCCGCTGCTTGCAACTTGATCCACGCTTTTTGAACATTATCGGGAAGACTCATCAATTTTTGTGCATTATGCTCCATAAGAAACCTTTTAGCGCCCTCAAGTTCAGATGAACTTGGGTACAGCACATACCCGCCTTCTATGCTGCCTCCGCGCAAGCTCCTCCGTCTCAAGCGTTTGCTGCCACGGCGTTTATGAGGCGAAATTACAGTAACGCTAAGTTTGTTACGATTGGAGCCCCTTTTTTTGTGTACGTAACCGGTAACTAGACCCTTTACATTACGTACTGGACTGCTGGAAATGTCCTTGTGGTACCTTATGGAACGTTGTTTGCGAAATTTTTTGAGTTGACCAGGAGTCACTTGGGGTAAATAACCACCGTTCATATTTGTTTTATAGACTTCATGAAAGTATCCAAAAGTTTGGGGCCGACGAAAATTGATATGATCACAAAAAATGCTTATGACTCAATTTAACAAAGGGAATGTCAAATCGAAAAAAAATCGAGGTCAAGGCATCTGCGGAGCTCGCCTTCTTTTACCTTCAACTTCAAAAACAATTTAAAAATATAGAATCTTATTTGGAATTTCAATGGGAAGAAGCTAGAGCTATATATGTCAATAAAGAAATCAGTGATAAAACTGAATATTATCTCGCGGTCGGCAACATACATAGGGACGTTTTAAATGATGTTAAAAATTTGTTTATTTTGGAAGACGCTATAAAAAGGTCTAATGTAAAAAGTGAAGGAATTTTAGAAGCACTGACTTCAGAAACCTATAATGAATGCGATTGTACTAAGGAGTATAGTCAGTATAGTCAGACCAGTGTTCCTGTTATGTATACTGAAGGCAAGCTTATATCGCAAAAAAGTGGTGAGGAATTTAAAGGGCTTTCAAACATAGTAACAGAGCTTCAAAATGCGAAGAACGCTCAAGGAATTCAATTTATTGGAAATTTGTATGTACTTGGTAATTACAGTAATCAACAAGTAATCAACTTGCTTCATTTCAATGATAGTAGAATTCGATTTGTCATAGATGATTACTATGGTACAGATAGTCCTGAGAAAAAAATGCAAAACTTGGATATTTTTTTTCGGTCCAATTCATTTAAATACGTAAAAAAGGTTTTGTCATCGGCTGAATGCTGTCATGTTCATGTTACGAAACCCTTTCTATCCTCAAAACCGGAAAATGGGTTTCATTATCGTGATTATCTATCGTTAGGCATTCTGGAGGTACCAAAAAAACTGCTTAGAACATGTGCCCATCCTGTTCTTCTTTTCATAAATGCATTAATTCGTAGTGGAACCTATACCTCCTCTTTTAATGCATTTATTATACAAGAAGTACAGTCTTTTTTTGGAGTTTCCTTTGACATGGCCAAGAGTTTCGTAATAGACTACGTTTACATGGGTGGAACACCTGGCGCTAAAACAACTCGAGACCTTATTATGTATGAACCTCAGAAAAAAGCCTGGCTTAGCAGCATGGACATAATTAATGAAAAAATCAAGTACTTTCATTTATTTTGCCAGGACATTTCTAAATCTGCTGTTGACAGAGTTATCAAGAAACCAATCTATACTGATAACATGCCTATTTTCATTTTAATAAGCGATATATTAAAAGAGAATGATAGTGAAGTGAGTCCCGATGTAGATGTTTCGTTATTTATAAAATCACCTGTTGGAACTAGTATCACAAAATCTATACAGCAAAACTATTACAAAACAATCCACCAGACAACAGAACTAATACGATTTTATTTGCAAAATCCTCAAATTAATCAGAGGTTTAAACGGCCCGAAACACGGTCCACAACACGGTCCAGAACACGGTCCACCTTACGGCCCGATACACTGACCTCAGCGGAGTCTGAAGTATTGCCTTTCACATTAGACGATTATAGAACCTTCATTACAATATTTCAAGAGGGAATTTCGCGCGGACACAACAACAATTTTGATATATCAATAATTCTTGTAACGCCAAAAAGTCCTGAATATAAAAAGATTGATTCCAAGGGATATTATTTTTTATTTTATTATTACGATATAATATATATATATTGCAAAACTGAAAATATGTTTCATCGGATAGTAATGTTTCTACGATCGAAATTTATTGGAATTGCATATGAAACTGTACATTCTAAAGAAAATTCTTCATATAGTAATTCTTCATATAGAAAACAACAAGTTACATTTAACCTGGATAAAAGCATTGTAAGACATAAACCAATAGATTTTAATTTGTAATCACATCCAACTTTTTCTACAAGAAGTTACTGGTCTAACATAGAGATGACATAACAATCAAGGCCCTCTTGCACGCTACATTTTTTTTTTACAGTCAAAAATTAATTGAATACTAAATAAATAAATATGACCACTACTAGAAGCGCATTCAAGTGCCATCTGAGTTCCATTAGTTTAGATTTTGAAGATGCACACGATGTAGGCCTCAATCGATTTGTTCACGTGGAGATACACAATCGGTGGACCGAAAAATTTGGCACTGCATTTCCTGATTCGCACATCAATGATATAAAGCAGGCCTCTCTTTTTGCAGTCGAAGA
>Ga0114962_10002300_pt1 | contig 16063 bp, 11 predicted proteins | sample C_130820_MF_Meta_FD_87017 | JGI IMG/M metagenome (GOLD analysis project Ga0114962, IMG submission 87017) | Freshwater microbial communities from Lake Croche, Canada to study carbon cycling - C_130820_MF_MetaG | ecosystem: Environmental > Aquatic > Freshwater > Lake | place: Lake Croche, Canada...
TGCTTCTTTAGAAGCGATTGCAGCCGCAAACAATACGCAGGTTCAAAAGTTAGACAGTCTTGGATACAATAATAATAGTATTCAAGGGGTTGGCGCTGAACCAAAACTTATTGGTGCTGCATTTAATAAATCTCTTGTAAATAAAATTAGCGATCCAATAGTTGGTAATAATGGTGTTTTTGCTTTAACTGTGAATAATTTAGGAGCGATTGCCGCTCAACTAGATGCAAACACATTTAAATATCAAATAAGCGGTGAGCAAGCAAATTTAATAAGTGGTTCTTATAGGGCGCTTAAAAAATCAGCAAAAATTGTAGACAATAGAACAAAGTTGTTTTAGTTTACTCAAAAAATATTTTAAAGCCCCCTTATTAGGGGGCTTTTTTGTGTACCATCAAATACAATAAACAACGTATTTTTGCATTATGACAAGCGGATTTACAAATAAAGTGGCGGATAGTGGTATTATAACCATTGATTTAACTTCTTATATAAACCATAACGAGTTTGTCGCATTTGATATTAAACCCTATTTGTTTATGGAGTTAATACTAAAAGAAAAAGATTTTAGGACGGCACTTACTAGTTTGGACACGAGTCTATATCAAAACAAGGTGGTTGGTATTTTTTGTTCTGCCGATGCAATAATCCCGATGTGGGCAAACATGTTGATTGTTTCTGCCTTGCAACCCTTTGCAAAAGCAATTTATTTTGGCAATGAAATTTCTGCAAGAGATCAATTTTTATTAGATCAAATTAATAGCATCAATAAAGAGGATTACATAGATCAAAGGGTAGTAATAAAAGGATGCGGAGAAACACCCATAAACGAAGGCGCCTATATTGCCATCACACAAAAACTGCGCCCTGTTGCTAAAAGCATCATGTATGGCGAGCCATGTAGCACCGTCCCTGTTTATAAAAGAAAGGACTAGTGCGCCTCTAACCAATTTTTCCCTACGCCAATCTCTGCTTCTACCGGAACATCATTTGGAAGCTTCATCGCACTGGTCATACAACTTAATATTAACTCCTTTAATGCGGGTAGCTCCGACTCAACAGCATCAAATACCAATTCATCGTGTACTTGTAAAATCATTTTAGATTCCCATTGTTTCTTTTTCATTTCATTATGAACCCGAATCATGGCAAGCTTAATCATATCTGCTGCCGAACCCTGTATAGGAGAGTTAATGGCATTGCGTTCTGCAAATCCCCTCACCGTAAAATTAGAACTATTAATATCTCTTAACCAACGCTTGCGACCCATTAATGTTTCAACAAAACCCAACTCTTTAGCATTGTTAATTTGTTGGTCCATATATTTTTGAATATTTGGAAATTCCTTTTTGTAGTTGTCTATAATTTCCTTTGCCTCTGTTCTGGAAATGCCAAGGTTATCTGCTAAACCAAATGCGCCCTGTCCATAGATGATTCCAAAGTTTACACTCTTTGCTTTATACCGCATTTCTTTTGTTACATCAGCTTCTGCTATTCCATACACTTTTGCCGCGGTTGCGGTATGAATATCCTTACCTTGTTTAAAAGCTTCACACATATTTGGATCACCACTTATGGCTGCAACAATTCTTAATTCTATTTGAGAGTAATCCGCACTCACCAAAACCCGATTAAGATCCCTAGGAATAAATGCTTTTCTAATTTCCCTTCCTCTTTCAGATCTAATTGGAATATTTTGTAGGTTGGGGTTGGTGCTACTTAGTCTACCCGTAACAGCTACGGCTTGCGCATAACTTGTATGTATCCTACCTGTTTTAGGATTTATTAATGCTGGTATTGCATCTACATAGGTAGACTTTAATTTTGTAAACTCTCTAAAGTTTAAAATATCATCAACAATTTTATGTTTCGCTGCCATTTTTGAAAGCACTTCTTCCCCCGTGGCATATTGCCCCGTTTTTGTTTTCTTTGCTTTTGGATCTAACTTTAAAATATCAAACAATACTTCTCCCAATTGTTTTGGTGAGGCTAAATTAAAACGCACCCCCGCTTGTTCAAAAACACTTTCCTCAGCTTTTTTAACCTCTTCTTCTAAAACCTTGCTATAATCATTTAAAAAGTCAATGTCTACTTTAACGCCTTCAAATTCCATATCCACCAACACGGGTACCAATGGATTTTCCACCTCCTCAAAAACACGGTTTACCTCTTTTTTATTTATTAAGGGAGCAAAACAATTTTTTAATTGCAGGGTGATATCGGCATCCTCTGCAGCATATTCTTTGATTTGTTCCAAAGGAACATCGCGCATGGTTCCCTGGTTTTTTCCTTTTTTACCGATTAATGTTTCGATAGATACTGGTTCATAGCCTAAAAATTGTCCACTCAGCAAATCCATACTACGCCTGCCTTCTGGCTCTATGACATAATGTGCTAGCATCGTATCAAATGTTTTTCCTTTCAACTCCACCCCATACCACTTTAACACCAAGAAATCATATTTTAAGTTTTGACCTATCCAGGTTATGTTGGTATTATCAAACAAGGATTTAAACAAGGATAAAATATTTTTTGCACTGTCCTTATCATCTCCATCATTTGCAACGGGCACATAATAACCCTCGTGTTCTCTTATTGAAAAACTAAGTCCTACTAATTCCACATTGTTTGCATCAATACCGGTTGTTTCGGTGTCAATACAAATTTCTAGTTCCTTAGATAAAAGCGCTACCAAATTTTTGATGGCTTCCTCTCCAACTATAGCTTCATATTTATGCGCTGTGTTATTTATATTTTTATTGACTACGAGCAGTGGTATATCTTCATCTTGAGTATTTTCTTCCAATTCATTATTTGTTTCATCATTTGCTTCCAAGACAGTTTGCGTTCCCATTGATGAATCTAATACAACCGTTTTAGTTTTAACAATCTTTTCTTTAGGTGCTTTAACTTCATTTCCAAACAAGTCCACTTGTTTATCTTTTGCAGCCTCCGTCACAACCTCAAACTCACTACCCAATATTCTTTTGCCCAGTGTTTTAAATTCTAACAAATTAAAAATTTCTGTAAGCGCTGGTATATTTTTTTCTGATAGTTTATAATCTTCTTCGTGAAATGATACAGGAACATTGGTAATGATTGTTGCCAATTTTTTACTCATAATGGCCGACGCTGCACCTGCGCGCACTTTCTCACCCATTGCGCCCTTAATCTTGTCTGCATTGGCTAAAACGCCCTCTAGGGTATCATACTCTTTTAATAATTTGGCAGCTGTTTTTTCACCCACCCCCGGAATACCGGGTATATTATCAGCTGCGTCACCCATTAAACCCAACATATCAATTACTTGATCTACTCGCGCGATGTCCCACTTTGCTTTGATTTTTTCTGCATCTAATATTTCTCTTTCATTGCCAAAAGCGGGCGGTTTCCACATGTATACATTGGGCTTAACCAATAGCTGACCATAATCCTTGTCCGGAGTTACCATATAAACTTCATAACCCAGGTCCGCCGCCTGCCAAGCAAGGGTTCCAATTACATCATCGGCTTCATACCCATCACATTCAACCACTGGAATATTAAACCCTTCAATGATGGCTTTAATATGGGGCAGTGAGCTTAATAAATCTTCGGGGGCTTCTTCTCTATTGGCTTTATAATCCGTAAAATCGGTATGTCTTTCTGTAGGTGCATGTGTATCAAAACATACCGCTATATGCGTTGGATTTTCTTTTTTAATAATTTCTAATAAGGTATTCGTAAAACCAAATTGTGCGTTGGTATTAATTCCAGTACTGGTAATTCTAGGGGTTCTTATCAATGCATAATAGGCCCTATAAATTAAAGCCAATGCATCCAATAAATATAGTTTCTTAGCCATGTTGCTAAGGTAACAAAAAAACATCCCCAACGCTGCTGCGAAGGGGATGTAAATTTAAAACAAGCAATCGAAAAGAGGTTGGTATGAACAACCCAGTCTTTTATTATTTCAATTTGTATTTATGCTTGTAACGCTCATACAATTGTTTTTGTTTGTTATCCAACGAAATATCTCTCCCTTGAATAAAAGCTTTTGTTACTTGGTTTCCGCGCATATCTAAAATATCGCCTTCGCTTATAATGATATTGGCATCTTTACCTGTTTCAATGGAACCTGTAATATCATCAATACCCAGCACCTTGGCGCTGTTTAAGGTGATCGCAGTTAAAGCCTCTTCCTTTGATAAGCCATAGGTAGCAGCGGTTCCAGCATTAAAACTAAGGTTTCTTTGTTTTGTGTTTTCGCTCATGTCGCTTAGCGAAACCAAAACACCCGCCTTGGTTAATTGTGCTGGTAATTTATAAGGCTGGTCAATATCGTCGTCTTCGGTAGCTGGTAAAGCATGTTGGTTGTCCAAGATAACAGGAATGTTATTTGCGGCTAATATAGGAGCAATTTGAAATGCTTCTGATGCACCCACAATGACCATTTTAAATCCAAATTCTTTTGCGATGTCAATAGCAATTAACATTTGCTTTACTTCATTAGCACGTACAAATAATTTTTGTTTACCATCAAATAAACCCCGAACCGCCTCAAACTTTAAATTATTGGTTGCGTGATTTTTTTCTTGTAGATAAGCTTTTGCTTCGGCAAAGAATGTTTTAATCGTTTCTACTTTGTTGAAAGCCTCTTTTAGTGGATCTGTAGCCTGCGGTTGACGCATAAAACCTCGACCTCTTTGGCGCACTACAAAAGAAGGTAGTTCAATAAATTGTCCAATATCTGACTTGTATGCGGCGTCTTCATAATTCCAAGCATCTAGCTGAACAACACTTGATTGGCCATCAATTAATTCGCCTTCGGGAGCAATATGTGCCAATAAAATACCATTAGATCTTAATACATTGATAATTTTTGAATCGGTATTGTAGGAAACCAAAGAACGAATACTTGCATTGTTTTCGCCAATTTCAACAAGGTCGTTGCTTCCTCTTACCCCATTACCTACTTCTTTTAATCCTAAATAAGAATTAGATAAAATTAATCCAGGATATACCTGTTTGCCTGTAGCGTCTACCACTGTTGCGTTTGCGGGTGCAGATACACCAGCACCCACCGCCGTTATTTTACCTTTTTCAAAAACAACGGTAGCATCATTAATAACCGTTCCGTTACCAACGTGTACAGTAGCATGTGTAATTGCAGTTGTGCCTTGTTGAGGTCCTACTGGATATATAGTTTCTTGAGCAGTTGTTACTTTAGATAACAATGCAAGAGACAATATTAAAAAGGGAGTATATTTCTTTTGCATGTTTTAGTTTTTTTCGTTTTCATAAATAGTTGCGATACCGTCTTTGTGTTCATGATCGCCACAGTTTAAAATAGTTTGTAAGCTTGCCATTGCTGGTCTTGTTGGTGCACCTGCTTTTTTGTCGCCTAACATTTTTTGAATTAAACGTGCTTTTTCTGCAGCCACCGTCTTGTGCATTTCATTGTCTTTATTTCTGTCAAAATATATAGTACCATCAACTATTGTATATAAAGATTTTGCGTAAATACTTAAAGGATTGTCGGACCACAATACCAAATCGGCATCTTTACCCACTTTTATACTTCCCACCTTGTCAGCAACGTGCAAAGCTTTTGCTGGATTGATGGTTACCATATTTAATGCCTCTGTTTCTGATACGCCACCATATTTCACTGTTTTTCCTGCTTCTTGATTTAAACGTCTAGCCATTTCTGCATCATCAGAATTGATACAAACATTTAACCCTACCTTTTGCATAATCGCAGCATTATATGCAATGGCATCAATTACTTCCTGTTTATACATAAACCAATCAGAGAAAGTAGATACGTTGGCACCATGCTCTTTCATTTTGTCGGCTACCTTATAACCCTCTAATATATGTGTGAAGGTGTTAATCCTGAAACCATATTTTTCAGCAACACGCATGGTATAAGTAATTTCTGGTTGTACATAAGAGTGACAAGTAATAAAACGTTTCTTATTCATGATTTCAACCAATGCATCCAATTCTAAATCTTTTCTTGTGTTAGGATTTGCCTTCATTGCTTTTTGATAATCTACCGCTCTATCAAATGCATCTGTTAAAACTTCTTCCACACCCATTCTAGTATCTGGGAAACGGTTGTTATTTGGTGCTGTTGTTCTTTTAACATTTTCACCTAAGGCAAATTTGATGAATGGATCTGCGCCCGCAAATTTTAATCCCTCATCACTAGCACCCCAACGTAATTTAATTAACTGGGTTTGACCCCCAATGGTATTAGCAGAACCGTGTAAAATATGAGAGGTTGTTACACCACCACTTAGTTGTCGGTATATATTAATGTCTTCCGGGTTCATATTGTCACCAATACGTACTTCGCTTGTTACGGATTGCGCACCCTCATTAATAGACATTGCTGCAATATGTGAGTGTTCATCGATAACACCAGCACTTAAATGTTTTCCAGTACCATCAATTACCTTTGCAGTTGCATCAGAAAGGTTGTTTCCAATTTTTGCAATTTTACCTGCTTTTACCAATACGTCGGTATTTTGTAAAATGCCTTCTTTTTCACTGGTCCAAACGGTTGCGTTTTTAATTAAGATGGTTTCTTGAGTTGGCAATGTTTCATTTCCAAAACCTACAAATGGATAAGTTATTTTAGCCAATGCTTTTGTTGAGTCAACATCTTTTTTTCTTTCGGGTGTTGATGCTAATTGGCCCACTAATGTAGCAGTCCAAGTAGTTTTATTGCCTATTGCATCTTGCCCAACTCCGTTCCAGTTATTACCAACGATTACACCCCCCAACCTAACTTGTTCTGCACCCTTCCCTTTTTTATTAGGGAAACTTACTTTAATAATTGATTCGTTGACAGCTACCTTGGCTGTTAATGTATCTTGACCAATAATTTGTGCAGATAAATCTTTTTTAACTTCTAAATTATATTCAGTAGTTGTGCCACCGTTTTGAATTGTTAATTTATATTTTCCTGCAAGGTTTACCCATTCGGATGCATTTACATCATATTTTTTTCCTTGAACCCAGTTTTCAATAATTTTTGCATTAGCATTAAAAATAGGTTCTGTTGTAATTATAAAATTAGCCCATTTTCCTGCTTCAACTGATCCAACTTGATCATACACACCAATTTGAGTTGCTGGTGTTTTTGTTAATGCATCTAAAGCTTTTGTTTCTGATAAACCAGCATTGATTGCTTTTCTTAAATTTGTGAAAAAAGCTTTTTGATCTTTCATTTCAGATACACTAATACTAAATGGAATGTTTGCTTTTTCAAAAGCTGCCGGATTGGTTGGTGCTAATTCCCAATGCTTCATGTCTGCTAAAGAAACAAAACGTGCATCATTGGGATCTTCCACATCCATCGCTGCAGGAAAATCAATACCTATAATAAAAGAAGCTTTTGTTTTTGCTAGTTCATCAATTCTTTGATAACCATTATCGCCTCCCTTTAAAATATATTGAACCCCAAATTCAGCACCAATTCTATTGGCTCTTAAAGTAGACCACTTGTCGTCTGCTGCAAATATTTGTGGTAAAGATTGTGTTGCATTAAATGCTTCTAAAGAAAGATTGGTTCCCTCGGTTGCAGGTTTTGTTTGATACCATTTAGCATCTAAATAGGTTTGACGAAGTAGTGCAATGCTTCCCATTAAACTTCCAGGGTAAGATTGTGTACTAGAACCTTTCTCAAAAGAATAGACAGCGGCCGCTTTAGATTTGATTAAAGCTTGGTGTGCATCATCTGTTGCAAGCGTAACCACTGCACCTGTTCCACGCGCGATACCATCTTTTACGTGTGTGAATACGGTTCCAAATCCATTTGCTCTATAACCACTAGCTGCAGCCTCATCTGTTGCAAAAATTTCAAAGGCATTTGTTTCTGGTTTTATTGCTTGGTTCCAATTGTATGCGCCTGGTTTGTTTGAAACAAATTGTGCAGGTGCACCATAGTTAAAACCACCCGATGGTCTTTTTGGAGCACCAACTCCATAATCGGTATAAGCGTCTACAAATGATGGGTAAATATATTTACCACTACAATCAACTACAACTGCGTCTGCAGGAACAACTACGTTGCTACCCACTGCAATTATTTTACCCTGTTTAATTAGGAGGGTTCCCTTTTCAATTTTTGTTGTAGAATTTTGCACAATCGTAGCGTTTGTAAATGCATACAAACCAGAACGAATATCTCTCACACCATTAACGGGGAAAGTCTCCTGTGCATTTGTTGCAACACTTACAGATATAAGTGCTAGCCATAAAAAAATCCTCTTCATGCGCGACAGTATTTTAAATTTTAGAATATTCTAAAGCTACTAAAATACTAGTTTGAAAAATCGAAGATTTTAAATTTTTTGATAGATGGCTATGTATAATTACCTACCCATATACACCATTAATATTTGAACATCGCTAGGGTTCACACCGCTTATGCGGCTGGCCTGGCCAATGGTTACAGGTCTAATCTTTTTAAATTTTTGTAATGCTTCTATAGATAATGCCGCTACTTTATCATAATCAAAGGTTTCGGGAATCACCAGGTTTTCCAAAGAAGCCATCCGATCCACGATTTCTTTTTCTTTTTCAATATAGCGCTCATATTTTACCTGAATCTCGGCTTGTTCTAAGAACTCGGTTTCCTTTTGATCTAGTTTTTCTTTTAATTCAACGCTATGTGCTAGAATTTGTTGTAGGCTAATATTGGGTCTCAGAACTAGTTTGGAAGCTTTTTGCTTTTCATTTAAAGCTGCTGATTCTACGCTTGTCAAAAATGTATTTATTTCTGCTGGCTCAATAGAATGCGTGTTTAATATATTTTTAATATCTGCTACTTCTTTGTTTTTTAAATCTACACGACGCATCCTTTCTTCCTTTGCCAGTCCTAGTTTGTAGCCAATCTCGGTTAGTCTTAAATCCGCATTGTCTTGTCTTAATAGGGTTCTAAATTCTGCGCGCGATGTAAACATTCTATAAGGTTCATTAGTCCCCTTTCCAATTAAATCATCAATTAATACACCAATATAAGCGTCGCTTCGATGTAAAATAAATGGAGCTTGGTGTGTAATTTTTAAATGCGCATTCATTCCAGCCATGATGCCTTGACAAGCCGCTTCCTCATATCCAGTGGTACCATTTATTTGACCAGCAAAATATAAATTTTCAATTGCCTTTGTTTCCAACGTATATTTTAATTGCGTAGGCTGAAAAAAATCATATTCTATCGCATATCCAGGACGAAACATTCTAGCATTCGCAAAACCAGGAACTCTACGAAGCGCTTCGTATTGTACTTCTTCTGGTAGACTTGTACTAAAACCGTTCACATAAATTTCTACTGTATTCCAGCCCTCCGGCTCTACAAATAGTTGATGGCGCTCTCTTTCAGCGAATCGGTTAATTTTATCTTCAATACTTGGACAGTATCTTGGGCCAACGCCCTCAATACGCCCGGCATACATTGGACTTCGATCAAAGCCTGTCTTTAAAATATCATGAACAATCGGATCGGTATAGGTAATCCAACAAGAACGTTGATTTTCGGGTTTAACCCTAGGGGTATCCAAGTAAGAAAAACCAACTACTTCTTCATCACCCTTTTGTTCTTCCATTTTGGTATAATCTAAACTACGACCGTCTACTCTAGGGGGAGTTCCCGTTTTAAGTCGATCCGATTCCATACCAAAAGAAACAAGTTGCTCTGTAATACCCGTCGCTGCTTTTTCTGCTACACGGCCACCACCAATTTGCTTCTCTCCAATATGAATGATTCCATTTAAAAAAGTACCACTGGTAATAACCACCGCGTCTGATTCTATTAAATGCCCAAGACTTGTTTTAACTCCGCAAGTCTTGCCGTTTTTTATAATTAACTCGTTTACTGAATCCTGGTAAAAATCTACATTGGGCGTTTGCTCTAACATCTCTCTCCACTTAGCCGCAAATAAATGTCTGTCGTTTTGAGTTCTTGGGCTCCACATGGCAGGTCCCTTGCTCTTATTCAACATTCTAAATTGGATTGTACTTAAATCTGATACAATTCCACTGTAACCACCTAGAGCGTCTATCTCTCTAACAATTTGTCCTTTGGCAATTCCACCCATGGCCGGGTTACAACTCATTTGTGCAATGGTCTGCATATTCATGGTCACAAGCAAAACCTTGCTACCCATATTGGCCGCTGCCGCCGCCGCTTCACAACCTGCATGCCCTGCACCTACTACTATGACATTGTATTTTGGAAACATAAGGTTGCAAAGATAAGACTGGATATTGTAATTAGATGTTCCATGTGGAACATCCTTGACATAATTTTCGTAATTCAATACAAGCAATAGAAAAAATGTCTATTTCTCGACTCTCTTTCGCAAAGCTCAAAGTTCGCTCGAAATAGCATTTCTTTCTATTTCTCTAAAGTGTTCCACGAGAAGAAGCAAAGCTTCTGATAAAGGAGTACGTTTAAATAAATGTTCCATGGGGAACATTTATTTAAACGTACTACCCCGTCAATTTCATATAAGCTTTCAACCACTTGTCCTCCATGGACCTCATTAACTTCACATCTGCAGGCTTTTTGTCCTTGTAGCCACAAAAATGTAAGGCACCGTGGAAAATCACCCTTAGCAGCTCATCGCCTTGGGTAGTTTTATGCGTTTTTGCATTCTCTTTCACCCGATCCACACTTATATATATGTCCCCAATAAGTTGACCCTTGATTTCTGATAGGTCAAAACTGATAATATCTGTATAAAAATCATGGTTTAAAAACTGCTTGTTAATATCCAAGAGGTATTTGTCGGAACAAAAAACATATTGCAAACACTCAATCTTAATTCCCTCTTTTTTCAGCCGCTTTTCAAGGAAGGCTTTTAACGCAACTCGGTTACCCAATGTTATGGATTTATCGGCCTTATTAAAGAAAATAGTCCTGCTCATAGTTGAATGTCTTTCAAATAATTATACGAATTTTAAGCAAAATTATTGCTCCAAATCTCGTAAGTATTTATCTTAGAAATGAAACTATATTTGTAGTCTATTATGAAGAAATTATCTGAGCTACATATTGGAGAATCGGGTACCATACATTCTTTTGAAAACGACGAAATCTTTTTAAAATTAATGGAAATGGGTTGTATACCAGGTGAATTTATAACTGTTGAACAAATTGCGCCACTAGGCGATCCAATAAGTATTTCGGTTGCTGGATATCAATTAAGCCTTAGAATGGACGAAGCTGAAAGTATCTTAATTACACCCAATTTGTAATATAAATTATTGATTATCAATAAGTTAAAATGAAAATAGGCTTATTTTTTGGTAGTTTTAATCCCATTCACAATGGGCACTTAATGGTGGCAAGTTATATAGCAAACCATTCTGACCTAAAGCAAATTTGGTTGGTGGTGTCTCCACAAAATCCTCACAAAACACAGAGCAGCTTATTAAATGAATATGACCGATTGCATTTAGCGAATATTGCTATTGAAGATGATCCTCAATTGCGTGTGTCAGATATAGAATTTAAATTACCTAAGCCCTCCTATACCATCGATACACTTGCCTATTTAACGGAACAATATCCGCAACATGAATTTTCGGTGATCATGGGTGGTGATAGTTTTCAAAATTTACCGAAGTGGAAAAACTTCGAAACGCTTATTAAAAATTATAGCTTCATTGTATATCGTCGTCCTGGTTTTGAAATCACAGAAACTTATGGTGCGAAAATTACTTATTTAGAAGCGCCAATGTTAGAATTATCTGCAACACTTATTCGCAACAACAGAAAAGAAGGAATCACCATTCGTTATTTGGTGCCTGATAAAGTGCGCGAAGAAATTGAAAATAATAATTATTTTAAGGAGTAGTTTTTATAAAAAAGGCACCCGTTTATGGAGTGCCTTTTAAAAAATCATAAGCGGAAAATGCTATCGGTTCATGCTTGCTAAAAACTCTTCGTTGTCTTTAGTACCACGCATGCGTTTTAATAATTCATTCATCGCTTCATCGGTGTTCATATCATTTAAGAACAAACGTAAAATATTCATCCTTTGCAATACATCTGGTGACAACAATAAATCATCACGACGTGTACTTGATCCTGTTAAATCAATGGCAGGGAAAATACGCTTGTTGGCCAAACGACGATCTAAAACCAATTCCATATTACCTGTTCCTTTGAACTCTTCAAAAATTACTTCATCCATCTTAGATCCAGTGTCTACAAGGGCTGTAGCGATTATAGTAAGTGATCCACCATTTTCAATTTTACGTGCTGCCCCAAAAAATTGTTTTGGTTTTTGCATTGCATTTGCTTCCACACCACCTGATAATACTTTACCAGAACTAGGCGCAACGGTATTATGTGCACGTGCTAAACGTGTGATTGAATCTAATAAAATAACAACGTCATGACCACACTCAACTAAACGCTTTGCTTTTTGTAATGCCATTGTTGAAACCTTCACATGTTTTTCTGCAGGCTCATCAAAAGTAGAGGCAATCACTTCTGCTTTTACAGAACGCTCCACATCAGTCACCTCCTCGGGACGTTCGTCTACCAGTACCACCATTAAATAACATTCGGGGTGATTGGCTGCAATCGCATTGGCTACTTCTTTCAATAACATAGTTTTACCCACTTTTGGTTGGGCAACTAACAATCCACGTTGGCCTTTACCTATTGGTGTAAATAAATCCATGATACGCGTACTATAATTATTTGCACTCGTATATAGATTTAATTTTTCAAAAGGGAATAGAGGTGTTAAATAATCAAAAGGAATACGATCACGAATTTCATCAGGCTTTTTACCATTCACGGTATCCACCTTTGTTAATGCAAAATATTTCTCACCTTCTTTTGGGTGTCTAACAAAACCTTGAACCGTATCCCCCGTTTTAAGACCAAACAATTTTATTTGTGAAGGAGAAACGTATACGTCATCGGGAGAAGATAAATAGTTATAGTCCGAGCTTCTTAAAAATCCATATCCATCAGGCATCATTTCTAAAACGCCTTCCGATGGGATGGCGCCGTCAAATTCTATATTGAAAGCAGGCTCTTTTTTTGGAATATTCCTGTTTTGGTGTTGATGTTGTCCCTGTCCTGGTCCGCGCTGTCCGCGAAATTCTCCCTGTTGCCCATTATTTTGGCCAGTTGGCTGTCCCGTTTGAGGGTCGGTACCCTCTGCCGGATTCACTTGTCCATCTGTTGGAGCTGTTGGCGCAGGGGTGCTTGCGGCACTCTCATCGCCAAATAATTTGGCAGCAATTTCTGATGCTTTATCATCAATACTTTGTCCTGCATTTTCCACCACCTCTTCGGTTGCCTTTTTAGCAATAGGTTTACGGGCCCTGGTTGGAGCAACCTCTTGTTTAGCTGGACTTGGTTTTTCTGATTTAGTGGTCTTTGAAGCGGGCGCAGCAACAGGCTTGCGTCCCCTTTTTGGTTTGTCGTCTTTTTCTTGCACGTTAAAACTTATAATTTTTTAAAAATTCGAATCAATTTGGAGGCTTTTGAGAATCTTTTTTGAATTTTTGGTCCAGATAATAGGACCTATTGAACTAAGGGCGATATAAATAAAACTTGGAATCGCTGCTTTCTACTGCAATGTTAAGTAGTTTTTGAATAAAAAAACAATTTTTTATGGGTTATCTTTGCCTTCCAAAACGTTCAAACTAGTTATATGTTCAATAAAAGAGTAAAAATCAAACAATTATTAAGTGGTACCGACAGTGCAAGTTCGGTTGGATCCGAAGTGGTGGTTATGGGCTGGGTGCGCACTTTTCGCAATAATCAGTTTATTGCATTAAATGATGGCAGTACCAATAATAATGTACAAGTGGTGGCGAGTTTGGGTGAATTTGATGATACTATACTAAAGCGTATTACAACAGGCGCCTCCTTAAAAGTAAAGGGTATTGTGGTAGAGAGTCAGGGTAAAGGACAAACGGTAGAAGTAAAAGCAACAAGTATAGAAATTTTAGGAGATAGTGATGCAGAAAAATATCCATTACAACCTAAAAAACATTCACTTGAATTTTTAAGAGAAAAAGCACATTTGCGTTTTAGAACCAATACGTTTGGATCGGTGTTTCGTATTCGCCACTCTTTAGCATTTGCAGTTCATCAATTTTTTAATGAGCGTGGATTTTTATATTTACACACGCCCATTATTACAAGTAGTGATGCAGAAGGTGCTGGTGAAATGTTTCGTGTAACGACACTTCCATTAGAGGGTGCTCCAAAAAATGAAGCGGGTGAAATTGATTTTACACAAGACTTTTTTGGCAAGAGTACCAACCTAACGGTGAGTGGTCAATTGGAAGGAGAGCTAGGCGCCATGGCCTTTTCAGACATTTATACTTTTGGTCCAACCTTTCGTGCGGAAAATTCAAACACCACTCGACACCTTGCTGAGTTTTGGATGATTGAACCCGAAGTAGCGTTTAATGATTTAGAAGACAATATGAATTTGGCAGAAGATTTTATTAAGCATTTAATTGCATATGTAATGCAACACAATGCTGATGACTTAGCTTTTTTAGATGCACGTTTAGCCGAAGAAGAAAAGCAATTGCCTACCGAAAAAAGAAGCGGCTTAGGATTAATTGAAAAATTAAAGTTTGTTTTGGAAAACGGATTTGAAAGAATTACCTATACCGAGGCCATTGATATTTTATTAAATAGCAATCACTATAAGAAAAAGAAATTCCAATACGATGTAAAGTGGGGAATTGATTTACAAAGTGAGCATGAAAGATTTTTAGTAGAACAACACTTTAAAAAACCAGTGATTGTAACCAATTATCCAGCAGCGATCAAAGCGTTTTATATGCGCATGAATGACGGTTGTGAGCCAGGAAAAGAGACCGTAGCTGCTATGGATATTTTAGCACCGGGCATTGGAGAGATTGTAGGGGGCTCGCAAAGAGAGGAACGTTTAGAAAAATTGGAAGCCCGAATGACTGCCATGCATATTCCATTGGAAGAAATGAGCTATTATTTAGATACCCGCCGTTTTGGTAGTGTACCACATGCTGGCTTTGGCCTTGGTTTTGAGCGCATGGTGCAGTTTGTTACGGGCATGACCAATATTAGAGACGTTATTGCTTTTGCAAGAACGCCAAACAATTGTGAATATTAATAAATTATAAAAGAGCGCGTAAACGCGCTCTTTGTTTTAATAAAAAGTTATGGGAATTTTATATGTACTAATAGGTGCTTTTTGTTTTGCAATAAGCAACGCTTACTGGAAAAAAATTACGCAGACCATTCCTTATCAAATTGGAATGTTCTATCGTGGTATTTTTGCTTCGGGTGTTTTTGCTATTTTATATTTTGGATTTAGACATGCTACTTTTTTTAAATATTGGGTAATAGCAGATTTGACCTTTAACACCCATTTTTTATTATCCATAGCACTAAGCGTTTTTAATATTTTTGGACTAATGTTTTTTTTACGCGGTATACAAAAAGCACCGGTAAGCATTGTGGTACCCGTATCTGCGTTAAAAGTATTTACAATTTTAACAGCCGTTTTTGTTGTGGGTGAAATATGGCAAATACAATATTTATATGCATTTATTTTATCTACAGGCGGTTTGTTATTATTGTATTTAGACGGATCTACACATGCAAGTGTTAAACAACAAAAGTTGGGCGTGTTGTATGGATTGGCTTCTAGTTTTTTTTGGGGAAGCTCATACGCTTTGTATAATTTTCCAATTACAAAATGGTTTGGTCCATTGGGATTTAGTTTTATTGTTGAAACCACCGCCATGTTGTTTGGTCTTGTTTTAATAATTAAAGATGGCTTGTTGGGACAACTACTTCATTATACAAAAACAATTCATATTCAAACCTATCTTGTACAAGGCCTATTACTTGTTGTAGGAGGATTGGCCATCAATATGTCTTATGGGTATTTGCCTGTAATGGTCATTAATATATTAATTATTAGCAGTCAGTTACTATCGGTATTACTTGGCTTTGTGTTTTTTAAAGAACGCTTAAACCTAAAGCAGTGGGTTGGCCTTTTATTAATAATAATTAGTTTTTATGTAGTTGCAA
>Ga0114962_10002301_pt1 | contig 16057 bp, 14 predicted proteins | sample C_130820_MF_Meta_FD_87017 | JGI IMG/M metagenome (GOLD analysis project Ga0114962, IMG submission 87017) | Freshwater microbial communities from Lake Croche, Canada to study carbon cycling - C_130820_MF_MetaG | ecosystem: Environmental > Aquatic > Freshwater > Lake | place: Lake Croche, Canada...
CACGGCCGGATGCTCACGGCCGGATGCAATACAAATTTGTCGGTGCGCATGTTTAACCTGAGGTAATGCACGGTAGGAAACTCCAAATATCGACATGCAAGTGCAAGAACCCCTAAGTTCAAGGCCGCAAGTGCAAGAGCCCGTAAGTGCAGGGTCCTAAATTCGAGAGCTTTTCAGAGAAGAGGTTGACCATGATTATTGATTGTGATGGCTGCGTAATGCGAGATCTCGCTTGCTCAGATTGTGTTGTAACAGTGTTATTGGGTCCGATAAACGGCAGTATCTCAGAACACAGAGATGCCTTTGATGTCCTTGCCGGAGCAGGTCTCACTCCACCTTTGCGCCTCGTGCAAGGACAAGGACTCGGAGATGCACATCCTGATCAGGCTGTTGGACTCTAATTCTTAAGGCATTATGGTGTGGTGACTTCGACGCCGCCACGCCATACATTGGTTATCACCAATGACTATCCGCCACGACCTGGCGGAATTCAAACCTTTATCTTTGAGATGGTTCGACGTTTTCCATCAGATCAAGTCACTGTCCTCACTTCCAATTTTGAAGGTGCTCAGGAGTTTGACGCTTCTAATGCATGGAATGTGCGCCGCTCCGAAGCGCAGGTTCTCCTTCCAACGCGCAATACTTTAGAACTAGCTCAGGAACTCATCGATGAAACGGGTGCGACTCAGGTTGTCTTTGGTGCTGCTGCTCCACTCGGACTGTTAGCCAAAAAGTTACGCACCTGCGGAATTGAGCGTGTAGTTTCGATTTCGCATGGACATGAAGTTGGATGGTCGTCAACACCAGTGACCCATCAAGGTATTCGGCGCATTGTGGCTGACTCTGATTGGTTCACGTATCTGGGTGACTACACGCTCGCAGGTATTCGTAAGGCAGCCAATCCGGAAGATTTCGGAAAATTTAGAAAGCTAACCCCCGCGGTTGATGCCAGTGAATTTCATCCTGATCAAAAGAGTGCTGGAGATGCAATTCGAGCTTCCATAGGTTTTGCCGATCGGCCAACCATCGTGTGTGTGTCTCGTTTGATGGCACGTAAGGGACAGGATCGACTGATTGAGGCGCTTCCGCTGATTCAGCAGCAGGTTCCCGGTGCTGCGCTCGTTATTGTGGGAAATGGATCAGGCTTTAAGAGATTGCAAGACCTTGCCATTCGCATTGGAGTTGTCGATGATGTGCATTTCACTGGAAAGGTCCCACAAGAACAACTTGCCAGCTGGTACGCAGTTGGAGACATCTTCGCGATGCCGTGTCGAACACGCAACGCAGGGTGGGATGTTGAAGGGCTCGGAATAGTATTTCTTGAGGCATCGGCAACCGGACTTGCCGTCGTTGCAGGGGACTCTGGTGGAGCCCCAGACGCCGTTCGCGACGGAGAAACTGGAGTCGTCGTCGATGGAAATGACCTTGAACAGATTGCCAGAGTTATTAGCGAACTACTAGTGAATCCCGACCGCGCGAAAGCCATGGGTGTAGCTGGTCGTCAATGGATTGAACAGGCATGGACCTGGGAGTACAGCTTTGATCGGCTATCTTCGATGCTCTCTGGTAATGATCCTGACGCTTAGCCTTAACTACGGAGCGACATATTGAGCGCAGCATTCTGTGGCTCTGATTTTCTTTTGGATTCTCCAAGCAAACTGATAAAGCTGATTATTGTTGCTGCAAGTAATGTCATCAGACGCACGGTCTGGATGAACATCGCGAACTTTTCACCAACTTCAAAAGCAATGTAGTAGCCCGGGTAGATGAGATTGCCGGCGAAAGCACTGATGCAGAGCAAAACTGCAATCTTGTTGAAGTGGCGAGGTGGCTCGAATGCTGTCACAGCTAGTAAACCAAGAGTCCAGACCGTGTACTGAGGTGACAAAACGCGACTTGTAATCATTGAAATCAGAACTGCAGTCAGCGCGATGTGTGCCACAGTCGCATGTTCCAGTCGTCCCATAAAACGCAGAACTGCGAGCGCACCCAGCCCAGCGATGCACGCCAGGGTAACGATGAGACAAACTGTGCGTGTTCCCTGGGCCACAACTTCAACTGCACCGTATTGCAGCGCGACCTCAATATGGTGTCCCATTGAGTTCCACATCATGTACGGCCAAGCTCCAAGCGATTCAATTTGGAGTCCTCGAGCCTTCTGTCCACTGAGGAAGTTAAAACTCCCGGGCCACCACGAAATCATGATTGCGCTACCTGCGATGAACGTCGCGGCGAAAACGACCATTGAGCGCAGTCCATCTTTGCGGGGGGTTCCAATAAGCGCTAAGACCGGCCAGACCTTGAGCAATGCGCCAATCGCAACGAGTGAACCGAATGCCTCAGCCGTGCTCGCGAACACAATGGCCGCCACGACAGCCAGAGTAGGGAAGACATCGAAACGACCTAGCATGATGGGTCCCATAAGTGCAGGCGCAGCTACCCAAATCCACAAACCCAGTGACTTGGTCGATAGTGCACGCTTTTGGGCCACAAAGAGAAGGCCCAGAATTCCGGCGTCAGCGACAACGGCAAGTGTCACAAAGCCCACAGAGGCATGTGATATGGCGAACCCCATCAAGAAAATGACTGCAGCAAGTGGCGGATACTGCCACATGGGGTCGTTCAACGGGAACTGGCCATTGTTCATGTTGCCTGCCCACCAGTTGTACAAGCCAACATCAGCTAGCCAGCCGCTGACGACATGCCACGTTTGAAAAACTGCGTACAGGGCGACGACCCGTGTGAGCATCCAAGCCGAAATTACACCAAGGTGGGAATCGATACGTTGAAGGAAACTGGATGAATTCACGTGCTTGGAATCAAGAACCTTTAACGATTGCTTGTTGCTCACGGTTGTCCTATGTGTAAATGCTGTCAATGTCAGCAGCGAAATCTTGTGTGACTAGATGTCGCTTGATACTGAGTTTTGGTGTCAAGTAACCGTTCTCAATTGTGAAATCTGTTGCAAGAATAGCAAACTTCTTTATTGCCTCAGGGTTTGAAACTGCTTCATTGGCTTTGTTTACCGCTTTTTGGAGAAGTTCGTTGATTTCAACTGATTCGGAAGGGTTTTCGAGTTGACGTTCGTCTATTCCGTTTGCCTGCAAGATTCCGGGAGCGGCATCTTGGTCAAGTGTGATGAGGGCAGCTATGAATGGCCGGTTATCTCCAACAACTACGCACTGGCTGATTAAAGGATCTGCCCGGAGGCGATCTTCCAAAACTGCTGGTGACACATTCTTGCCACTGGCTGTCACAATCAGTTCCTTCTTGCGTCCAGTGATGTACAGAAAGCCTTCAGAGTCCAGATGGCCAATGTCGCCACTCGCGAACCAATTATCTGGCAACAACACATCTTTAGTGGCAGTGCCGTTGTTCCAGTAGCCCTGAAAAATCTGCGGCCCACGGAGTTGAATTTCTCCATCAGTTTCAATTCGCACTTCAGTACCGAAAACTGGTTGTCCCACTGAGCCAATCTTGATTGCAGATGGAATGTTTAACGTGCTCCCCGCTGTAGTTTCAGTGAGACCGTAGCCCTCGAGCACCATGAGTCCCAAGCCACGATAGTAGTGACCAAGTCGAGCGCCCAGCGATGCTCCACCGGAGATTGCATGTGTCACACGACCGCCCATGGCTTCTCGCAGTTTGCTGTAGACAAGACGGTCGTAAAGTTTGTGCTGCAGGCTAAGTATCGGACTGACTCGACCAGTATCTAACGCTTCGCTGTACCTAATGGCGGTGTCTGTGGCTCGATCAAAGATCAGCCCTTTGAGTCTGCTCGCTGTATGCGCCTTGCTTTGTGCCGTGTTGAACACCTTCTCAAAGACACGTGGAACTGCGAGCAAGAACGTTGGTGACAAAGAATGCATCTCGGCAAGCAAGGCGCCGGGATTGGGGCAGTGGCCAATCGTGACTCGTGCTCTAATCATTGCTACTTGAATCATGCGACCGAATACGTGCGCTAAGGGCAGAAACAAGAGAGTCGACGAACCTGGGACATTAAATATCTCGGGAATTCCAGCGATGAGGGTGTCAGATTCAAACATCAAGTTGCCGTGCGTCAGCATGCATCCTTTCGGTTGCCCTGTGGTACCCGATGTGTAAATCAGTGTCGCAGTATCCGAAGCTGTCGCGATTGTGCGACGGTTGTCGAGCACCTCATCCGAAATGCTCGCACCATCTCGAATGAGATCGTCGAGAACTCCATCTGCAAAGACGAATTGCTTTTTCATGAGAGGAACTTGATCGGCAATCTCATTGAATGGATGAAGCGTACGGGTGGCTTCAAAAAAGGTAGCGACCACCTTGGCATCCGACATAATCCACTGAACTTGATGTGCCGATGAAGTCTCGTAGATGGGCACACTGATACATCCTGCGTACCAAATTGCGTAGTCCGCTATGGTCCATTCAGCACGGGTGCGCGAGAAGATTGCGACGCTCTGACCTGCCTCGATACCGTGTGCAATCAGTCCTTTCGCAACACCGCGGACTTGATCACGGAACTCTCGAGCGGTTACGTCTTTCCATTCTTTATTTTCAGAAATGGCAATGACAGGTGCGGTTGGAAATGTCTTGGCATTGAACTCGACATGATCGGTCAGGTTGCCTGTTGTTGGCACTGGAATGAGACCTGGAGTGGCTGCATACTTGAGCGACATTTCATGGGATGCTTTCACCCGACTCAGATTAGCGGATGAGTCTGCGATTTCGACACTGATTAGTGGCGTAACTAGGTCAAATGCTGAACTTGTCACATAGACATCTCTCTGATGAGAGTTTGTAATGTGAGATTTTGTGACTACCGTAAGAGATGTGTCTGAAAGTGACGGTTTTTACCGATTCCTCAAAAAGGTTGCGATCGGCCCTGCCATTGAGGTTAGCTTCCATCCTTGGGTTGAAGGTATTGAAAACATTCCAGCCGATGGTGCCGCGATCTTGGCAAGTAACCACCTTTCTTTTTCTGATTCCTTTTTCTTGCCCGTAGCAGTTTCTCGAAAAATTACGTTTCTTGCTAAGGCCGAGTATTTCAACGCACCGGGTGTGCGTGGGAAAGTTACTTCGGCATTCTTCCGAGGAGCCGGTCAAGTTCCAGTCGATCGGACCGGTGGCAACGCAGGAACTGCAGCAATAGCCACAGCCGTGCGCTTGCTCAAAGAAGGTCATTTGGTTGGCATATATCCTGAAGGAACACGTTCGCCAGACGGTCGCTTGTACCGAGGCAAAACGGGTGTCGCCCGCATGGCCCTTGAAGCGCGAGTCCCTGTAATTCCGATAGCCATGATGAATACCGAGAAAGTTCAACCGATCGGTCGCACAAGACCAAATTTCAACGTCAACGTTGGAATTCGTATTGGTAAGGCATTGGACTTCTCGCGTTTTTACGGCATGGAAGATGATCGCTTTGTACTGAGATCGCTCACTGATGAGATTATTTACAAAATTATGGATTTGTCTGGCCAGGAGTACGTCGATAAGTACGCTTCTCGATCCAACCGGTAGGTCATCACTAGTTGCCTAGGCAAAAGGTCCCACACAGATGTGCGGGACCTTTTGTATTGAAGTTTCGGCTAGTGCTGCAGAAGGGCACCCTTTGGTTGACCAATGCCGTCGAGGAGCTCAGTGAACCAGTCTTGATCCACATCAAACGGCTTTGCGCCTGCTACCCGCTCAAACTCACAAGCGCGAATCTCGTTGCCCTGGTTTTCATCCATACCAACAAGCCCACTTATGCCATCAAGCGCTGCACGCACCGCAACCACAGCACAGTCGCGAATGAGTTCACGGTCGCGCTCATTCGCTGGGGCCGAACGAGCATAGTAACCACTCTTTTGAACAAGCACTTTCTCTGCACCAATCATCGGTGCAAATTGATTGGCAAACCATGCTCCTGGATTGATCTTGTCAATCTTCACGTGACCGAATGGATCTACTGGGACTTCTTCACCTCGGCTAAGCATCTCAGCAACTATGGAGTCAACACCAGCACCTTCGGAAAGGAAAATATTGACATTGCCAAGCGAATCCATAATCCCGCCAAGACGCTTTGCCTCTGCTTCGAGATCCACATCAAGCTCAGGCACGTAAACAGCATGAACATCCCGGCGAGCGCGGATAAGACCGAAGGACTCTAGCCATTCCTGTTGATCCAGAAGGCTGCGGTAGCTGACCGCTGTGGCGGCAGTGAGCCAGCCACAGTGACGACCCATAACCTCATGCACAATCAACATGCGTGGGTTTGATGTATGTTCCGAAACGACGTTTGAAAAGTAATGCGCGCCTTCATCGGCAGCAGTCCATGCGCCAAGTGACTGCGCAATGGGGTAGACGTCATTGTCAATGGTTTTTGGTAAACCCACGACACCAAGTCCATAGTTATTGCGCCCAAGAAAAGCTGCGAGGTCAGCAGCAGCAGTGTTGGTGTCGTCACCGCCGATGGTGTGCAAAACATCCACACCATCTTTAACGAGTTGGTCGGCAGCGACTTGCTGTGGATCCTGACCTTCTTGAACGAGTCCGCGCTTTACGCAATCTGCAATGTTGGTGAGTTTCACTCGACTGTTGCCGATGGGGCTTCCACCGAACTCTTGAAGCAGGTGAGCCTTCTCGCGTACTTCTGAGGTAACCACGAAAGAATCGCCACGGAGCAAACCGTGATATCCGTTGCGGTAGGCAATGATTTCAACTTCAGGTGCTACAGCGGTGTATTCCTCGATGAGTGCGCCAACAGCAGAAGAGAGGCAAGGGGCAAGTCCGCCCGCGGTCAAAAGGGCAACTTTACGAATTGTCATGTTCACAAATCTAGTGCCACACCGTTTCATACCTGAAGGCAGATGGTGTCAGCACAATTTATGTAAGTCATGGATGTGCCACTACCCTAGACATGTGTCTGAAATAACTTGGCCGTCCCTTCCTGCCGCTCAACAGCCAGAATGGCCGGATGCTGCTCGCTTACAATTGGCGCAAGAAACTCTTAAATCACTCCCACCATTGGTCTTCGCTGGTGAGTGTGACGACTTGATGACGAAACTGGGTCAAGCCGCTCGTGGAGAAGCATTTGTCCTTATGGGTGGCGATTGTGCAGAGACTTTTGTGGCGAATACAGCTGATTCAATTCGTGCTCGACTCAAGACAGTTCTCCAAATGGCTGTCGTTCTGACCTATGGCGCTTCACTTCCAGTGGTAAAGATTGGTCGCATCGCGGGCCAGTACGGGAAGCCGCGTAGTTCGGGAATGGAAACCATCGATGGCGTGACTTTGCCTTCGTATCGTGGTGATGCGGTTAATGGTCTTGAGTTCACTGCCGAATCACGGATCCCAGATCCAATGCGTCTTGTGCAGATGTATCACGCCAGTGCATCGGCTCTCAACCTGGTGCGTGCCTTCACGCAGGGTGGATACGCGGATCTTCGCCAGGTTCATGCTTGGAATCAGGACTTTGTCAGTGCATCAACTCCGGGCAAACGCTACGAAGAGATGGCTGCAGAAATCGATCGTGCCCTTGCTTTCATGACCGCGTGTGGAACCGACCCGGAGGAATTCCGTCGAGTTGACTTCTACGCAAGCCACGAGGCGCTGCTTCTTGATTATGAAAAGCCGCTGACGCGTATTGATTCGCGAACTGGAAAGCTGTATGACGTTTCTGGACACTTTGTTTGGATTGGTGAGCGCACGCGCGAACTTGATGGCGCTCATATCGATTTCGCTGCCAAGATTTCGAACCCCATCGGCGTCAAAGTAGGGCCGAAGTCCACGCCTGAAGACGTCTTAGCTCTCCTCGAGCGCCTTAACCCAGAACGCATTGAAGGTCGCCTAATGATTATCACTCGCATGGGTGCAGGAAATATTCGGAATGTGCTCCCAGGCATTATCGAGTCAGTCAAGGAGTCAGGACATCCTGTGCTGTGGGTTTGTGACCCTATGCATGGCAATACGAGGGAAGCCGCATCAGGGCACAAGACCCGCTTGTTCGATGACGTCTTGGACGAAGTCATTGGATTCTTCGAAGCGCATAAGCAAACTGGTACCTACCCTGGTGGTATTCACATCGAACTTACTGGTGATGACGTCACAGAGTGCATTGGTGGAGTGAGTGGTGTGAGTGAGGACGACTTGCCATTCCGCTATGAAACCGCGTGTGATCCGCGCTTGAATCGAGTTCAGAGTTTGGATTTGGCTTTCCGAGTGTCCGACATGCTTCGTAGTCATCACGACTAAATCTCACTGTGGGTCGTTTAAGGCTCTAGGCGAATAGTTTTTACAGCATTTCTCTGAGTCGGATCGAGTTCGACCAGATACATTGCCACAAGAATGAGGAAGGCTCCTGCAATCATTCGATTGGTCAATTGATCATGAGCAATGGTCACACCAGCAATGCCTGAGAACACCGGTTCCAATGTCAAGATGATGCCCGTACGGGTTGCAGTCAGCTTGCTTTGAGCCCAGGTTTGTCCGAAGAAGCATAGGCATGTGGCAAAGACAGCTAGGAAAATTAGGTCGCGCCAATTAGCCGACGTGTTATCCAGAGCAGGTCCACCTTGCGCGAGTGATAGCACAAGACTGATGACGAAAACCACAGTGATTTGCACAGTCGTCAAGGCGTAGGCAATGTGAGCGCGTGACCACTGCCCAAGCCCCACAATGTGGCCAGCAAACACAAATGCGCAGATAAGTGTCAGGAGATCACCGCGACCCATTGACCAGCCCTTGAGCGCCAATAGTCCAAGTCCAACAGTGGTTAAGACCACCGCAACCCAGGCCATCTTTGCTATGCGTTGTCTAAATATTGTGCTCGAAATAATCGGCGTGAATATCACGAAGAGGCCAGTAATGAATCCAGACGCCGTTGCAGTTGTGGTCTTGAGCCCAACGAGTTGAGCAAGATATCCGACGCTCAGCAACACTCCGAGAGCGATGCCTTGCAGCAGGGTACTGCGATTCAGTTGTTTGAGTGCTGTCGGTTTGAATGCAACGAGCAGAATTGCTGCGATACCGAATCGCCATGTCATGACGTCTATTGCGCTGATAGTTTTGAGCAGACTTTGATTAGTAACGAAGGTAAAGCCCCAGATTGCAGTGGTGAAGATTAAAACTAAAGTGGCGCGCGACTGCCCAGTTGTTACTAGCGATTGTGTCATCAGACGATTTCAATGGTGATGGCACTGCCACGGGGTGCCGAAGTACCAGCGCTTGGATTTTGGGAATAAACCGAGTTGAAGACCACAACACCTAGACGGTTGTGACGAATAACTGTGAATCCAGCAGCACGTAATGTGGCCACCGCCTGATCTGCACCCATACCAACCACATTTGGAACTGGAATGAGAGCAGGACCTCTACTCACTGTGACGGCAATCGTTGTACCCCGTTTAACTTGAGTGCCAGAGTTGGGATTGGCGGAGAGTATTTGCCCGGCCACTGTGGAGTCATCAAAGATTTCATCAGTTACGTCCAGTTTCAGACCGATCTTCACTAAACGGGCTGTCGCTTGGGCAACTGTTTTTCCTTGAAGTGCAGGTACAGAAACAGGTGCAGGACCTTTGGAAACGACAAGTGTTATCGGCGTGGCCCGTCGCACGAGGCTTCCTATGCTAGGAATTGTGCGAACGACCTTTCCTAAAACAATTTGGTCGCTGTAGGTCTGCAATTGATTGGATACAGTCAACGTCAATTCGGACAAAGCTGCTCGCGCCGTATTGGGATCAGAGCCGACGAGACTGCCCGGAATGATGTATCGCTCTTTGCCTTTGGAAACCACGAGAGCAACTGATGCGCCTTTGCGGGTCTTGGTGCCTGGGGTTGGTGATGACGTTATGACTTTTCCTATCGCCACGGTTTCAGAGAAACCCTTTGTGACGACTATTTCAAGTCCACTCTGGCTCAGGACTGAACCTGCCTTCGCGAGTGAGAAGCCCTGAACGTCAGGGACGTCGACTCGGTTGAGCAGTGTTTGTGAGCCTGCACCAATGCCTACAACAAGTGCTAGTGCCAGGAGTGCGGTCAAAATTCGACGCCACTTCTTGGACTGTGTTGCGGGCTGTGCCAGTGGCTCCACCACAACTGAAGTTTGACGTTGGGTACTAGTAGCCACCCCATCGGTGACAGCACTCGAATCTGCGGTGCGCTCAAGTATCAATGTGTGAGTTACGGGTAACGCAGAGGTAAGAGCTTCTGCGGCTGGCACTGCTTGAGATGCTCGAACAATTGCCTCATGAAACGAGCGAGCACTTTGAAAACGGTCATTTGGTGACTTGCGTGTCGCCGCCAACACTAAGTGATCTACTGCAGGCGGTACATCAGGCTGCAGAGAGCTTGGTGCAGGTACCTCCTTGTTGACATGCATGAAAGCCACATCTAAAGCCGATGCTCCAGAGAATGGGACAGATCCAGTCAGTAATTCAAAGAGCATGATCCCAGTCGAGTACACATCAGATCGTTGATCAATTTGCTGCTGCTGAACCTGTTCAGGGGATAAGTACGCCATTGTTCCCAATAGAACTGCGCCCGTCGCAGACCCAATCGGAGCTGCATCCATGACACGAGCCAAACCGAAGTCAGTCACTTTCACGTGACCGTCGGCTGTTATCAGGATGTTTTCAGGTTTGATATCACGGTGCACAAATCCAGCATCATGGGCGGCTGACAGTCCAAGGAGTACGGCTTGCACAATTTCCAAAGCGTGTGCCGATGTAAACGGACCATGTTGTTGCAATGCCTCTCGAACAGTGTGCCCAGCAACGTATTCCATGATCAAAAAGGGAAATTCATTCCAGACTCCTTGATCATGTACGGCCACTACATTCGGATGCGTCAAGGCTGCTGCTGCGCGTGCTTCGTGAACAAAGCGCTCAACAAATGCTTTGTCTGCTGCAAGCGTTCCAGCCAGAATCTTTAGGGCCACAACCCGACCGAGACGCGTATCGGTAGCACGATAAACAGTCGCCATGCCACCGCGAGCTATGAGTTCGTCGATGCGGTAGCGCGCATCTAGAATCTGCCCAACAAATGGGTCACTGAGATTCATTCCGCTCACATTGAGAGTCTAAGTGAGGTTGGTTCGAGCACGTTGTTTCGCCACGTTCGCGGTAAAGTCATCAAGGAGACTGAAAGGATGTCATGTCGCATTTTGCATACATCGGTGTTCTAATTTTTTGTTTGATTGGGACCGGATGGCTTGAGCTGGCCATGCGCACGCGTGTTTACCGCCGTTGGAATCGCTTGATGTTAGCAGTGCTTCCTGTGACTGTTCTGTTTACGCTCTGGGACAAATATGCCATTGCTCAAACCCACTGGACATTCGATCCAAAACATGTCTCAACCCTTACAGTGTGGGGGACAATTCCACTGGATGAAATTCTCTTTTTCATCGTGATTCCCATTTGTGCAATTTTGACTTTGGAGGGTGTGCGAAGTGCACATGGTGACGTGGTAGGCGATGAGCTATTAGAGCAAACCGCCGGTGACAAAAAATGACATACACCCAACTGAGCTTTATCGGGGTTGCAGTGTGCATTGGCTTGGATTTGTGGATCTTTAGAACGGGGCTTGTCAAGCGCAGAATCTTTTGGAAGTCCTATGCCATCATCATTTCGTTCCAATTGTTGACCAATGGGATTCTTACCGGTTACCGCATTGTGCGTTACAACGGCGACAAGATTATTGGTTCAAGCACTCCAGTGGACTCAGCCCCAGCATTTCTCGGAGATGGACGGCTTGCCTTTGCTCCCGTTGAGGATCTGCTATTCGGGTTCAGTTTGGTGTTGCTGACACTCGTGCTGTGGGTATGGTTCGGCAGAATCGGGATCGGTCGCGCACCACAGAGTGGTCCACCACGCACATTCATGCGCAGACTTATCAAGTGAGCATCAAGAAATGAGCATCAAGAAATCTGCATCGGGGTCAGGCGGTGTTGCGCGCCAAAGTTTGCGGGCCTTGCGCCATGCCGGAATGGCAACTCTTAGTCGGCGATAGAGCGAGACCGTCGCTCGTTTATTGAAGACGTCGTAGCTGATGTCTTCAACTGCGTCAACTATCCCGCAGTAAAGAATGCGAGCAGTTTGGATGCAGGGCTGCGCACTCGCATCAAGCATGGCAATACCTGCGCGTGATTGTTCCTCGAGTTGTCGGACTCGAGAAATCTGGAATTTCAGGGCTTGAGTAATTTCTGGCGTTAGTTTGCGTTGTTCTAGCATCTCTCTCGTCACACCATGTTCGGCTAACTCAGTCAATGGAAGGTAGACCCGACCACGCTCGAGATCCTCACCTACATCACGAATGAAGTTTGCGAGCTGAAATGCCACACCAAGGTCTGTTGCGTATTGGTATGCAGCTTGATCCGTTGGCTCAAGGATGGGAACCATTTGAAGCCCAATAACTGCTGCGCTGCCATAGACGTACTCATACAAATCCTCATACGTCTGGTATTCGGTAACCGTAAGGTCCATGGTCATAGAGTGCAGAAAGGCTTCGAAGTGTGCTTTTGGAATGCTCCATCGGCGGACAGTATCCAGAACCGCGATGCATACTGGGTCGATTGTTTTGCCATCATCAAAAAGATTGAGAAAGTCATCGCCCCATGTTTTGAGTGCTCGGGCTTTTTCTTCGTCTGACAGAGTAGAGGACAAGTCATCGACAATCTCGTCCGCGTAGCGAGCGAAACCATACAACGCGTGCACGTAGGGGCGCTTATGTGGCGGTAGCAGTAAAGTCGCTAAGTAGTAGGTCTTACCATGCTGTTTATTCAGTTCACGACACAACTCGTATGACGCTCGCAGATCTGGGTCGAAGATTCCCGCGGCATCAAGTTCTTGGGAAGACACCTGACAAGTATGGCATCGAATCCGCCTACACTTGTTAATGAGTGAGCACTTGCGAGAGGAAATTGGTGGTTAGTCCAAATCCAGGTCTACTGGCAGCCTTGTTAAAGACAGGAAGACTGGGTGGCGTTCTGCGCTGGAAGGTTGTTCTCAGTCCCCAGTCAGTTGCCATTGAGTGCGACTCAGCAGGGTGGCGCGCGCTTATGCTCGATACTCATGGCGCTCGTGAACTCGCCGAACTTTTGCAAATCTCGGCCACTGAATTGGGTCTAACGCCAGGTGCTGGAGATTCTTTGTCTAGCTGGGAACAGGCATTGACGGACGCTCTTACTCAGTCTGTTCCAGTATGTATCACTTGGGTTGGCTGGCAGGATATCATCGCTAGTAATCCGGCTGATGCCCAAGTAATTGTGGGTGTCTTTGAGGACATTTTGAAGGACTATCGAGGTCTGGTTCTGATTGCTGGGCATCAAGGTAACTTCCCTCGAATAGATGAGTTAGCACTGGCCTAGCGGGCTACAAAATTTGGGATTGTGCACGATTTGCAGCTGCATCATCTCGAGGCATCAATCCCTGGTCAATATTCGTTCCCAGAATCAGCTGCCGCTCTTGTGGTGATGCCAACACAGCTAAAGCCAATGTTGCAGAGGCGACGATGATCGCAACACCATCACTCAGTTCGAGAAACGTGTCAGCCGTGGCACTCCACGTGGCGAGCCCATGAACTGTAAACGCGGCAATCGTGATGACACAAATGCGTACTTGATGACGAGTGAGTCCGGTAGCGGCAAGCAGTGGCATCGCCCACAGGAGATACCAGGGCTGTGCCACCGGTCCTAGCAAAACAAGCATGAGAAACGCTAAGGCAGCACCTCTTGTCGCGCTTCGACCATTTGGTCGCAGCACCAGTGTCACTAACACAACGCCAAGTGCAATGGCCCCGATAGTGCGCGTCAATGCAATCGTGAGGTGAGTGAGATTACCCAGCCCTAAAATCTGAAAGAAGCCGCCCCACATCATGCCAATTGCAGTCGATGGTGACAGCCAGCTACGCACACTACCTGGAGTAGAAAGAGCACCAATCCAACCAAGCGGTCCAACGCCAACTATTGCTGAGGTGCTGACCATCACTATGCCTGTGATCAAAATTGCACGAACACCTGCCAAAAACTTCGTTTTGATATCGGCTCCAGGTCCAGCCACGATTAGCGCAACAAAGGGAATGAGTACGATGCCGATGGGTTTTACGCCTAAACCAAGAGCTGCCAGAACAAGCGCGGTATTTCGATGTCCGTGCAGAGCCAGTAGTAACGCAGCACACATTGCGGCGATGAGCAGCGAGTCATTGTGTGCACCTGCGACAAAATGCATGATGACCATCGGGTTCATCACGGCTAACCACAGGGCAGGAACAGCGTTGATGCCATGAATACGAGCCAGGCGCGGAATGCACCAAGCCATGACGGCCACCCCAACCACAGCTGTAATTCTGAGCAAGTAAGCAGCGACTAAGGGTGATTCTCCGCTGATTGAGGCGACAACTTTTTCAATTTGTAAAAAGACCGGCCCGTAAGGCGTAGGTGCATCGGCCCATAGCGGATCTACGCCACTTCGAAACCAGCCTGGCACCAGTGACACTCCGGATAAGTAAGGGTTGTGTCCAGCAAGTTGTAAGCGACCTTGCATGTAATACGAGTAGACGTCGCGGCTGAATAGGGGAGGCGCAGCAAGTAGGGGTAGGCACCACGCCGCAAGAGTGATGTACATGGTGCGCAAGCCAGTTATGCGGCCACGGAGTGCATCGACACCAACTACGAGCCACGCCTGAAGTAGTAGAGCTGTACCCACAATCACAAACGAGCGCGAAAGAGCCAGCCCAACTGTACTGGTCTGCATGTAGCTTATGAGCGGCCATCGGAGTGCATTGATTGCCAAAGGGAACCAACCGACACCGAAGGCGCCAATCGTGAGAAAAAGTGAACCAAGAAAGCCCGGCAGTGCGTACAGCAGTGGTGAGTCGCTGTTGATGGCCGTCTCAGCCTTCACTTGCCTCCCTACAAAACTCACTTAGTCAGATTACTCGGTTAGCGGTAAGCCTTGGAGGTGTAGTGAGGATCCACTCCAGTGATGCGCTCGGCAGCTAGTCGACCTGAGACTAAAACCATTGGAACGCCGACTCCTGGCTGCGTACCAGATCCCGCAAACACAATGTTTTGACCAGTCATGTTTCCTGGTCTAAACGGCCCAGTTTGGAAGAAGGAATGAGCAGAGGCAAAAGGTGCTCCCTGTTCAAGTCCCATGGCTTGCCAGTCCAGTGGGGTCGTGATGTGTTCAACTTCAATGGATGAACTGAAGTTTGAGTAGCCACGGGATTCGAGCGTCTCTAGGATTTCATCGCGGTAACTTGCCTTGCGAGTGTTCCAGTCAATGGTTGAATCCATATTCGGCGTTGGGAAGAGTACGTAGTACACGTGTTTGCCATCAGGAGCCAATGATGGATCGCTTCGGGTTGGATTTGTAACCAGCACGCTTGGATCTGACATCAGTTGCTTCTTGTTAATCAATTCGTCAAATACGCCTGCCCACGAGTGGCCAAAGTGAATGTTGTGGTGGGCGATGTGATCGTAAGACGCACTCGAACCAGCTAGCAGAAGGAAGCACGAAGGTGAGTACTTGAGTCGCTTGAGACTCAATGGTTGCCTGTCGAGTAGCTCGCGGTAAGCAACTGGCAGATCTGGATTGAGAACAACAACGTCTGCAGGGTAGAAAGTGCCATCGGCAGTCTCTACACCAACAGCACGATCACCATTCATACGCACTGTTGTTACTTCGGCATCGTAGACGAAATTCACACCGTGCTTAGCAGCGGCGCCAGCCATTGCAACAGGAAGAGCGTGCATTCCGCCCTTCGGAGCAAATACACCATTGACAGAATCCATGTAAGCAATCACTGCATAGATGGCTAGAGCGTCATAGGGCGACAGGCCGGCATACATTGCCTGGAAAGAGTAGATGCGCTGCGTGCGTTCATCCTTTAGATACTGATTCACCTTGGGCATGAGCTTGCGGAATCCACCAAGTTTCAGGAGCTTGACCAAGTCCATTGACAAAAGATCAAGTGGCGAATCAATGTTGCGATCAATAAAACTGCGCATCTCGTACTTGTACAACTGTGAGACGAAGTCAACATACTTTTGATAGCCAAGCGCCTCTTCGTGACCAATGACACGTTCAATTTCAGC
>Ga0114962_10002302_pt1 | contig 16056 bp, 10 predicted proteins | sample C_130820_MF_Meta_FD_87017 | JGI IMG/M metagenome (GOLD analysis project Ga0114962, IMG submission 87017) | Freshwater microbial communities from Lake Croche, Canada to study carbon cycling - C_130820_MF_MetaG | ecosystem: Environmental > Aquatic > Freshwater > Lake | place: Lake Croche, Canada...
AAGAACTGAACTAAAGTTTTCTTCTAATGACGAACTGGTAGGAGGTAGTGGTGCAGTTCCCTTACCGGAACTTAGCCACGATCTATATGCAGTATCATAAGCACCTGTCAAAATGTATAAATCAATTAAATTTGTTTTGCTAGGATCTAAACGTCTATCGTCAGGACTATTATGCTTATAATGGAATTTGAGATTGTTTCTTCCGGCCTTGGCATAATACTGAGTTTGCAAAGTAAACGGATTAGGTGTCAATGCAGAATACGACATAACAACATCTGCATCAGCATGATAAAAATAATATAAATGACCTTCCACTAAGGCTGATGTAGGAACAGATGTTTCTGTAGGATATGCTACAAAATTAGCAGAGTCAGTTATTGAATAGGATGTGTTATCTGGGTTCAATTGAAAGTAGGTAAATTTATCATTGTAACCTGTTTGACTACTCAGGCTATCGGGCTGTACAATGATATCAAATCCGTCTGGATCATCGATATGCCCGTCATCTTGAGAATCGTAAAAAGATACTTTGACTCGTTTAGGTTCAATGTATCCGTCAATTTCCACAACATTGCCATCTATTTGCCAAGTAACATCTGCTCCTAAACTTGTAGTTGAGGTGCTTTGGCTATTAATACCTAATACATTTATGCTGTCTTTAATAATAGTATTAGAAATAAAATCATAATTCTTTTGCCCGTCATTGTAATTAAATGCAGTTTCTTTAGCACTTTCAAATAGATACTCCGTAAACCTATAGGTTATCTTATAATCAATTCCTGTCCACACAAAAGAAAATAACCAACTTGAATCTTTATTTGTATTGGTAGTATCCCCTTGGTAGATCAGGCTAAAAGGATCAGTTGTATTAAGATTAGTATCAGTAATAATAGACCATGCATTTTTTTCTCTTGAGAAACTTAATCCAAAATTAAAATAATTTAAACACAAATTGATAATTTCTGACTGCAATGCAGGAGAAAGAGTTGTGACGAACGGTGGTATAATCTCAGACACTATTGCATCCGACGGAACATAATTTGTTATTGTTATTGGACCCGTACCATCTGCTAGTACACCAGCACCGCTATTATAACCATCACCTATAGTAAGAACCAACGATGACCAAAAATAATTACGTGTTGTTTTATCTTGAACAGATGTTAATTTACCGTTGGGTAAAAAATACTTTCCAGCAGGCGGAATAAACTTAATTAATGCTCCGTTGATAGCATATTTTAAATCAGTCGAACTAAAATAACCTGTAGGTAACGGTGTACTATTAATTTTATTTTGAAAATATCCTGTTGTTTGATTAGTGGTAGATGTTAATAATTTCCAAGAAACATTTAATGGAGAAATTTTGGATCCGCCTGTTAGGTTATCATAATTGGCTGTTCTACGATAGTTGTCATAATAAAAATGTTTTATATCATTTTTTTGCAGGATAGGAATAACAGTATTTAGAATTACAGAATAAATGTCATTACGACCTGCAAATGTAAAATTGATATCTTCTGATGAAGAATTTTTATATAACGCTCCGTCAGACCCGTAGATGTTTACAGAACTATATTGTCCACTAATATCACTTAATTCAAAATATTTAGAAATACCTGTTGAAGTTCTATTGATGCTTTTAACCTTAAGAATATCATTACCTGCAGTTAATGGACTGATTTGATAGTCTTCAGCAGTGACCATACGATTTTGTGTATAATATGCTTGAGGTGCTTTTAGGCGTATACTGGTGTTAGACTCTGTACCGGATGCATTATCAACCGTATACTGCAAACTCAAAGTCAATGACAATGTATTTTTTTGACCTGATTGATTGTAATAAGGGATCTTAACTTGTATACCGTTAATTTGCTCAGGAGTAACTGAATAAGACAGACCGTTGCCTTGTCTATAATATAGTACAAAATTACCTTTAGGTAAATTACCAAATGCGCCGTCAGCAAAATTCAAATCAATTTGGTCGCCAATTCTCGTGCTGACTGCATAGATGTTGCGATCAGCATTGGATACGTTATTATAAATTACATTGTTTCCGGTGATAGCCTGCACCTGTGTCCACAAAGTATTGTAGTTCCCGTTAGAGTCTAATTGCCATAACCAAACATCTGACTCATTTATATTGTTGGCATTTACGCCTATAATTTCATTTTCAACAGGAACATCAACACTAAATTTATTTAGAGAAAGGCTACCCTGTTTAAAAGATACAAAAAAACCTGTGTTAGGACTTGCATTTCCTTTGGTATCATTTCTAAACAAGAAATCAAAATTAGCATTAGGTCTAGGAGTAGATTCGTAAATGTAACTACGATTGGCAAATGTAGATCCTACAATTTCAAAATCTGTAGCAATTCCGTTAATAGATTTTGAAAATCCAAAAATAGGAATATCATTTAACGCACTGGAAACTTGATATCGTTCTGTGGGAATACCATTGATAGATGCTCTATCGTAGGGCTTACCAAATGTACTATTAGACGGCATAGCAGAATTTAGTACTGATAAAAATTGAGAGTACCAGTTGACATTGGTAGAATCATTCCATGAAATATTAGAGTTTGCTAGATTAATTCCAGTAGAATCAAAGACACTATCTGTAGTGCTGATGCTGGTAATTTTTAATAATCCATTAGCAGGTACTGCGCGAGAAGGGTTATAATTGATTAACTGTGCTAGATTTAATATGCTGTCTCGACGTTGTGCAGTTGCTAAGAAGTTTTCACGAGCGTTCATATCAACTCGGAAACTTAAATTTTGCCCCATGTAAGCAATTAAATCTATTAGTGCGATATATTCGCTAGATTCAACATAGTCGTTAAAGTCCTCAGGATAGTTTGCCTGAAGATATTGAATCATGGTGCGTTTTAAAGTCTCAAAATCATAAGACTTAAAATCAGAATTGTTGAAGGATTGATATATCTTTGTCCAATCTTCGGCAACTAATAGTTTTGAATTTGTTGATGGAATCATAAGCAAGTACCGTTTATAAGGTATTTATTACCTTTATAAACCTGGTGTTTTAAGCGAGTAAACCAACATTTCGATCAAAGGTTAATTTTATTTGTTCTGTTTGATCAGTATTGGCATACTGTAGAGATAGTTCAATATAAAAGCCGTATTCTTGTTCTACGATGTTTATATTTGTGGGAATTAGCCTAGGGTCACTAGTTAAAATTGAATTAAGATCATTGGCAATTGCTGTTTTAACATCTGGGGTTAGCGGCTCATAAATTAAATCCCATATAACTGTGCCGAATGTAGGATTCATCAATCGTTCGCCTTTGCGAGTGTTTAATCGATTTAGTAAATCTTGTTTTACTACATCAAAATCGTACTGTCTTGGTGTTGTAGATGTTTCGTCAAGAGAACTAAACCCTTTATAAAATTGGCTAGATTTTACAGTAGTTTGAGATTTTATGTTTGCCGGCTGTAAAATAATGTTTTTTTGTACCATACGCTTATTTACTTCTACCGTAGGTTACAGGATTTCCGCTACCATCTTTGATAGGATTTCCACTTCCGTCTGTTACCGGAGTTGCTTCATCGTCAGGTGCTTTGAGTAACTGTGTTCTTATGTAACTCAATTGATCGCGAACTTTAGTTGCCGCATCTTGTTTGGTTACATAACCTTTTTTCTCTTTATCTAATCCTTTGTTCTGTTCATAGGCCTTAGTAGGCTCTTTGAATAAAACATAATCTAAAGGTTTTCCAACAGCGGCAGGCCATAGAATCTGCATATATAAATCTTCTAATTGAGGATTAGCAACCTTGGCAACTGGTCCTTTCTTAAAGTATGTTTTAACATAGTCCATCTGCTCAGTTCTTGTCATTGCGGCCAATGCGTCAGTGGTTGTTCCTAATGCAATTGCAGTCGGTTTAATAAACTGGATAAGACCCGTTGCTCCAATACTGTTTCTTAGTGCAGGATTAAACGTGCGGCCGGTTTCAAAAGCCATACAGCACAATAGATCAATAAAAGAACAGTTTAAAGATTTAGCAGTATCTTTAACTGCTTTTAGGAATCCAGCATCTTGTACCCAATCAGCCGCCATTTCTTTTCTGTTTAAATTATCGGGAGGATTAGGAGTTGTACCGGGTCCGGGAGGTGTATTGGGCCCGTGTCCCTTTTTATCTCGTTGAGTCGGTGCCGCGGCTCCTACATCGGTATTGCTTGCTGAGAATTCACTGGGTTTTGCATTTTCGTGTTGATCCCAAGGTTCATGAGTTGGCACACGTTTCATAATCGACTGTATATCATCTGCTTTGTTGTACTGTCCGTTTTTCCACCCAGCATCTTTATTTCTGTTGGGTAGTGTAAATTTAGGTAAGCCTGATGGTATTTCAGCAGTATAAGCCGCATCAGTAGGTTTTGGCTGAGACGCCTCTGGACCATTCATATCAATAGTTCCTGCACTTTCAATATGATGTACAGAAGTAATATTTGTAGATCCAGTTGCTTTTAGTTTATAATCGGTACCTACTACAAGATTATAATCAGTGCCGCTTTCAATAAACATCACAGAACCAGTACGTACATGTGTTTCATCAAGTGCTGTTTGATATATTGATCCGCCTACACCAATGTGCGAATCTCCAGAAACAGTATTTTTATAATCTCCATCAGTAGTTTTATCATAGTCACCAGTAATGGCAATTTTACCATTACCTTCAACAATTAATGTAAAGTCATTAACAATGTCTAATTGATAAGAACCGGTAACAGATATATTCATATCTCGGCCTGCTTCGATGTTTATATCTCTGTCTGCTCTAAAATTAAAATCAGTTTCTGAGTGTATGCTAACGCTGTCAGCCGCATATACATCAATCTTTCCTGCACTAGTAAGTTCTATCCAAGCCGTTCCTTTACTGTTAGCAATGTAGATTAGATCGTGTGTATTGTGAAATAATATTTGATGCCCTGTGCGTGTTCTAATACGGACTAATTCGTTTTGCCCGTCTTTATCACCGTCATCCATAACAAACGAACTGCCACCTAGACGACCAACAGGTATATCAATAGGAGTATCATTATATTTTAAACCATTAGATTTTTGTTTACTGTTAGGGTCAATCGGGCCGGGTGTTGAAATGCCAAATACAGCCGAAGGAACTTCTCTCCGGGCACTACTTGTTGTTGGACCTCTAACAGGATCACCTAATAGACCCTGTGCCAATAATCGGTCAGCAAAAGGTTTAAAAATAGGTTTATTGTATTTGTTAGGAGTGTTTATATCCTGACTATCTTCGCTAGCATCCTTGCGAGATTTTTTATGAAACTCCGCTACAGGCAAATAGCGTGTGCCGTATTTTGCTTCGTCTTCGGGAGATATTTCTACATTCTGACTTGCGGCATAGCCCGGTATCATGTGATTTTGAAACTGGTCTTGTACACATCCTATCCAGTATCCTGCATTTCTATTTCCATTAATAAAAATACACATCACAGTGGTACCTAGATCCGGGGGAACTCCCCAGAACCCGTAACTTTTTTGCACACTTTCGTAATCAGCAGAATTATTGCCTTCAAAACTAACAGAAGTTGCTCCCATAAAAGGAGAACAATATTGAACCACATAGGTTTGATTTTGTAGATCTAGTGTACTCTGAGTTGCATCAATAATACTTACTTCGAGGGCACCCATGTAAGTTGGGTCTAGATGATTTGTAACTATTCCTAGCCAAGGGCCGGCACTGGGTAAATCTTTTGTACCTTTGCCGTATATGCCTTTCCGGGCTCTTTCTAATTCTGGCATTTGTTATCCTAAATTTTAAATTCCGCGTCCTTGAAGGAACTGTTTAAAGGGATCGCTTTCATAATAATATGGATTATTGGTATCTCCGTTAGGACCCACACCCGGTCCACCAATAGAGTCAACATGGTATTGTGCTCCATATTCACCAATTAATGCTAATCGCTGATCTTTTGGTAGTTCATAAAAATTAGCAAGACTAGGATTTGTCTTCCTAATATCGGCTATTTGTTGAACATATGGATCAACTGGTGGTCCAGAAGTAGGCTGTGCAGGGCCACCGGGTCCTGCTACAAATCCACCAAATCCGCCATCTGATCCAGGGCCCGTTACAAAAACTGGAGGTCCTGATGGCATATTTAACCCGGCACTAGAGCCTATGGTTTTTAATCTGTCTAACGGACTGCCTTTTGATAAACTGCCTAACTGTGCTGTTATGCTGGTTCCAAACCCTGCTTGAGCATTGGCTATTAAACTACCTGCACCCGGAATTGCTCCAGTTAACCCAGACTTTAAATTATCAAGATTAGACAGTGCTCCGCCTATGTTAGATCCAAAATTACCCATAGCCGGAGTCAACCCAAACTGTGCCAGTATCTTAGGATCGCCGGGACTATCAATTAACTGATCAACAATTGAAGTTTCTATATCTGGGGCTTTGACTGTTAGAGAAGGAATTGCAGGTAGATTTTGCAAGGTAGCCCTGCTTAAACTTCCGAGACTAAAACCTAATTTTTTAGCATCGCCTAAATCAACATTCTCAGGAACATCTTCTGCAATTGATTGCAGTTGTGTAAGAACGGCTGTATCTATATTGCCGCCCGCACCAGTAATTTGTTTTAGATCAAGACCAAATTTATCTGCCAAAGCACCAGGTGTTAATCCACTGATATTTGGTATTTTTAATCCAAGTGAGCTGGCATTCTTCAATGCAAGGCTAGGAGATATTCCGTTAAGAGATGCATTTTTAATTACAGCATTGATTTGATCTGAGCCTAAGACGTTACCATTTATACTGGTAACATTTGCAATCATATTAGACGCTCCGTCAGCAATAGATGCTCCTGCATTTTTAATTTGATTTACAACCCCGCCAATCGCCGAAGCATCTAATCTAACCCCAGAAGTCAACGGATTTGACCCGCCAAGAACATCTCCAACTTTTAATCCTAGACCGCCGCTGGCCTGATTTATAGCATTTAGTCCTTGACTAATTCCAGGAGTTTGAGATAATAAAGAAGTAGGATCAGAAACTAATTTCCCCACACTAGATATTGCCCCATTGGCCAAATTACTCACAGCACCTAACGGATTACTTAATAGAGTAGATGCTTGATTGGCCAATCCTGTCAATGACGGTAAACTTCCGCCGCCAAATACGCCTGCGGCATTACCTAACAAACCTGAGGCCGCAGAAGAAATATCTGCAAGGGCACCATTAACTGATCCTGATAAGAAATTACTTAGGCCCGGTATTAGATTACCTGCCGATAACAATTGATTTAGATCTCCAGGGAACCCATTAGACGGAAGTGTTATTTGTTGCATTTTAGCAAGATTAAGTGTATTAGGTCTAATACCTGCAGACATCACATCAGCAGGTGCAGAATCTTTAACAAACTCATTATTAGGGTTGTCTACTTGTACAAGATTAGGAACTGTTTTAGGCGGTGATGGATCGTCTTCATTTAGTTGTCCTGCATATCTAATTAATTTTAAAGTCTGTTTAAATTGTCCGTCGTTGAACTTACTATGGCAATTGATAACTTGATAAAGTCCGCTAAACGGAACCAGTGTTGATTGAAATTTTAGAAATCCATCCGTACCAATATCTATAGGATTCCTAAAATTAAGTTTAATAACACACGGTGCTTGGGTGAAATTTGCCTCACCGTCTACTGTTGTAGAAATATCTTTTGTTTTAGGTATATAATTCCCCATGCCGCTAGTGCAAAGATAATAAGGATCACCCATTATCTCTAAATTCCCAGTTAACAAATTAACGCTTTCTAAAATAGCCTGATGTGCATTATGTGTCAATTGCCAATAGGGATCAGACCGTGTAGCGCCTGCGCGACCGTTATTTCCTGATGCATCTAGTAGTGTTCTAGATGCACTCGTGTCAAGTTGCGAAGTGTTTGATCCACTGGCTTGGTCTTTTGGTTTTTTAACGTCTTTATCGTTTGATGGAGCGGCAGCATTAGATTTTTCTGTGTCTGGTTTATTACCCATATTAGCATTTGATGCTTGGAAAAATAAATTATTAAAATTTAATTTAAAACTTAACACATCGACATTTTTTCCGCCATACAAATAATCGTACTTGCGTTTTACAAGTTTATCAAACTGTTTGGCCTCAAATTTATTAAATTGTTGATTGAGCAATTTGCTTGAATGTACCTTATAAGGCATCACTATATATTGATACTTGTAGCAATGAACATTGTTTGTTGTGTCGTATCCTATCGGTTCTGCTTTGACTATTACCTGAAAATATTCAAACATTCCGTCATCGTCTTTTGCTTCTTTTTCTGTATTTTTTAAAATATCTGCTAGGTACTGACTATCTCGTATAACAGCAGTAATAATATCAACTATATCAGCATTTACAGGAAACTGCACAATACTATTTTTAGGATCATATTTTTTATTTGGATCAGACCCTTTAGGATTTGATTCTTTATCTTTTAGATCTTGAAATTGATAAACATTATTTTCTTTCAATTGCTGATTCATATCTGCTTTGAGAATATCGTTTTTACTTTCAAGATCGAGTGCTTGCCCAGGATCAGGTCGTTTAGGAAAATAGATTTTATAAGAATCATGAATAGGTGATGCACCTTCGTTTTCCTTTTTTGTCCTGGCTATAATTGCATCATTTAATCCTTTCTCTAATTCGGTTATAACTTCACCAACCTTGGTACCCTTCATAGTAATTGCAGAAGTTAATTTGTTATAATTTGAAAAAGAAACTTCATTCACAGGAATGCCTTTAACTTTATAACGAGTTCCTTGTTCTGTCACATCAATTTCTGATCCAACAATTAAAATAGGAATAAATTTTTCAGTTATTACACTTGCCTTACTTGGAAGATTTTCCTTATCTGGGTAACCTATAAATTCTATTTTTAATAAGAATGTAGCATTAAGGTATCCGTCCCAACCAGCCGCTTGGGCGCCAACATGAAGGGCTTCTATAAAACCGTTTATACTAAAAGGCTCATAAATTTCAAATGAAACTTTAGTTCCCAAAGCAGGACCGCTTTGTTCCGTCGGTGCCATGATTGTGTCAACTTCAACATTATCAATCCATAGATCAAATGCTCCAGGACTTTCTTGATTAAAAACATTTACTAAACTGGCAACATCTACTTTTTTTTGGGCACTAGAAATAGACTTTGTAGTTGCACTTAGACTAGTAGATTCGTTTGCTAAATTTGCTGCCGCGGCAGATGCAGATACCGACGAACTTATAGCATTAGCACCTTTGCCTCGTGTTGAAGCAATAACATATTTTAAAGGACTCTTTCTCCATTCTTGATTAGGATCTTTTAACATGTCAGGAGACATTGCCGCCAATATAAAATTATAAGTAACTGACCTATAACTGTCTAAAGGGTTGAGTTCAACATTTGCCGGCATATTATAAAATACCTACAGACTGCAAATTTGCAAGAGACGGTAAGTAAATTCGTTGTCCTGCTACTAAATCATATATCGAATCTTGTATCACATCTTTATTTCTCACTGCAAAAACCCACCAAAGTCTAGAATCATTATATAAATCATGTGCTAATAGGTCGGGTCTTAAAGAGTATGTTTGTGTGACTTCAAATAGTATATCGTCACTTGCCGACGGAATATCTCTAAGAGACAGTACATCTAAATGCCCGTGAGTTTCTTGAGTTTTGTAATAAGGACTGAATTTAGAATAGGCTGACATTATAGATATCCTTTACCGTCTAATTGTCCCGATACCCATTTGTCTACACCAAAATCTCGTATTTCTTGTCTGCTGTACATAGGTATCAGGGTAAATGAAATTGTGGAAACAACAGGTGCCATTGAATCATGAAATCCAGATCCGCTATTGTATATGTAATCTACTCCTTCAGGCAAATCAAATTTAAAACTTGTAATTGCTACCGGAACATTTTCAAAAACAAATTGACCATATCCGTATAGACGTAGTACCGGTGGAGCACTACCTGCTAAAAATTTTGTATCATTGCCAAAAGGCATTTTTGTCAGTACTCTACCTAACTGAACTACCGACAACCATATATTTGCCTCGTTTTCATTTTGTACTGTAAATTTTCCGCTAAGTGTTATAGAACTTACAGAACTATTTTTAAAAAAGTATTGGGTATAGTTAGAATGTAACGGGTTACTATTTCCGTAACTAGCAGAAGTATCGTAACTAATTGTTGGAGTATAGGGAAATACAATTCCGCCTGCCTTAACAATTTCTTGTGAGATTCCTAATCCCAGATAAGCAGGTGGTATTTTTAATATTACCCGCATGTCTTTTGCTCCATCCCATTTAGGTGTTGCCGGAGATGGATTTGATGCGGGAGGTCCGTTGAGTCTGCCGCCGGTATCTACTTTGGCTATGAAATTTCCAAGAGGATCATCACCTCCTCCGCCTTTGTTATTCTGTTCTTGATCTGTATTACTAGGGTCAGAACCTTCGGCAGTCTGCGGAGCAGGATTTCCACTTTCGCCTTTGAATTCGTTAGGATCTGAATTGGTTACAGTTTCAGTTGCAGTTTCCGTAGGAGTACCAGGTTCTTTAGTGACTCCTTGAGCTTCTGCGGAATTTTTTTCTTCGTTAGTTTGTGCTTCGCCTGCCGGTGTACCTGCTTTATCTGCGGCATTAACTTGGTCAACTAAAGTACTATACTGCTTGTCTAAACTATTCCAAGAATCAAGAGAGTCTTTGATAATTTGAATGTCATTTTGAGCGCCTGCTACCTGGCTTTTTAGATTGGTAATATAAGCAGGATCGTATGGAGGATTACGAGTAGTATCGTTAATTTGTCTAAAAGCATCATCAATAAATCTTCGTTTATCTTCAATCCTTTGTTCATCTGATTGTATAGATTGATGTATACTGTTTATATCTAATATGCCGCCACAATGCCCCGACACTGTCTCGTTATTTGGACCAAAACTTGCACCTGGCCAATTAGGTGCGCTAAAGGTAATTGTGCCGTCAGGTTGTTTAGTAATTGATACGTCGGCTTGACCAGCAGATGAATTTATAGAGGGCATTGTTTTATTTTCCTATACCTTTATTTAACCAGGTAAATAACCCATCATATAATGGTTGACACCGTGTGGCAAAAATGCTACAATATCTCATAAAGGAGTCCAATTCCAATGGCTACAACAATAACAACATCCCCAACTGGACGTAAAGTCAAGTATTTAAACAACAGAGATTTACTGTTAGAAATTCATAGATCAAAAAATACATTTTCAAGTTTTACCAAACCAGAATACAGCCAACATGATATTATTCTTAGCAATTTAGATAAAATTAATATAAGAACGTTAGCAGAAGCCAAACGTAACAAAGCAAAAAGACTTGGACTAGAAGCATTTGCCCAAGCAAGGCTAGCAGGCGATAAAAAAATAAAATTAGCAGAATGTACTCCAGATTATAAAACTGTTGCTAAAACTAATTTAGTCATACGTATTATGACATTCGAGCACATTCCTTTAGCGCCGGGTCGAAAGAAGACAACTAAAACTACAGCAGACAGTCACGATAAAGTAAACTTTCCTCCCTTCCAACATTGGAAGTTTGACGAAACAACCCCAGATGAATTAGTCTGTGTTGGCAAAAGTCATTGGAAAGGTCCGTTAGATACCGGTGTGTTTAGCAAAGATCACGGTCGTATTACAGAAAATTTAGGAAAGATGTATATCAAACTAAGCGAACGATATGCACAACGTAGTAACTGGCGTGGTTACACCTACGTTGAAGAAATGAAAGGACAGGCTATCCTACAATTAAGCCAAATTGGTCTACAGTTTGACGAAAGCAAAAGTGAAAATCCATTTGCCTACTATACTGCCGCAGTGACCAATTCATTTACTCGTATTCTTAATATTGAAAAGAAAAATCAAAATATTCGAGATGATATGCTACAAGAACACGGACTTACTCCAAGTAACACAAGACAGAACAAGGCACAGTTTGCAGATGAAACTGCTCGCCAGGCTGAATTATATAAAAAGTTCCGCATGCCTAAAAGTGAAGAAACAGATATTGAAGAAGAAGAGGCTTGACCTTTGCCCAGCACTTCTGCTACACTAGTCTGTAAAGGAATCTAACTGATGGCATTATTCAAAAAAGTAGCATGTTTCACGGACATACATTTTGGCTTGAAATCAAATTCGTCAACTCATAATCAGGACTGCGAAGATTTTGTAGACTGGTTTATTGCCGAAGCTCAGGCCAACGGGTGTGAAACTTGTATATTTCTAGGCGACTGGCACCATAATCGAAACTCAATTAATCTAATTACATTAGATACTTCGATGAGGTGTTTGGAAAAACTAGGTGCCGGATTTGAACAATTCTTTTGGTTTCCCGGCAATCACGATTTATTTTACAAGGACAAGCGAGACATCCATAGTAGTGCGTTCGGACGCCACATTCCTGGCGTAACTGTTGTAGACTCTGTCACTACTCTAGGCGATGTTACCCTTGTACCGTGGTTGGTCGGAGATGAGTGGAAGACTATCAGTCAGGTTAAGAGCAAATACATGTTTGGGCACTTTGAATTGCCCTTGTTCTATATGAACGCAATGGTACAGATGCCCGACCATGGAGAATTGCAAGCAGAACATTTTAAACATCAAGACTATGTGTTCAGCGGACACTTTCATAAACGACAGGCCCGTAATAAAGTTGTTTATATTGGGAATGCATTTCCGCATAACTTTTCAGACACATGGGACGATGAACGAGGAATGATGTTCATGGAATGGGGCGGGGAACCACAATATCAAGCATGGCCCGATGCTCCTAAGTTCCGCACACTTAAACTCAGCCGCTTAATCGATGAGCAAGACACAATTCTACAAGACAAAATGTATCTCAAGGTTCATTTAGATTGTAATGTTACATTTGAAGAGGCTAATTTCTTAAAAGAAACATTTATGGCATCTAAAGATATCCGTGAACTACAATTAATTCAAGAACGAGATAATCTAGAAGGCGTAATAGACGATAGCCCGAATACAAAATTTGAGTCAGTTGACCAAATTGTAACAGAACAACTGATCAATATTGATTCAGAAACATTTGATAAGAAGTTATTGCTAGAGATTTATAATAACCTATGACATTTAAACTAAAGAACATAACCGTTAAGAACTTTCTTAGCGTTGGCAATCAAACACAGGCTGTAGATTTTGACAAAGAAGCACTTACCTTGGTGCTAGGAGAGAACCTTGACCTAGGTGGAGATGACAGCGGGTCACGTAACGGTACAGGTAAAACTACAATTATCAATGCACTGAGTTATGCTCTATACGGTCAAGCACTTACAAACATACGTAAAGAAAACTTAATTAACAAAACTAATACTAAAGGCATGTTGGTCACTGTTGAGTTTGAACAAAACGGTGTAAAATACAAGATCGAACGTGGGCGTAAACCTAATATACTTAGATTTTTTGTTAATGATCAGGAACAAACTGCCGAAGAAGCAGACGACGATGCCCAAGGTGATAGTCGGGAAACACAAAAGTCAATAGAACAGTTATTGGCTATGAGTCATACAATGTTCAAACATCTTGTAGCATTGAACACATATACAGAGCCGTTCTTAAGTATGAAAGCGGCAGATCAACGAGAAGTAATTGAACAACTGTTGGGTATTACACTATTAAGTGAAAAGTCTGAACTACTAAAAGCACAGATCAAGACTATTAAGGATAATATTCAACAAGAAACTGCAAAGATCGAAGCAACTAGAACTGCTAACGAAAATGTACAAAAAAGTATTGATAGTCTAGTACTTAAAAGTCAAGCATGGGCAAATAAAAAACAAGACGACACTGGTAAGTTTAATAAAGCAATATCACAACTTGAAAGCGTGAACATTGAAGTCGAATTACAGGCACATGCCGATATTAAACAATGGAATGAAAATGATGCTAAGGTACGTAATCTAAATAAACAAAAGGCTACACTAGAAAGTGCTGTGATACAGGCTGAAAAAAGTTTAACAAAGTACACAAAAGAATTAGAAAGTCTAGCAAACAAAACATGTCACGCTTGTTCACAAGCACTACATGATCATAAGCATGAAGAAATGACTGCTACTGCTGAAAAAAATGCATTAGATGCGGCCAACTACTTTACCAAAGTAGGTGAAGATTTGGAAAAGATACTAGGTGAAATAGATGCAATAGGTATTCAACCTAAGAAACCCATTACTTTTTACGACACAGAAGCAGAAGCAACCACACATCAAAGCAATTTAAACAATCTAAAGAGTAATTTAGACGATAAAATTGCCGAAGCCAATCCGTACGATGAGCAAGTTGAGGATCTAAAGAATACAGCCATCCAAGAAATTACTTGGGATACCGTAAACGAACTAACATCCGTTCGTGATCATCAGGAGTTCTTGCTTAAATTGCTAACCAATAAGGATAGTTTTATCCGTAAAAAGATTATTGATCAGAATTTAAACTATCTAAACAAACGATTAGACTACTATATTAACAAAATGGGCTTGCCCCATCAGGTTAAATTCTTAAATGATCTAACAGTTGAGATTACTCAACTAGGACAGGATTTAGATTTTGATAATTTATCACGCGGAGAACGCAATCGATTGATCTTAAGTTTGTCGTGGGCCTTCCGTGATGTATGGGAAAACCTATATCAACACATCAACTTACTGTTTATTGACGAACTTATTGATGCAGGTATGGATTCTGCTGGAGTAGAAGCAGGTATTGCTGTACTTAAAAAAATGGCACGTGAACGAAACAAGAACATTTATCTCATATCACATAAGGATGAATTGGTAGGCCGCGTAAATAATGTCCTTAAAGTAGTTAAGGAAAACGGTTTTACCAGTTACGCAACAGATACAGACTATGTCGAGACATAAAGGTTTCAAAACTAGCACCCCGGAGATAGAAGATCGACTAAACAATCATAGTAGTAACTATCGAGAGTACCTGGCTTTGATTTTTCGTATTCACAATGCTCAAATGGCATATATGGAGTTTCCAAGCAAAGAGACATCTAGAGAACTACAAAGAAGTTTGACTGCAATTAAAAGATCAAGTTTGGCAATGTATAACGACTTAACTGAAATAAGACAATTACTTAGAGCAGAAGATAAAAGACGTTGGCGAGCTCACGCAGAAGAACTCGAGAGGCTAAAGTACGTACAAGTTTTTAAAGAGGAAAAGAAAAATGACAACAACTGAACAATTAGAACAACAATTTGCAGAATTCCTAGCAGAAGATGCTAAGTTTTCCGGTGGTAATAGTGCCGCTGGTACGCGATCACGTAAGGCATTAGCAGAACTAGGCAAACTGGTTAAGGCTCGTCGTAACGAAATTACTGCTGAAAAGAATGCCCGTAAGGAAGCCAAGGCAGCAAAGTAATTGACTTGGACATATCAAGGACAAGTTGTAAATGAATTGCCTGAAGAATGTGTTGGCTTTGTATATTGCATTACTAACACAATCTCCGGGCGCCAATATATTGGCAAAAAACTAGCAAAATTTAGTAAAACGACCTACAAAACTGTAAAGTTGAAGAACGGCACCAAGAAGAAAAAGAAAATTAGAAGCAAAATAGACAGTGATTGGCAGGAATATTACGGGTCCAGTCCTAACTTAACAGCAGACATAGACAATCTAGGCAAAGAAAACTTCTCCCGAGAAATATTATACTACTGTAAAAGCAAATCAGAAACATCGTACATTGAGGCCCGCGAACAATTCGACCGCAAAGTATTAGAATCAGACAACTATTATAACGGGCATATACAGGTCCGTGTCCATGGCTCCCACATAAAATCTAAAATTTAAACGGTAATGGCTTGCTCCTGCTAATTTCTGGAGCCCTAAACCTGGACCTTGGGTCGCAGGGATGGAAATCTCTCGCCGTTGTGAGTACTCAACTACTACCCGAAAGGATGAAGATCGCTACCAAGCCCTGCGATTTAGTTGTTTGAAGATGCAGATAAGGCAAAAGGAAGGGAGAAAAACCCTGCGTTTACAAATATGTTAGCG
>Ga0114962_10002303_pt1 | contig 16043 bp, 14 predicted proteins | sample C_130820_MF_Meta_FD_87017 | JGI IMG/M metagenome (GOLD analysis project Ga0114962, IMG submission 87017) | Freshwater microbial communities from Lake Croche, Canada to study carbon cycling - C_130820_MF_MetaG | ecosystem: Environmental > Aquatic > Freshwater > Lake | place: Lake Croche, Canada...
TCGCAGAAGCAATCGCTTGATTAATAGCAACTAATGACAGTCCTGCTAATTTCGCTTTTTGTTTATCAATATTCACACGTACTTCACGCTCATCTCCACCTAAAACATTTATTTCACCTACCCCTTTCGTTTGTTTCAACATCGGTAAGATATCTTCTTTCATTAATTCAAAGAAAGCACGATCTTCCAAGTTTTTAGAAGTTACACTTACTTGAAGAACAGGGGAAGCATTTGGTTCAATTTTAGAAATAACAGGTGTTTCAGCATCATTTGGGAGATTCTTCTTTAATCCTTCAATTTTACGCTGTGCATCTTGCATTACTTGTTCTAGGTCTGTAGAATGTTCAAATTCTAACAGTACCATTGACGCATTTTCTAAAGAAAAAGAAGTTACTTCTTTAATACCCTCTAAACCACTCAATGCATCTTCCATAGGTTCTGAAACTTGACTTTCCACAATGGAAGGCGAAGCACCAGGATATGGCGTCGTAATCGTCAATAAAGGGGGTGAAAAGTCAGGTAATAATTGGTAACTAAGTTGCTTATAACTTAGCATACCTCCTCCAATAAGAATTGTAAAAATTACAATAATTAAGGACGGTCTTTTTATGGAAATTTCCGTAATAGTCATGATACTAAATTATTTAATAAGTACGTTTGAGTTATTTTGTAAATTAATTTGTCCTTTCACGATTACAACATCCGTCGCTGATAATCCGTCTACCACTTCGATAAATCCAGCATCACTTGCACCAGCAGTAAACGAAATTAATTTAGCTTTTCCATTCCGAACGGCATATACTTGTGGATGTTTAGTAGAACCTACTAATGCTTTACGGGAAATAGATAGTGCATTTTTAGCTGAAGCATTCGCTAATTTAACAGAACCATACATTCCTGCCATAATACGGTTTTTACCAGCATTTCTAACTGCAATTTCTACTTTAAAATTGTGACTCGCATCCGCTTTTACACCAATAGAAGAAACCGTACCTTGAAAATCGATGTTATCATACACATCCACATTGATGATTACTTTTTGTCCTTCTTTAAACTTTAGGATATCACGTTCAGGAACCGAAATACTTAATTTTACAGAAGAAATATCTGTAATTTCAAATAGTGGTGTCCCAATTCCGATAACACTGCCAAGATCCACTAACTTTTTGGTGATAACCCCAGAAAAAGGAGATGCAATTGCAGTGTTTTTAAACTGTTTTTTGATTAGTTTATAATTTGCTTCCGCTGCTTTAAGTGCTAGTTTCGTTTTCTCATTTTGCACTCCAGTTATCGCGTTTTCTTTGATTAGAAAATTATTTCTAGCATCATCGTTTTTTTGACTTTCTACTTGAATTGCAGCATTTTCCAATTGTAATTCTAACATTTCATCGTCTAACTTTGCTAAAATTTGTCCTTTAGAAACCTTGTCTCCATCTTGTACATTCATACGAATGATTTTTCCAGCAACATCGGAACCAATTAAGTTTTGTTTATTTGGATCGACGGTCCCTAAATACGAAAAGGAATTTTCGAAAGAATGAAATTTAGGTTTTGCTACGTTAACCAAGATAGCCGTGGTTGTATCGTGAATATATAATTTCGCTTGAACTTTTTGTTTGTTACTTTTTAATTTAACAACACTTATTACCACTAATACAATTGCAATTCCAATAATAGTTAATACTCTCTTATTCATCTTATTTTATGTTACCGGTTAATTTTAATACTTCTAATTCTGCTTGGCGTAATTGCACAAAAGCAACTACAACATTTGTTTGTGCTTGATACAAGTCATTCTCACTTTTCAATAAATCGTTGGAACTTATTACTCCCTGTTCAAACGAAAATTTTGTTTGTTTTTGAATTTTTTCAGCCAATATTAATTGGTCTTGTGAAATTTGTAAGGATTGTGTTTGGATCTCTACTTGTTTTTGTGCGTTAATGATGTTCACATCCAATTGTTTTTTGGAATAGTCTAATTGATCTTCCATTTTAGCACGTTGGAACATATTCACTTTTAATTTATGGTGTTTTTCCATACCATCAAATAATGTCCAATCAATTTTTAGTCCAACAAACGCTCCATCAATTCCTTTACCAAATTTATTTTCTGGACGGTAATTATAGCTATATAGATAAGTTCCATACATAGATAAAACTGGAAGGTATGCCATTTTTATCCCTTTTTTTTCTACAATATTCAAGCGTTGTTGTGCTTGTAACAATTGAATTTCACGTGCATTAATGGATTTTATTTCATTTAAAATTGAACGTTGTACAGCTCCTGCTTGTTGAAATTCCACTTTATCGTTAATTGATTTTCCAATCATTAATTTCAAGTAATTTTCTGTCTTTTCTTTCGTAGAAATTAAGTTTTGTTCTTGATTTTTTAGCGTTAAACGTGTAATATTTAATTTATCAAGCTCTGTAGCAATCACCATTTTTTGCTCCACCATTGCTTTCATATTGGCAATCATTTTATCCATATTCATACTATTTTCCTGTACAAACGCTAACTGTTTATGTATTGCTTGAAGGTTGTAATAGGTTTGAATCAATTGGTACTTCACGTTTTGTTCTGTTAATCCTGCTTGAATTTCAGAAACTTCTTGATTGATTTTTAAGGTTTTAATTGCAGCATTCAATTGCGGGTTATACAATACTTGGTTTAACTGTACCGTGTTACTCAAGTTAACAGGAACACCAAATTGCACTGCGACATACGTACCAGGAGCTCCTCCAGCAATTTGTCCAGGAATTAACTGTCCAGGAATTATAGCGTTGTATTTGTAATCTCCTGCGTAAAAAATCTTTGGTAATAACGCCGATTTGTATGCATCTATTTGACTTGCACTCATCGCTACATCTACCCGTGCATTTCGAATTACAACATTGGCTGTATCCGCCATTTTTAAGCATTGCTCTAGGTTTAAAACCTGCGATTTTGCACCGTAGGTTACAAGCAAAATAAATAGTAATAATATACTGTTTTTCATTTATTTACAATTAAATAGTAAAAAATATATGAATTAATGAGAACAAATATAAATATTAAATAATGTAATAAATATTTACCTAGGAAATAATCGACAAATGAAGAAAATGAAGGGGTGAGTGAGGGGTGATGAGTGACGAGTGAGGGGTGAGGGGTTAGTCGCGACTAACGCGAAGTAATGTGTGACTTGCAAGTTGTATAAAAGATGGTGTTTTTGGAAATAAAAAAGGCGATTGCTATGCAATCGCCTTAAAAAAGATATAATTAGTTGACTATAAATCAAACTTAATCCCTTGTGCTAAAGGTAAACTATCGGAATAATTTATCGTATTTGTTTGACGGCGCATGTATACTTTCCAAGCGTCTGATCCTGACTCACGTCCACCTCCAGTCTCTTTTTCACCACCGAAAGCACCACCAATTTCAGCACCGGAAGTACCGATATTCACATTAGCGATACCACAATCGGATCCCGAAGCTGCTAAGAAAGCTTCCGCTTCTTTCAAGTTGTTTGTCATGATTGCTGAAGATAAACCTTGAGGAACTGCATTTTGAATTTCAATTGCATTTTCCACACCGCCTGAATACTTTGTTAAATATAAAATTGGAGCAAATGTTTCGTGTTGCACAATTTTAAAAGAATTATCTGCCTCAGCAATCGCTGGTCTTACATAACATCCTGATTCATATCCTTCCCCAGAAAGCACTTCCCCTTCAACTAATACCTTACCACCTTCTGCAACTACTTGTTTCAATGCATTTTCGTATGCTGCAACCGCATCTTTATCGATAAGTGGTCCAACGTGATTATTTATATCTAATGGATTTCCAATTTTTAATTGACCATATGCTTTCACAATTGCATCGCGAACAACATCATATACATCTTCATGAATAATCAAACGACGTGTAGAAGTACAACGTTGACCAGCAGTACCAACAGCACCAAAAACAGCACCTGGAACCACTACTTTTAAGTCTGCAGTTGGCGTAATAATAATTGCATTATTTCCACCTAATTCTAATAAGGATTTCCCTAAACGAGCACCTACCACTTCACCAACAGATTTACCCATACGCGTTGAACCAGTTGCAGAAATTAATGGAACGCGTGTATCCGCTGTTAATAATTTTCCGATTTCAGCCCCCCCAATAATTAAGTTAGATACTCCTTCTGGAACATCGTTATCTGTAAATACTTCTTCTGTAATTTTTTGACAAGCAATGGCAGTTAATGGTGTTTTTTCGGATGGCTTCCAAATACAAACGTCTCCACACACCCATGCTAAAGCAGTATTCCAATTCCAAACAGCAACCGGGAAGTTAAATGCAGAAATAATACCTACCAATCCAAGTGGGTGATATTGCTCATACATTCTATGTCCTTCTCGTTCTGAATGCATTGTTAAACCATACAATTGACGGGATAAACCAACTGCGAAATCGCAGATATCAATCATTTCTTGCACTTCTCCTAATCCTTCTTGTAAGGATTTACCCATCTCATACGAAACCAATTTTCCAAGTGGTTCTTTATATTCACGTAATTTCTCTGCTAATTGACGAACAACTTCTCCACGTTTCGGTGCAGGAACTTGTCTCCATTGTTTGAATGCTTTTTGGGCTTTATCAACTATTTTTTCGTATTCTGCTTCAGTTGCAGCAGTAACAGATGCGATTAATTTTCCATCTACTGGAGAATAAGAATCTATGGTTTCTCCTTTCGTTTCATACCAAAAACTTCCTGTAGAAGCACCACTATTCGTTGCTTCAATTCCTAATTGATCTAATATTTCTTGAATTTCTAAACCTGCTTGTACTTCAGCCATAATTTTGTTTTTAAGTTAAAACAAAGTTATACCTTTTGGTTTAGAATATCAAAATTATCCCTGTGGAAATTCCCCGTTTTTCTTTTGTTCTTCGATATCCTTATCTACCAATTCTAATTCCTGGTAAAATTCTTCTCCGTAAGCACGAATTATCGGTTCTTTTAAAAACTTGTACACCTTTACATCTAATTGTTCTCCACACGCACAAGCAGGTGAACAAATGTCCCATGAACTATAATTTAAGGCTTCAAATTCTTTAAATTTCTTTGCACGAATTGGGTATAAATGACAGGAAATAGGTTTTTTGAAATCTAACTTTCCATCTTTATGCGCTTGTTCAATGGCACATAAGGCTGTTCCTTGAGCGTCAAAGGCAACAAATGCACATTCTTTCTCATTCACTAATGTCGTCACTGGTTCGTTATCCCAATCCATATAGAACACTCCTGTTTCTTCCACTGCATCTAATCCTTCTTGACGCATATACGGTTTAATAGCTTCTAGATTATCTTCAATTATTGAAACTTCTTCGAAGGTCAATGGGGCTCCAGAATCTCCTTCGATACAACAAGCGCCTTTACACGCACTTAAGTCGCAGACAAACTTTTTTTCAAATAGATCTAACGAAACGATTTTATCTTGAATTTCTAGAAGCATACAGCATTTAAATTTGGTGTAAAATTAGTGAAAATTGATGTTGCATTCTAGGATCCTTAAAATTAAGAAGATTCACTTTTAAAAATGAATAAAATAATTTAAATTTGTTTAAACTAAACGCCATGAAAACTCAAAGTATAACTTTTAAAACCTCAAATATCAAGGATTTAAATATCCTTAAAGCAATAGGCGAGGCGCTTAATATTGACTTTGCTGTTTCAACAAGCAATGACACTGTTTATGATGCAGAATTTGTGAAGAAAATTGAGCATGGAATTAACGATAAAAACACCGGGAATTTCACTGCTGTTTCAAGTGAAGATTTAAAAAAACTATGGAAATAGTTTTCACTTCTAAAGCAAATGAAGACTTACTTTTTTTTGTTAAATCAGGAAATAAAGGAATATTAAAAAAAATATCGCAATTAACAGATGATATGCGATTAAATCCTACAACTGGTTTAGGAAAACCGGAACAATTAAAACACACATTACGTAATTGTTGGTCTCGTAGAATCAATAAAGAGCATAGAATAGTTTATGAAATAGAAAATGCTATAATCTACGTATACTCCTTAAAAGGTCACTATTAATTATTCTTGTTTTATCAAAAACAACATCTCCTCCATCGTATTAAAAGTATAATCAGCAAGGATTAATTTAGGATTTGGAAAATGGGATTTTTCAGGTATACAAACTACCTGCATGCGCGCTGCTTTTCCGGAAATAACACCATTAATACTATCTTCAATAACCAGACATTTTAAAGGGTTAACTCCTAATTTTTCTGCTGTAGTTAAGTAGACTGCTGGATGTGGTTTACCATACGATTCATGTTCTGCAGAATGGGTAAAATCAAAAAACTGTTTGATTGCTAAAGTTTCTAACACACAATCAATTAACACTGAATACGAAGAAGTAGCTAACCCTATCTTTAGTCCTTGCTTTTTTAAGAATTGTAATGTTTCCACTACTCCAATTAACGGTTTTCCTTGCGCAGAAATTAATTCCACCATTTTGGCTACAATGCGCTGTTCCACTTCTTGTGGAGTAACATTTTCCCATGGGGAATGTTTATACCAGAACGTTATTACCTCATCAATACGTAAACCAACGGTTTGTTGAAAATCTTTGACTGTTAATGGACATCCCACAGCATGAAACACCTCCCCCATCGCAATTTTCCAAACTGGCTCAGAGTCTATTAATACACCGTCCATATCAAAAATCACCGCCTCAAAATCACTTATTTGTAGTTGCTCATTCATTGGATTTCCATTTTATACAGTTTCCCACCTCCTACAATTTTTTGTACTTCATCGGTTACATATATTGTACGATTGTCTTTGGTCGTAATTGCCTCTTTTTGAGTATATGGTTTGGTGTAATGTTGTGTTTTATAGATCCATTTTCCTTTTATCCATTGATAAATCAAAAAACGATTATAGGTCAACAGATACAAGTAATTACTACAAATCGAAGCAGAGGTCACAGCATCCTTCGTAAATCCCTTATTACCAATATACAATTGAAAACTTCTGTGCGCTTTGTAGGTGCCTGGTGTCGTAGGAATTTTATAACAAAAAGAATATCCATTAAATGGATTTGCGCGGCATTTGGTAAAAATCAACAAGGAATCTTGGTGAAACGCTAGTCCCTCTGCATCATAATTCAAGGAAGAATCTGCAGGAGGAAATGCTTGTTGATCCTGGTAGGAGAATGTAATTATTTCTGCCATTACTTTCTTTTTCGCGCGTAAATTATCCAGGGAAACCTTATATATCTTTAATTCTCGACGATCGTTATTATTGTTTCCAATATCTCCAATATATAAATTTCCATTTCCATCGGTACATAGATCTTCCCAATCCACATTGCTTGCGTTTTCAATAAGCACTTGGTCTACTAATTTTCCTTTTAAATTAATAAAGTAAATAATGGGTTTATCTCCACTATCGTTGTGGGTGATTAAGATAGAGTCATTGTAGAATACTAGGCCTGAAGATTCTTCAATACTACTTGGTAAAGAAGCGATTCGCGCTAAATTTTGCGCGTAGCTATTGGCTGTAAACAACAAGACAAAAAAGCAATATACATATTTTATCATCGATTAGTTTTTTAGTGAATTATCTCGAAAAGCACTTGGACAAAGCGCGGGAATATACATTAGTGCGACTGGTAAAATTAAGGACCCACCAGGAATAATGAAAATAATTGCGGAAGGTATAACCATAGCTAAATCAATAGACTGTTGTTTGACTTTCGCACGTTCATCCGATGTCAAATCGGATTTGAATGATTTCGAAATAAGGGTAAAAAACTCGCCTGTCTCTCTAAATTCTTCCTGAAATTTATAGTTATTCCGTTTACGAATTTTACGCCATTTAAATCCTGCTTCCATTTTCCATTTCGCAAAATTATCCGTGCAATTTTCGATATTTGTAATGTCTTGCTCTCCTTTTTTAATCGATCCATTGGTGTAGTGAGCAGTATCTGCATTGGCAAATCGATCTCGCCAAGTACGACGTTCTTTTGGTGTTATTCGTGCTGAAGCGAGGTAAAAGTCAAATAACTCCTTTTCTTTACACTGAAGTATAAAATCCTTTCTTGCTTCCGCAACCACAAATGCAATTGACTGATTAGCAAGTGAATCTTCTACTACTTTCGTGTATTTTTCACCTGTTTTTAAAAAGGATTGATACTGTTCTACTTCATTTAATATCAAAGGATTAACCTCTGAACGATACCACATCGGATTTCGGAACCAATTTCTCGGAATTTGAATTTTATGCGCAATCTTCAATTCCAAAAAATGTGTTTTGAGTAATTTATTGATCAATTTACTCGTATCGCCATGGTAAAAAACACTTAAGGAATTAATAAAATTATCTAAATTATCGCTCGGTAAAACACTTGTCTGCTTGTACACGTTCAAAAAATATTCGAATAATAAAAGTTTGGCTTTATCTTTTTTTGTCCAATGAATGTCAGAAAGATGGGTTGCATAGAGTAAGGTGGGATAAGATTCCGGTAAATATGTACGCTCTAACATTAAGGTTTTGGTATGAATCGATGGTATTTTAACGCTATCTGCAACTTGAATTATTCCTTTGATATATAAATCTTCGTACTTATTGATCCATCCACGCGCATTTGGGTAAAGAGAGGTCATTGTTATTCCTTGTGCATTGGCAAAAAAACCAATTACAGATAGCAGAACACTTACAATCGTTACCTTAATCTTCAATTTCATTATCTCTAAATGCAGAAGGTATTAAATCAGGAATTATTTTGAGGACAATTGGTAATAATAACGACCCTCCAGGGAGCATGAAAATAGTTATTGCAGGCATCGTCTTTAACAAATCCAGGAATTGCATTTTCACCTTTTCCTTCTCCACTTTTGTTAATTCTTGGTTGGTAGATTTTTTGATTAGCAATACCAATTCTTTGCTTTGTTTTAATTCTAATGCTAATTTATCTTTATTTCTTCCTAAAATTTTAATCCAACGTTTGGATACATTGCCATATAAATGTTCTACCGCATTTTTGTTTTGTAGAAAGGAGATTTTGTCGGTATGGTTTAATACAAATTGTTCGATAGAAACAATGGTTTCGTTTAATTCTTCCCGAGGAATATGCAAGAAATCACAGAATTTCAGCAAAAATTCTTTTTCATGCACTAAGGTTTCTTGGTTGGTATAAATAGTAAGTACTGAAATATCAATGAGGAAACGTTTAAATAACCAGATATGGGAAAAAATAGCAGACAAATCGGTTAAGGATGCTCCGTTCTTTACATAATATAAGGCCTGTTTTTTTCGGTGTTCGTGTAAATTTGCGGAAGCCAAAAACACGTCAAACATTGCTCGTTCGGAAGGTTGAATTTCCCCATCGGAATAGCCAGTAAATACAATTGTTTTAAGAACATCGAGTGCTAATTCTTCGTAATTAGACTCTACAATCGTTTTTTTTGTCTTAAAATACTCGTGGTATAAAATCACATCTAAATAGACGAATGAATTACTTAAATAATTCACCCACAAAGCATTTTCTAATAAATTTAGTTTTATATCTGTTCGTTTTTCTAAAATATTCTCCAATTTTTCGACCGAAGATTCTTTTTTGAAAAACCTCATTAATTTACTGATTGTAGGTGCATTATGTTTACCATAAAATGCGAGTAAAGAAGCGATAAAATTATCAAAGTCTTGTACCGCATCTCCCCCATTTAACACAAAGATAAAAAGGTGCGATTCAAACAAGAGTAAGGTTAATTTTTCTTCCGTAGTCCACGAATTGCCATCCACCTCGGTAGCGAATAACACTTCTGTTGGAAATCCAAATACAATACCCGACTGGGAAAGATGGAGATGCGCGAAATGCTCTACACTTAAACCTTTGGGCTTTTCAACCGAAACAATAATTTCCCCTTTGTTGAGTAAATCTTCGTATTTGGTTATCCAACCTTTTGCACCAGGAGCAAGTAACATCGTCGTATTTGTTAGTCTTCGGTAGATTGGGTGACTTCTTCCTTTTTCACTTTTGGGAAATAGGTGCGCTGACGAAATAACACCATGATAACACCAATGGTTATGGAACCATCTGCTAAATTCCAAATCGCTGGAAACATCTCTTTCCCTCCAAGAAATGGCACCCAAGTTGGCCAAGTACCGTTAAATTGAAACATATCTACTACATTTCCGAGTAAAAACCCTTGGTGGCGCACTTCTACTTCTACTGGATTGGTTCCGAAATAATTACAAATAGCCTTCACTCCTGATCCAGGGAATTGGTTGTAACCAGAACACGCATCGAAAGGGAAAATAAAGTCGTAGAACATGGAATCGATCAAATTTCCTAAAGCACCAGCAAAGATGAACCCTACGGCAATTAAAAATTCGATACGTACATTTTGTTTGGCTTGTTTTACCCAATACCAAGCAATTCCTCCGATTGCAATAATTCTAAAAATACTTAAGGATAATTTTGCAAACTTACCACTACCAAAAGTGGTGCCAAAAGCCATTCCTGGATTTTCGATGTATTGTAAACGCAACCATGAACCAAGAAGATTAATCGGTTCAGCAGCCGCAACCATCGATGACTTCATGTAAATTTTCATCGCTTGGTCTAAAAACAAAATAAGGGCCACTACAGCCCCTACAATGATTAATTTTTTACGAAACATATTATTTCTGAATGTTTTTAGCTTCAATACTTAAGGTAGCATGTGGAACTAAACGTAAACGTTCTTTTTGAATTAATTTACCTGTTTCACGACATACTCCATAGGTTTTGTTTTCAATACGTACCAAGGCGTTACGTAAATTTTGGATAAATTGTTCTTGACGCGCAGCTAATTGTGCAACTTCTTCACGGGATAATGTCTCCGAACCGTCTTCCATCATATTAAATGTACGTCCGGTATCATCTGTTCCATGATCATCCGATAAAGAAAGGGATTTACTTAACAAGGAGTAATCGTGTTCTGCTTCTTTTAATTTAGCTAAAATTAAATCCTTAAACTCCTGTAATTCAGTATCTGAAAATCTATTTTTTATTTTTTCCATGGGAATATTGTTTTCATTTTTGAAAAACAAATATAAATGAATTTTTTGTTTTAAAGTCGTTTTTTAATACAACTATTTTTAAACGTATTTTTACCCATATTACTAATTGTAAAAGCTTAAAAAACAACTAAACACATCCAAAAATCAAGAAGGATAATCAATGATTAATGAGAATCTTATAAATTTTTTCATTTTCCAACGATTTTAATTTCACTACATAGAATCCATTGTTTAGTTCAGATACATGTAGGATATTTTCAGGATTATTTAATGTATCAACTTTTACTTCTTTACCTTGAAGATCATAAATAATACAAGAAGTACTATTCTTATTAAATGCATTGTTTTTAATAGTAATCTCTGCATCTACAGGATTTGGATACAAATTCCATTGATTAACCAACGCTTTTTCAGTTAGATTAGCTGTAGTAGTTGTATCTGTTTTTTGTGTTATACCTGTTTTAGTTTTCATAATTAAACCACCCTCGCCACAAACAAATAGCTCTCCCGAATTTGCTGTATGTATTGATTTAAAATCAAAACATGAAATTGTACTATCTTCTATCCATGTTTTTCCTCTATCAAATGATTTATGAATATACCCATCTTCAGAAACAGCATATCCGAGCGTGTCGTTTATAAAAAATATATTATTTACATTCGAATTTAAATCTAACATATAACTCCAATTTATTCCTCCATCGATTGTTCTGTATGGTCCAGAAAAACCATTCAAAGAATCCGTAAAAAATATAAACTTTTTATCGTCTGACATTCCAGTTGAATTATAATTCCAAGTAATTCCACCATCTATTGTTTTATAAATTAAGCCACCTGCTGCATAACCAACTTGTTCATCCATAAAGTATATCGAATATGAGATAGGAATTGATTTGGAATTGATTTTAATCCAATTAAGACCGGCATCATTTGATTTATATACATTTCCATTCAATGAAATCGAAAAGAAGATGTTTTTAGTTAATACATAAACGTCCCGAAGTGATTGTGTTTTGTCTGTAAAATTCATTTGTTTCCAAGAATCACCGCTATCCACAGTTTTAAATATAGCACCTTTATCTCCAACGCATATTGCTGTATTCGAATTAATAATTTTTAAAGAATTAATATTTTCATTCATAATTGAAACAAAACTCCAATTTAATCCATTAGTGTGGGTAACTAAAATATTACCAATTTGTCCTACTGCTATTCCATTGTTTTTATCAAACATTTTTATGTCTAAAAGAGTAGCAGTATTATTATTCTTAGATAAATATTCAAAATCACTATTTTTAAATACCCCTTCAACTCCAGCTGCATATACATTATTACTATCAATCATTAATAGATCATTCATATTTTTTAGTGAACCCGTGTATATTGACTTCCAAGTTTCACCACCATCTTTAGTCATTAAAATTAATCCGTTATTTCCCGCGATATAACCTATATTACTTGAAATAAACTTCACAGAATTTAACTGGATTATAACACCACTTTGTTTCTTTACCCATGAATTACCCCCGTCAATTGATTTTAGAATGATACCATTCAATCCAACAACCATCAGTGTTTTTGAATTAATAGTTGTTATACAAGTAAGATAATCAGAGCTAGGAGAATTAATTTTTTGCCATGTAGTTCCTCCATTTATAGTTTTTAAAATGGTACCTCCACTTCCTACAACAAATCCAGTTGATATGTCAATCATTGTTATTCCGCTCAAATCTTTTGTTGTATTACTATTAACATTTAACCATGTATTTCCAGTGTCTAATGTCTGAATGATAACTCCATTTCGACCAATTGCGATCCCTTTTGAATTTGTAGTAAAATAAATATTATTTAAGTTTGCACCATCTATTAATTCAACAGGAAGTTTTTGAGTTGTCCAAGTTTTTCCTTCATTGTTTGTTTTATAAAATGAACTTAACCCTAAACCAAATCCAATTTTATTCTCATTAAAATAAATTTTGGAAAAATATCCATTTTTGATTTTACTATCTGTCAATTGACTCCATGATAAACCACCATCCGTAGATTTAATTATACCATTTTGTCCTAATGAAGCACCATATAAAGTCATTTTATTACTAGAAGCAATCGTATTAAAAATAAAATTATCAGCGCTGGAGTATTTACACCAACTATCACCATTATTTGTCAATCTCATGAAAAAACCAGCTTCAGTTGATACGTAAACATTATTTTCATCAAAGACACATAAATTAAGATCTAGAGTGTTTTTTATTAATGTATCTTGAAATATTTTTGACCAATGAAAACCACCATCAGTTGTTTTATGTATTTGCATTGTTGAAGTTGCAATAAATCCAATATTATTATTGATAAACTTAATATCAATTGAATTATCTGGTGTCGTCAACTTTGTCCAGGTTGAGGCATTATCTACTGTTTTTAATAATACATTATTACTTGCAAGCACAAATCCAGTATCTACAGTTAAGAAATCCACCTTTTTATAAAAATAATTGGGACTTGAATATTTCCCCCACGTTTTACCACCATCTTTTGTTTTATACATTACATCATCTCCTGAATATACAAACCCATTATTATCGTCCATAAATTGAATACGTTGTAACGCACTTGTCGTACCACTTTGTAACTTTGACCACGTATTACCTGCATCAATCGTTTTTAATATTGTTCCATTATAACCACAAGCATAGCCTGTTGATGCACTTGAAAAAAATATTTTTAATAATATTTGATCACAATTTGAATCTAATTTTTTCCAATGATTTCCTCCATCTTCAGTCTTATATATCGAGCCCGCGAATGTTGCGATATAACCGATGTTTTCATTCGTAAAATAAACAGACATAATCCAAGATTTCTCTTTTGAAACAGAATATAATTTCCATGTTTTACCTCCATCTATGGTTTTTGAAATAGTTTTACAATCACCAACTCCATATCCAATATTTTTGGTTGGAAAACTCATGTCTATAAATCCATTCCCATTAGGTTTTGGATTTAACCATTCCCAATCAGATGCATAACTGGAGATAGAAAATACTAGAATAAATAAACAGATGGATAAATTTTTCATTTTTAATAAATTAAGATTTGTATCTCAAACCTACACCAAAAGGCCAAGTGATACAAGTGTGGACAAACAAATAGCGTACTTATACCCATATTAACAGGTATAAATACCTAAATAAAAGAATGGTCAATTTACGTAAAGTGCTGAAATAAATTATTTTACACATAAAAAATACGCTGTTTATAATAAATAACAGATAGGATTTATATGCAATTGTCGTGAAATTTGTAAAACAATTGAAAATTTATATTATGCGTAAACTCTATGTTTTATTTCTATTTTTCGAATTTTCAAGCACACTTTTTAGTCAGGAAAAAGTATCATTTGCGCTATCAACGGAATATAATAAGCGTGAATATTGTGAAGCCGTTGAAATAGTTTCTTCGCTCGAAAAAGCATTATTATCCCCTGAAACAACAATAGCAGTAAAAATCGCTGCAAATTCTAAAAAATTAAATGAAATTTCATCCCTTAAAAACCTTAAATACATCTATTTAGACGAGACTTTTACCTCGGTAAGTTTTTATCTTACAGCAGAAAAAATGGAGCAATTTTTTCAAAAGATTGCTAGCATTCCAACCCTAAATTACCTGTCTATGTACGATAGTAAATTGTTACAATACCACACGTATCTCCATGGAATTAAAGGATTGAAAATAAATAAATTAGAAGATTTTAATAGCCATCCACAATTACGCGAATTACCACTGCTGGAGGTATTGGTGCTACAAGATCCTATTGTGAATACCATCCCAGCGACCATTGGAAGTTTGAGTAATTTAAAACAATTAGAAATCTATACTACCGATGTGCTTTATTTCCCTGAGTTAACGGAGTTAAAACAACTTGTAGTATTAAAAACGAATTTCGGAAAAATTGACCGATTACACCCTTCGTTTAGACAGCTTAAAAATTTACGTTACTTATCCATCAATGGACTTACGAACTTCAAAGTTTTCCCAGAAGAAATTTGTGGTTTAACGAACCTAGAAGAATTACATATCGAATTACGTAATGCACAACCAATACCTGACTGTATCGGAATGTTAAGCAGTTTACGCATTCTACACCTGAACGATTGTCAAAAAATTTATGAGTTCCCTGCTAGTTTTGCGCAATTATCTAAATTAAACGAGATTTATTTAGGAGATGCTCCAGAACATATACAAATTGGCAATTTGTCACTACTACCAAGTCCATTTACACTTATTTTGAATCGTTGCAATTATGTAGGTATTGCAAAACAACTAAATACCATACCTAAATTAAAAGAACTCATTGTACCTTCTACTATTTTACCAAAAGAATTAAAGAAAGTAGAACAAGCAATTATGACCGAAAAAGTAATTGTAGAAACCCTTTAATGTTAAACCTAAATCAATAAACACTATGAAAAAAACATCAATTACAGGATTATTTATCCTTTTTACACTTTGTCTATTTGGACAAGATTGGTCATCCGATATCTACCGAATAGGAGAAAAATATCCAGGATATATCATCAAAAATGACGGAACAAAAATTGAAGGATATTTGGAAGCACATCCACGTGCATCTGCAAATCCATTTAGTCCTGACAATCAAACAAAAGTGACTTTTTACAGTGATCCTAAAAATAAAAAAACAAAAATTGAGTACAAACCAGAAGACTTAAAAGAATACATGATCGCTGACAAACATTATGTTTCTATGAACTATAGTGGTGGATTGTTGGCGAAACCTGTGCGCTTTTTATATGTGAAAAAAGAAGGACGTATAAAAACATGTATTTGGTATGAATTAAATGCAGCTGAAGCAACTAAAGACTCTCCATATGTTGGAAAAGAGATATTCCAAAAAGGAGATGAAAAACCAGTAGAACTAACGAGTTTTGTCTTGGGATATGTTAAAAAAATGAGTGAACTTGTTAAAGAA
>Ga0114962_10002307_pt1 | contig 16020 bp, 13 predicted proteins | sample C_130820_MF_Meta_FD_87017 | JGI IMG/M metagenome (GOLD analysis project Ga0114962, IMG submission 87017) | Freshwater microbial communities from Lake Croche, Canada to study carbon cycling - C_130820_MF_MetaG | ecosystem: Environmental > Aquatic > Freshwater > Lake | place: Lake Croche, Canada...
ACAGCCCTTCCCTATGTGGTGGTGTGCACGGCTCCCTCGGTGGATGGATATACCTCCACGGTGTCGCCTCTCATCCTTGCTGGCCACAAGACCACCCTCGAAGCCGTCTACCCTACCGCGATTTTTGCCGATCCTGGGGTGCTCGTAGCGGCGCCTTCGGTGTTGCTTCAGGCGGGCTTTGGCGATTTGCTGGGAAAAGTTACGGCGTTGTCTGATTGGGAGCTCGCGAGGCGGCTTAACGGGGAATACCATTGCCCCACCATCGAGACCATGGTACGTCGGGCGCTGGAGCTCACGATTGCCGGCGCAGCCGGGGTGGCGGCCCGTAAGCCCGGGGCGGTGGCTTCTTTGTTCGATGCCTTGGTGTTGTCTGGCTTGGCCATGGGGATGATAGGCAATTCGCGCCCGGCCTCAGGTGCCGAGCATCACCTTTCCCATTATTGGGAAATGGACGCGCTGAAAAGCCACGAGGCCCACGCCCTGCACGGAAACGCCGTCGGGTCTGCCACGGTAGCGATTGCCCGCACCTATGAGCTGATGCGCGACCTGCTTCCGGTCGGCTTCGTGGTTCCCGATTCGGCGGAAATCCGCACCTGGCTCACGGCCGCCGGTTCAAAGGTCACCCCCGCGGAGCTGGGTATTTCGCGGGAGCTATTTCACCGCAGTATGCTCGAGGCCATGCATGTGCGCCCGCGCTTCACCATTTTGCGGTTTGCCGCCGACCAGGGCCGGTTGGCTTCCATTGCTGAGCAAGTGACCCGGGAGTTTTACGCCTAAAGGCTCACATCAGGTTCTTGCGAACGAACACCACTGCATCGCGAGCGAGAGCATCGAGGTCGGGGTGCTCCACGATGGGTCGCCAAACGCCAATATCGCGGCCTATCTGACCCCCGGGAACGATGAAGGGCTCCATCACCAACGGGCCATGGTAGGAAATATCCTTCAGCGCCTGGTGGATTTCGGCCCACGGCATACGGCCCATACCCGGGGGCTTGCGGTTGGTCTCACCCAAGTGTAGCGAAGCCAAGTGAGGACCAGCGGCCCGGATGGCCCCTCCGATGGAGTCCTCTTCGATGTTCATATGGAAGGTGTCGAGCAGGATTTTACAGCGTGGGCTGTTGACCTCCTTCACGTACGCCAAGGCCTCGGCACAGGTGTTAAGCAGGTACTGCTCAAACCGGTTGATCACCTCGACATTGAGCGTCACGTCGTGGTCTTCGGCCACTTTCACCAGTTCTTTGACGCTCAAAAGGCTTTTTTCAAGGTAAGGGCGCTTGTCGATGGCACCGGCAGGAAGGGTGGAGGGCCAGCAACTATGAATAGTACCCCCTATCATTCCCCCGCCCATTTCGCCCATAGCCTTCACCACGGATTTCATAAAGGCCACGGCATTTTTTCGCACTGTTTCGTTTGTGGAAGACATGTCGTGGTCTGCAGTCAGGCCAATCCCGTACGAGAGCAGAATGTGCTGGTCTTCGGCTTCCTTGCGCAGTCGGTGCCTTGCCTCGGGCGTCATCCCTGCGAGGACGGCTCCATGAATTTCCAATTGGTCAAAGCCGAGACTCTTGACTTTCTTGACGTAGGGGAAGAAGTCGACTTCCCAGTCGCGGGTCCAGTACGCATAAAAGATTCCTACGGTATTCGGCACAGCAAACCTCCTTAACACACTAAGCTTTATTGTGGTTCAGACCTCACCTGAGCACAAGGTGAACTCTGGACGATTTTTACGCCTTCATTATACTTGTGAAAATTGGCTGCGATGATCCTCTGGAGGACTACCATGAGAGCTTTGAGATTCTCCCCACGACTGGCGTTGTTTTTGGGTGCGTTTGTGCTGTTGAGTGGCGCCATCAGCGCCCAGAATCGCGAATGGACGTTTTTGGTCTATATGATGGCCGACAACAACCTTGAGCCCGACGCCATGGATGATATTGCCGAGTCGACTCTGGCCGAAACTTCCATTAGGGGAACCATTGTGATTCAGATCACGGCCGCCGGCACCTATACTGATGAGCCAAAAGTCGTCAACCTTAAGCGGATTACGACCACAAAACGGCTCGAAGCAAAGAAAGGTAGCCTCAAGGAACTTGCCGATCTCGGAAAAGTCAATTCGGCTGATCCCAAAAAACTGACCGATTTCATTTCGTGGGGCATAAAGACCTACCCTGCGCAACACTACGCGCTGGTGTTGTGGGACCACGGAGGAGCTTGGACCGGTTACGGCTCGGACGATTCCCACGATGGCGCCGGTTTCGATCTGGCCACCCTGACAAAGGCGGTCGGCGACGGCCTGAAGGGTGGAGGCGTGAAACAGCTCGATCTATTGGGCTTCGACGCCTGTTTGATGGGCAGCTATGAAGTAGCCCGCGCGGTTCGGCCCTTGGCAAACTACATGATAGCCAGCGAAGAGCTTGAGCCCGGGCACGGCTGGGACTATACCTGTTTGTCAGTTCTCGCAAAAAGCCCCGACGCCGAAACACTGGGCAAGGCCATCATAGCTGGCTATGCCGAATCGTCCACCACGGCGGCTGACCGTGACGAGGTTACCCTCTCGCTGATCAACTTGCAGAAGTTAGACGCCTTAGATGCTGCTGTGAGCGCTTTTGCGAGCTTCGGCCGGTCAAAAATCAGCCAGATTGCCCCGCAGCTGGGCCGAATCCAAAACAAGACGAAGGGCTTCGGCAAGGCAGCCAAACCCGAAGAAGATTCCAACATGATCGACCTCGGTCAGTTCGTCCGCCTCTATGCCGAGGCCGACAGCAGCGCCAGCAAGATCAAGCAGCAATTCGATAAGGCGCTGGCGGCTGTGGTGGTGGACAATGTCTTTGGAAGCCTGAATAAGGGCTCCACCGGCCTTTCGATCTATTTTCCCAACCAGAAGCGGTATTACGATGAAGCCTACAGCGCCATCGACTCCGGTGGCTGGAAAGCCTTGCTGGCCGACTACTACAAGGGTGGGTCAACCCTTTCACCTGCCCCAGCGACTCCTAGGGCTGCAGCGACGGAAACCGGCGTCCTTGCTTTCACAAACACCGATAACACCGGTGATCTGACGATGGACGACCAAGGGGTTGTCACTCTCAGCGGGGTTCTACCCAAAACTGTGGTGAGCAAAGTCGTCGAGGGCCTGTTTTCCTATGGCATTGTCGATGGCGAGGACCTCATCTTTCTTGGTGACAACGAAGTCTCGATAGATGATGAGACCGGGGAGGTGAGCGGGACGTGGGACCTGCAGGTCCTTAAAATGAAGCAGGGAAAGAACGAAGCTTATTGCTATAGCAGCGAGACTGCAACGGAAGACGGGCTTCACGAGTACACGATTCCTCTTCGCTACTACGACAAAGGCAAAATCAAAGGCGATGGCCAAGAGATCAGCCTAGTTTTGACCACCGATGCCGATTACAAGGTGACCAACGAGCAATACTTCAGTATGGTCCGGGATAAATGGGGAGCCTTTACCCCTCGCAAGGGATCCGTGGTGGTACCTACCTGGGAAAAAGCCACCGTCGACGGCGAAAGCGTGACCGAAGCTACGACTTTAGTTGGTTTTGACCCAACTAAAAACCTTACCTACGATTATGAAGAGCTCGACGCCGAAACCACTGAAATCTACCTCGAGATGGAGGTGTACGATGTTGGCGACAACTCCGACTACGTCACCTACCAAGGGCCGGCGAAAAAAGGGACGAAGAAGAGAGCCGGGCAAAAGCCCTAAGCCATTGCCCGTTGGGAACACCTGGTCGCAGAAGGTCTGTCAGTGTTTTTCGGCAAGGCTCCACATGGTCCAGAGCTCCGTCCGCATCCGCCTGGGCTGCGTGAGTGTGTACAAGATAGCTCCGGCGATGTCGCCGGTTTCCATGAAGGGGCCGTTTTCGGGGGCGAGGTCGCCGAAACGTCCGTCGGCCGCCGCAAAGGGCGTGTTTACTCCTGCCGGGGCAATCACCGTGGTGCGAATCCCTTCGGCTCGCAGTTCCCGGTCGAGCGAAAAACCGAGGTTGATCTGCGCCCCTTTCGTAGCCGCATACACGGCTTCCTTGCCGCCGCCGATGTGCAACCCGGCTACCGAGCCCATGATGACAATATCCCCGCCGTCGCCCTGAATACGAAACTGGCGCACGGCTGCCCGCGCCAGCCAGACAGTACCGAGCACGTTGACCTCAACCATCTGTCGGGTTTGTTCGGCGCTGTAGTCGAGAAGGCCTCCATAAAAACCAAGGCCGGCGTTGGCGACCACGCTGTCTACCCGGCCAAAGGCCTTCACTCCGGCGGCCACCAGCGCGTCGGAAGTTGCTTCTTTGGTGATGTCACCGACAACAGTTGCAACCCGAGCGGTTCCCCATTGCGCCTGAAGGGACTTAAGGGCCGCCTCTTTCAGGTCGCCGACGACTAGGTTGGCTCCGGCTTCGAGCGCCAAGACGGCCGTCATATTGCCGATACCACCACCAGCACCGGTGATAATAATGACTGTTCCTTCTAAACTGCGGGGTGTCGCTCGCATCGTCTGCCTCCTTGTTGGAAGTTTAACCCTAGGCTCAGCTATCGGAAGTGTCAATCTTGCTCTCGAGTTCCGCGTCGAAATCTCGCGCTCGAGTTTTCCTTGTTTTTTTTCTACCGAGGTGCAAAATAAGGTATCAGGTACGGTGATACGTTGAGGGGGCTTGGTTATGACAGGTGCCAATTCCGAGGGCAAAAAGGACCTCAAGTACCTGCTGCTAATCCTCGGCCTCCATGCCTTCGCCATTCTCTCGGTAGTTCAGTCTGACGCCCAGGCGTCGAAGCTTGTCGACTGGCGCACGCAGGAAGTCGTGCTATGCCTGCTTTCGGGGTTCGTTTCCTTCGCTCTCTGGAACCGCAAAACGCAGGGACTTCACCAGATGTTGTCGGTTATTCAGGTGCTGTTTTGGTTTATCCTCGAGTACGTCGAGGCGAACTTGTTGTTTGGAGGGTTAGCGGCTAGCATCTTGACCATTGAGGCCTTGGTGTTTCTCGGCTACTCAAGTTGGCTTCTCAAGGTGCTTCAGGTTGCACTGCTTTTACCGTTGGTGGTTCACCCGGTTGCCGTGTGGGGCAAGGCCCCCCAAACCCTCCCTTGGGTCGATCTGATTGTTCTCATCGGTGCTATGCTCGCGTTGGAATATGCAATCAACAAAGCCCGTAGCAACAGTGAAAACCTCCGGGAACTTGAGGCCATCAACGAGGTGCAGAATAATTCCATCGCCAACCTTCTCACGGTCAACCTCGACTATCAAAACTACGCCGAAAAAATCGGTGAGAAGTCGACGATCTCCGAGAGAAAACGGCTCACCCGAGAAATACACGATATTGTCGGGTATTCACTAATCAACCTCCGGATGATGCTCGAGGCCAGCCTTGACCTGTCTTCCCAGGAAAACAAAGCGTTGCGCGATCTGTTGGTAAAAGCGAAGGAACAGGTGCAATCGGCCCTCAAGGATGCCAGGCAGACCTTGCGAAACCTCCGTGATATTGAGACCGAACGCCTGGGCTGTGTGCAGAGAACACAAAAACTGGTGCAATCCTTTTCTGCCGTAACCGGCATCCGTGTCGAAGTCAATTACGGGAACCTGCCCTGGAGCCTCGGTGAGGATATCGACACGACCCTATTCCGCATCCTCCAGGAATCGATGACCAATTCTTTCTGCCATGGGAAGGCCGACCTAATTCAAATCGGCTTCTCCATCAGCCAGGGGAAGTTATTTCTCAACGTGGGGGATAACGGTCAGGGATCTGAGCCTATCAAGGTAGGCATCGGCTTGTCGGGAATGGAGGAGCGTTTGGAGAAACTCCATGGTACACTTCAGGTGAATAGCTACGACTATGGTTTCATGCTGCACGTCGAAATACCCTTGGAGCTCGGATAATGGAAGATCAAATAGGGGTCATGCTGGTTGACGACCAGAGACTCTTTTCGGAAAGCCTGAAGACTGTTCTCGAGTCGCGCTCCCAGGACATCAAAGTTGTCGGAATTGCCATGGACGGAAGCGAAGCTGTGGAACTGGCCCGGAAAACACCCAGCGACATTATTCTGATGGACGTCCGGATGCCGGTGATGGATGGAGTGCAGGCCACCAAGATCATCCACTCAGAGTTTCCGCATCGCATCATCATGATGCTCACCAGCTTTGACGACGATGAGTACATTTTCGAAGCCTTTCACAACGGAGCTACCGGTTATCTGCTCAAGGACATTTCGGTATCGGAACTGATCACTTCGCTGCGGGCCATCCGAGCTGGCAGCGTCTTGATTTCCCCCATGGTGGCAACCAAGCTGACCTCCCGACACGCGTCGAGTTCTGAGCTCGTCCCAGAATCCTCGCAGACCGGCCCACCTTGGGTGAAACTTCTTAGCAGCCGTGAAAAAAGCCTGCTTCGATACATCGCGAGCGGCTTCGACAACAAGAATATCGCGGCCGAACTGTTCATTTCAGAACAAACAGTAAAAAACTACGTCGGAAGGGTTTACACGAAAATCGGTGTACACAACCGCATCAAGGTAATGCAGCTGGCCCTTGCGAACATCCGATACCTCGAAAAAGAGTGACTTCGGTACTCAAAAATAAGTATCAAGAAAGGTACCGGGGTAACGTTTACAGATTTCAATACTGCTCCTATTCTCATAGTCGATCACAATGATCAGGAGGAGATTATGAAAAGATTCGCGACCAAGCTTCTGACTGCCGTCTTGCTAGCAATGTTCTTGTTTGTGGGCACACAGGGTTTTGCCCAGACTATCAACATCGCCTTAGCAAATAACCCGATTTCCCAAGCCTTGAACAAGCTTGCGAAGGAGAAGTACAAGGCAGCGGGAGTGACCGTCAATATCGCGGTCCTGCCGGAAAATGACCTTCGCCAGAAGTTGACCACGGAAGCGTCGACCGGAGGGACAAGCTACGACATGTTCTTTATCGGCCCCTATGAGGCAGCCTCCTGGGCGAAGAACGGCTGGCTGGAAAACTTGGAGCCCTACTTCAAGGCAATGCCAGCAGCCAAGCTGACTGCCTACGACCGTCCTGACTTGATTCAGGGCATGGTTGGATCACTGGCCGTCAAGGGACAGTCCTACGCCCTCCCCTTCTATGGCGAGAGCTCGTTCATCATGTACAACAAGGAATTGTTCGCTGCCAAGGGCCTCACGATGCCCGCCGAACCAACTTGGGACCAGATTTACGACTTGGCCAAGAAAATCAATGATCCTGCCAAGGGAATTGTCGGCATGACCATGCGCGGCGCGCCCGGTTGGGGAATGAGCGGAGCTCCTTTTGTGACCATCGTCAACGCTTTCGGTGGCAAGTTCTACGACATGAAGTGGAATGCCACGGTTGACACTCCGGAACAAAGAGCGGCTTGGGCCATGTACAAGAAGGTCCTTCGCGATGCCGGCCAGCCCGACATCCTCTCCTACACCTACAACGAGTGCATTGCCCTGATGCAGTCTGGCAAGGCCGGTATTTACTACGATGCCACTTCGATCGCTCCCGCGCTCGAAGGTGCCGGTTCGAAGGTGCAAGGTAAGGTTGGCTACGCCATGGCCCCTCACCAGAAGATGATGACCAATACTTCCTGGCTGTGGAACTGGGCCATGGGTATCAACCCCAAGAGCAGCGACGCCAAGAAGAAGGCCACCTTTGACTTCATGGTTTGGGCCACCTCGAAGGAATACGCGAAGATGTCGGTTGACTTAGACCCCACCGGATCTAGCACTCCTCCGGCTGCCCGTACCTCGACTTACGCCTTGCCTGCGTACTCCAAGACTCCCTATGCAGCGATGACGGTCAAAGCCCTGAAGGCGATGGACTTTACCAAGCCAACCATCGACCCCGTTCCTTACGTGGGCCTGCAGTACATTGCTATTCCTGAGTTCGCCGATGCGGGAACCCAGATGACCCAGTTCCTTGCCGACTATGTTGTCGACAAGATTACCCTTGATGAGGCCATCAAGAAGACCAACGATGTCTTCAATCAGGTCGCTGTGGACGGAGGCTACCGCAAGTAGCCAGTTTCGGAAGCCCGGGGCTCCTGCACCTCGCAGCGGCTCCGGGCTGTTTTTTTACCCCGTACAAATTGTTGCTCAGACGAAAAGGAGCGTGACTTTGAAAAAGAAGAACGACTGGCCGTTCATCTTGCCTGCAATCTTCGTGGTTGCGGTGATGACGCAAGTTCCTTTTCTGCTGACAGTCGTTTATTCCACCCTGCGGTGGAACCTTGCCCGCCCCGATATGCCCATCGTGTTTTCAGGAATCGACAACTATCTGTTCTTCCTGAAGATTCCTGATTTTACCGTTGTTCCCGAGTTTTACAGCATTGTGCTGCAAACCATCATCGTCACAGTTGTGGCGCTCGTTATTTGCACCGTGATCGGCTTTCTGTTTTCTATTTTGCTCGACCATCCCATTCCGGGGGTCAACATTGCGAGAACCCTCATCATGGGGCCTTTCTTCGTGATGTCGACGGTAACCGGTGTGATTTGGAAGACAACCATCTTGAACACCACCTTCGGTTGGTACGGAGTTCTGGCCAAGTCCATAGGTCTGGCACCCGTCGATCTCCTTAGCTATTACCCTTTGCCGGTGATTATTTTCCTTTTTTGCTGGCAGTGGATCCCCTTCTTTGTGTTGATCATCCTTGCAGGCCTGCAGGGGATCTCGGGGGAACTGGTCGACAGTATGCGCATCGATGGACTCAACTGGTGGCAGTCTACCTTTCGGGTCAAGCTGCCTTTGATCATGAACCACATCCGGGTAGCAGTGATGCTGGGCCTGGTGTTCATCGTCAAGGAGTTTGGGCTCATACTCGTGACCACTGCTGGTGGCCCCGGGACACGTTCTTACACGCTACCCTACCAAGTGTACATGCAGATCTTTAGCGCTTCCAACGTGGGTCGGGCCGGAGCTTTGGCCACCATGACCGTGGTTCTCACCCTGCTTGCGGTAAACTTCGTTTCCAAGTCCATGAAAAAGAATAACCTCTGAAGTAAGGGAAAGGAGAACCATCATGAGAGCAAACCAGACCCTTTCGCTTCAACGAACCGCGCAGATAAAAAAGGTCATAAAAATGGTGGCCTTGACCGTCACAATCTATACGTTGGCCATTTTGTATTTTTCACCCATTCTTTACATGTTGATTTCTGGTTTCAAAACCGAATATCAGGCGGTGAGTCCAAGTTTTGTCTTCACTCCCACGTTTGAGACCTACAAGTCGGTTCTCAGCGATCCGAGTCTTTATGGATACTTGGGAAACTCGATCTTCCAGGTTTTGGCCAGTTCCGTCTTGTGCCTTCTCTTGGGCCTTCCAGCGGCGTTCGCCCTAGCCTTCGGCAATTTCCGGAAAAAAGGAACCCGCGACAAGATCTACATGTGGTTTTTGACGACCATCCTCCTGCCCCCCGTAGCGGTGTTGATTCCCCTCTACACCTGGTTTCACGCCTGGCAGCTTAATACGACACCTTTGGGACTTTTGATGGCTTACGTGGGTTTTCACGTTCCCATCGTTGTTTGGATGCTGTACTCATTTTTTGCCGACGTTCCCACCGAAATTATGGAAGCTTCGGAAATGGATGGTTGCACGCGCTTCCAGCAAATGATGCACATTGCCGTGCCTCTGGTGCGCACTGGTATTATTTCCGCTTGCCTTCTGGTGGCGGTTTTCATTTGGAATGAGTTTTTTCTCGGGTTCAATCTGACAGGTAATGATACCGCGACCCTGCCGGTTTACATGTCCCGTTTCCGGGAGCAGCAGGGAATGTTCATCGCACAGCTTTCGGCCTCGTCGACCATTGCGATTCTACCAGCCATCGTCGTCGGCTGGATGACCCAGAAATCTTTGGTGAAAGGGCTTACACTGGGCGCGGTGAAAGGTTGAAATAGATTCAAGCGACATTTTGCAGGAGGTAAGGGCATGGGTGTGGTTGAAATGTTTTCGTTATCAGGCAAGAAAGCTTTTGTCACCGGCGGGGCACAGGGAATTGGCCAAGTGGCGGCGCTGACCCTTTCTGAGGCCGGGGCCGATGTGGCCGTGGTCGACCGCAACGAAGATCGGCTCAAAGAAACGGTAAAGGCCATCGAAGCAGCGGGTGGCCGGGCTCTCGGCGTCAAGTGCGACGTCACCGACCCGCGCCAGGTTGACCGGATGATAGAGCAAATCCTCGACGAGTTTGGCACCGTTGATATTGCGTTCAACAATGCCGGAATCTGCCACAATGAGGGCGCCGAAAAAATCACGTTCGAGGATTGGAAGAGGGTGATCGACATCAACCTAACCGGCGTTTTTCTTACAGCCCAGGCCGCGGGGCGGGTGATGATCAAAAATCGCAAGGGATCCATCATCAACATGGCCTCGATGTCGGGCCACATCGTCAACGCTCCGCAGCCCCAATCTTCGTACAATGCCTCGAAAGCCGGGGTACTGCAGCTGACCAAATCGCTGGCGGTAGAATGGGCACCCTTCGGCGTGCGGGTAAACTCGCTGAGCCCGGGGTACATCGGTACCGATATGACCAAAGCCGCTGTTCAGTGGATTCCTACTTGGGAAGCCGCGACACCGATGAAGCGCATGGGACTGCCCACGGAACTTATGTCGGCGTTGGTCTACCTATCTTGCGACGCCTCGAGCTACACCACTGGTTCTGACGTTATTGTTGACGGTGGTTTCACTTGCCTTTGAGTTTAAAATCTCTTCCGGCAGAGGTTGAGGTTCCCCGCTACGACAGGATGGCCCCTGCGCGGGTGATCGTGCACATTGGCGTCGGGGGATTTCACCGCGCCCATCAGGCCACTTACCTCGACGACCTTCGGACCTTAGGAAATAGCCCGGCTTGGAGTTTGTGCGGGGTGGCGCTGCTCAAGCAGGACCTGCGGATTTACAACGTGATGAAACAGCAGGATTGCCTTTACACGGTGGTGCGCCGTTCCCGCCTAGGCGATAGTGCCCGGGTGGTCGGGGCCATCACGCAAATCCTCTTTGCTCCTGAAGATAGCGAAGCCGTTTTAGAAAAAATGGCCTCCCCCGAGTGCGGTATCGTCACGATGACCATCACCGAGGGCGGCTATTACTTCCATCAGGGAACAGGCGGGTTCGACCACGAGCACCCCGACATCGTTCATGATTTGCGTGACCCCCTGCACCCAGTGGGAGTATTCGGGTATTTGGCCGAGGCCCTCGACCGCCGCCGTCGCCGGGGACTTAGGCCCTTCACGCTTCAGTCGTGCGACAACCTGCAGGGCAACGGGGACGTGCTCAAAACGATGTTTCTGGCCTTCGCTCAGCTTCGCGACCCGGAACTGGCGCAATGGGTGGCCGAGAAGGCTGCCTTCCCCAACAGCATGGTGGACGGCATCGTACCGGTAACCACCCAAGAACTGCGCGACCTCGTGGCCACCAAGTGGGGTATCGAAGACCAGTGGCCTGTGGTGACGGAAACCTGGCGTCAATGGGTGATCGAGGACCATTTTTGCGATGGCCGGCCCGAGTGGGAGAAGGTCGGCGCCCAGATGACCCACGACGTTCTGCCGTATGAAAAAATGAAACTCCGCTTGCTCAACGCGGGTCACCAAGCCCTTGGCTATATTGGCCTGTTGTGCGGGCATGAGTTCGTGCACCAAACCATGGAAGATGAGCGTATCCGCACGCTGGTGCGCTCGATGATGGACCTCGAAGTGACGCCCCTCCTCTCCCCCGTTCCCGGGGTTGACCTCGAGGCTTACAAAAGCGAGTTGATTGAGCGCTTCGGCAACCCGGCTATCGGTGATCAGTTGTCACGCATTGTCACCGAAGGCTCGGCAAGGATTCCGAAGTTTGTTTTGCCTTCTATCGTGGAGGCCTTAGCCCAGGGGCGCCCCATCCACCGGCTGGCTTTCACCGTGGCGGCTTGGTTTCGGTATTTGCTGGGCCAAGACGGGGGCAAACTCCTGCCCATCAACGACCCTTTGGCGGCGACCCTGCAGGACTTGGCCCGAAAAGGGGGAACGGATCCGCGGCCGCTTCTTTCGCGCAGCGACCTGTTTGGCAACCAATTGCCAAACTCGAAGCCGTTTGTGGACGAGGTGGAGAAGACTTTGAAAAGCTTTGCCGAAAAGGGCACCGAAGCAACCCTAAATAGGGTTTTGGGCCTCTAGGGCCTAGACTAAGTCTTACAGCCGTTCCTGCAAAACCGCAGTGAGCTCTCCGTCAGTGAGAACAACCGGGTTAGTCTTCATGCTACCTCCGCGGCAACCGGCTACAACAGCAGCGAGTTGGGCCTCGGTGACTCCGCCTGCGGACAACCTGGGAAGCTTCCACTCTGCGCACCAGCGTTCGAGAACTTCCACGAGGGCTTGGCACGCCTTGGCGTCGTCCAAGTGGCCCTGACCCGTGAGCAAGCGGCCGGCCTTGGCATAGCGGCCCAACGCGGCACTCTCGGGCTGACGCTGGCGTAGCGCCTTTAGATTGGCCTTGGTGCACGAGGCCACCAACGTGCCACAAACCTCTCCATGACCGAGCGGGAAAAAGGCCCCGAGCGGTGAGGCAAGCCCGTGGACCGCACCTAACCCGGCGTGAGCGAGTGCCACTCCCGACAGCCAGGCGGCATACAACTGGCCCCCTCGCGCTTGGGCAGCCCGGTCAGTTTGGCTGTACCAAACCGGCAAGTTTTCGCCCACGAGCCTCAGGCCAGCTTCGGCAAGGGCATCGGTAAAAGGGCTGGCTTTGGGGGAGAGGTAGGCCTCGAGCAGCTGCGTCAGCCCGTCCATCCCGTTTGCCGCAATTTGAGCCTGGGAACAACTGGCCAGCAGAAGCGGGTCGAGCACGGCCACCTCAGCCACCAGCTTCTCGTGGCGAAAAGACTTCTTAAACCCTCCAGGACCACGCTGGGAAAGCACCGCATTGCGGGTTGCCTCCGAACCGGTACCTGCGGTGGTAGGGACGGCCACAAAAGGCACTGCTGGGCCACCATACGGCAACTCGGGGCCCACGCCTTCCAGAAAGTTCTGCACAGGCTGGTTCACTCGCAGCAAACCCGCGATGGCCTTTGCCGCATCAAGGGCACTCCCACCGCCAATACCGACAACCACACCCACTCCGGCGCCCTTAAACTCGGCCACCGCCTGATCCACAAGTTGGGGCGAAGGCTCCCCGGCAACGGCGAGGCTATGAACCTCACGGGAGCTTTTTTTCAGCGAGTCCAGCAGCGCCACTGCGGAAGGGGAACCCTGAAACGAACGGGCCCCCGTAACCAGAAGAACGGCGCCCGCATAGGGCTCGATCAGCGAGGGCACACGGCTCAAGGTTCCCTCGCCAAACACGAGGCGGGGGAGGCGGGAAACTTCAAAGGCTTTGAGGTTCATAGGCCAACATACCACAGCTCACCGACCCCGCAAACCTTGTGGTATGATGGTAACTATGAAACGAACTTTGGGACGATCGGGTATAGAAGTCAGCGCTCTTGGCATGGGCTGTTGGGCCATCGGGGGCCCTTTCTGGAGGGGTGCGAGTCCTTCAGGGTGGGGTGAAGTCGATGATGAAGAATCCATTCGCGCCATTCATGCGGCGCTTGAACTGGGAATCACGTTCTTCGACACAGCCAACGTCTATGGTGCCGGTCACAGCGAACTCGTGCTTGGCCGCGCCTTAAAGGGAGTTCGCAACCGGGTCGTCATCGCTTCCAAGTTCAACGCCGTTTTTGATGAGCAGACCCGGCAAGTCTCGGGAAGCGACACCTCACCCCAAGGCATCCGAGACGCGTGCGAAGCATCGCTCAAGAGGCTGGGCACCGACCATCTTGAGCTCTTGCAGTTTCACGATGGGGGCTTTCCGGTGGAACAGGCCGGACCCGTGCGGGACACCCTCGAGGCGTTGGTTCACGAAGGAAAAATTCGCAGTTACGGCTGGAGCACCGATTTGGCCGACCGAGCCAGTTTCTTCGCCCAAGGCCCGGGTTGTTCGGCCATCCAGCTTCAGCTCAACGTTTTTGAAGACAACCCAGCGGTGCTAGAGCTGTGTGAACGCGAAAACCTGGCCGCCATCAACCGGGGCCCGCTCGCCATGGGCCTTCTGACCGGCAAGTACACCTCAAACACCCAGCCGTCTGCCGACGACGTGCGTGGCGTCAACAGTCCGGCTTGGATGAAGTACTTTCAGAATGGCAAACCTAGCCCCGAGTACCTTACCAAGCTCGACGCGGTGCGACAGGTGCTCACCAGCGGTGGCCGTACCCTTTCGCAGGGCGCCCTGGCGTGGCTTTGGGCCCGTTCGCCAACCACCCTCCCCATCCCCGGCTTCCGAACCGTTGCTCAGGTAACCGAGAACTGCGGCGCCCTAAAACTTGGTCCCCTCACCTCGGCACAGATGGCCGAAATCGGTGGACTTCTCGCGACCTAGAGTCCAGCGCCGGCGAAAACCTTGTCGAAACCCCTGCGGGAGCGCTTGAGCAGCGACTCTGCGCTATCCACAACAGGCCGCGGACTAAGCACCTCCTGCGCAACGATACCTTGGTAACCAAGGGTTTTAAGGGCGCGAAGAAAGCCCTCTAAGTCGATGTGGCCTTCTCCCGGATAAAGCCTGTCGTTGTCGTCGATGGTTTCTATGTTTCCTTCGCGGGCATCGCCCAAGTGGGCATGAACGATTTGTTCGGGCCTCAACTTCAAGAGCTCCGAGGCCGCGTGGCCGGCGACATGGCAATGGAAGGAATCCACCAGCAGCCCCACGTTGGGCCGGTCAATCGCCGCTATGAGTTCAAGAGTTTGGTGCAGGTTCCAGAGCAGCGGATGCTTCCACTTGATGCGAAGGTCCATGGGGCCGATGAACTCCAGCGCCAGAGGAAGCCTAAACGCCTCGAGAACCTGCGCGCACAACCGCAGACGTCGCACGGTTCTGGCCATGAAAAGTGCGGGGTTCTCATCCACCGAAGGCAATAGATAGGTCCAGAGGCACCGTGCTCCCAACTGCGAAAGGAGGTCGGCACTCGAAGCGAGTTTGGTGACACCCTGAAGGAATTGCTCTTCGGTGGTTTGCCACCCCACGGGCAGGAGCACGGCTCCCAACAGCAGGTCGTGACTTCTAAATAGTTCCTTGGTACCGGCAACCCCATGGCGTTCCACCAAGCCCATGGGATCAAGGTCAACCGACCGGAAGCCGTAGCGGTGGGCTAAGCTCAGAAAGTTTTCGTCGGTGCCCACGTCACCGAGTCCCGTACGGGTCAGGCCTTGAATCATGGTGTTCCTCCAGAGGGACTATTCTACACCAACAATGGCTTAGTGCCCCTGGAGGGGCTGCGCCAAACTTCGGATTCCTTACCGTGCTATTGTTGATGACGCGGGTCGAAAAAAAGGCAGAAGATTTCATGAAACCGATTCTTGTTTTTCTAGGAGCTCTTGTGGCTTCTCTGAGCCTCTTGCTCGCCGGTTGCGCCCCTCACTCTCAGCCTGCTGGAGGAAAGCGAACCATCGTCGTCACTTACTCGATTGTGGGCAGCTTGGTCAAAGACTTGGCCGAGGAACAGTTTGACGTCGTGACGTCGATGCCCAACGGACTGGACCCCCACGAGTGGGAACCTTCGGCCAAGGACATTGAAACCTTGAACCACGCGGCCTTGATTGTGCGTAATGGTTTGGGGCTGGAAGGCGGAATGGAGAAAGCGCTGGCACAGGCCGAGGCAGCGCAGGTGCCCATGTTTACGGCCTCTCAACACATCACGGTACGAACCGTCAAAGCCGGACAAGGCCTGCCCACTACCGACCCTGACCAGGCCGTCGGTGCCAAGGACCCTCACCTGTGGTTGGACCCGCAGCGGATGAAAGCCATTGTTTTGGCGCTGGCCGACGTGCTGAAGTCGCGGTTTGGCACCGACCTCGAGTCGAAGGCCAACGACCTAGCTAACCGGCTTGATGCGCTCGACGCCAAAATCAAAGCCGAGGTGGCCCTACTTCCCGAGGCAAAAAGGCTCTTGGTGACGGGCCACGAATCGCTGGGATACTTTGCCGAGGCCTATGGGTTCACTTTGGTGGGGGCCATAATTCCGAGTCTGAACGACCA
>Ga0114962_10002309_pt1 | contig 16013 bp, 9 predicted proteins | sample C_130820_MF_Meta_FD_87017 | JGI IMG/M metagenome (GOLD analysis project Ga0114962, IMG submission 87017) | Freshwater microbial communities from Lake Croche, Canada to study carbon cycling - C_130820_MF_MetaG | ecosystem: Environmental > Aquatic > Freshwater > Lake | place: Lake Croche, Canada...
CTATCAGCCGTAGTATAAACCGTTAGCATTTTATCTTTTGTTGTGAATGGCTTTGCTTGTGCTTTCTTTTTTTGTTGCGAAAAAGAAAGAAAAGAAAGCATAATAAATGCAAGTATTAGTATTTTCTTCATGTTTAAATTATAGGTTATTATTTTTACCAAATATAAGTTCCAACGGAACCACTTCCTAATGAAGTACTAATCCATTTTCCATTAAATTTAATATTAAAGGTTTCAGTTGATGCACCGTCGTTTTCTACAATTAGTACTTTCTTTCCATCGGGGGTTTTAAATGCTACATTGTTTAAATTTCCACTCAAATTACTGGCGATTCTAACCGATCCCATTGGAACAAATTTAGAAGCATGTGCAATGGTATAATATCCTACATTTCGAATAAAGCTATCCGGTCCTGTTATCGTTAAAGCCCCTTTGCATGTATTGCAACCGCCAGGTGTATAAGGTCCAAAACTAGCATTATTAGCTAAATTCCATTCTAATGCATTTTTACTCCAGTTGCGCATCGATCCAATAATTACATTTTTGGTATGCCATTTTAGATCCCCATCAAAACTCCCTGAGGACGCGGTATATTGCTCCGTGAAATAAATGTTTTTATTTGGAAACGCATCGTGAACCGTTGATAAAGCACTAATATCTCCTGCATATAAATGGAAGGCAGAACCGTCAACATAGGGATTTGTCGCAGCATCGCTTAATATGGTTATTGGATATTGTGGCTGATCGCAATTATGATCGTATAAAACAATTTTTGTACTAACATTAGCCGCCACGAAAGCAGGACCCAGTTTGGTTTTTATAAAACTGCTTTGTTGGGCTGCCGTCATCAACATACTTGGATTATTATAGGGATTTAATGGTTCGTTTTGCAAACAAACAGCATCAATAGTAATTCCCAAATCTTTCATAGCCTGAATGTATTTTACAAAATACTTAGCGTAGGAACCATAATAAATAGGAACTAAACTACTCCCAATAGTAGTATAATTAGTCTTCATCCAGGCAGGCGCCGACCATGGAACCGCCATTATTTTTATATTGGGATTGATGAGCAAGATTTCTTTTAACAATGGAATTAAACTTTCCCTATCCGGAGCTAGACTAAACAGCGTTTGATTGCTGTCGGATTGACCGCTTGGTAAATCATTATAGGAGAAAACGGTGCTGTTTAAATCGGATGCGCCAATACTAATTCTTAAATAGCTAATAGCTATTGAATTAGCAGCTGTGCCAAAAAGCTCTTGCAATAATTCCTGTTTTTTTGAAGCGGTCAATCCGTTAATAACATCGGCACTTCCTCCTGTTAGGGTAAAACCAAAACCATCTATGGTTTGATAGGTTTGTGTTTCGTCAACTTCAATATTCTGATTATTATTGGCCGTTGTATTGAAACCCAAAATACCCGTTTGCTTTTCGAGTTTTACAGATTGGTCTCCTTTGGTCATCCAAAAATCGACTTCATTGGTCACAACCGGAACTACTGGAACTACTGGAATTGGACTTGGAGCTATGCTATCATTTGAAGCACAATTCAAATGAATCGCTAAAAGCGTTATTAATAGGGAACAATTCATAACTTTCTTAATTATTTTCATTTTCTACCATTAAATTAATTTCCGCGAAAACCGGCAAATGATCGGAGGGATATCTCAAATCTTTTGAGTCGGATAAAACCGCGTATTTTAAAACTTTTATTCTCTTGTTTTTAGACAGGAAAATATAATCAATCAACTTACTAACCGGTTCATTGTGTTTAAAGTCATTGAAAGTCCCTGATGGCCCAAAAGGTTTCTCTTTAGAAACTATTCTTGAATCATTCATGACTTTTTCTAATGCAACTATTCGATCCGAATTGGGTTCAGAGTTGAAATCACCCATAAAAATCACAGGATAGTCTTTTGTGTTTAATTGGGCTATTTTGGAAAGTATTAATTCCAAACTTCGTGTTCTGGCAATTTCTCCCTTATGGTCTAAATGCGTATTAAAAACCCAAAAAAACTGTTTGGATTCCACATCCATAAAAAGAGCATAGGTACAAACTCGATTTAAGGCAGCGTCCCAGCCTTTTGAAATCCTATCCGGAGTTTCAGAAAGCCAAAAAGTACTGTTATCAAGTAATTTAAAGTGTTCTTTTTTATAAAAAATATTAGAAGACTCTCCCTTTCCTTCTCCATCTCTTCCTATTCCTACGAAACTATATTCGGATAATGATGTAGAAATGTCAATAACCTGATTTGGTAATGCTTCCTGAATTCCAAAAACATCAGGTTCATAAAATTGAATTTGGGAATTCCAAAAATCTTTGCGATTTTTCCAATTATTCTCTCCATCACTTGCCATATCAAGACGAATGTTATAGGTCATTACTTTTAAAGTTTGTCCATTTGAAAAACTTACTAATAAAAGAAATAGCATCAATAAAATATTTTTTTTAAACATCGACTATAATTTTAGTGAGAATAATTTAAATAAAAAAGATCAGAAATAGTCCTAAATTAGTATTATTAAAGCTACGCAATTAATATAAATTTTATTTTGTTTACCTAAATAATAGAACAACTTTAAATCCCAATTTACTGACTACTAATTACTACTTTTAAAATTTATTATTAAATAACAAATTTATTGTTTAACGATTAAATAACAAATTTATTAGACTCTATTATCAATACCCTAAGTTCTGTTTTAGATTCGTGTTATTATCTAATTCCGATTGTGGAATTGGCCATATCAGATCATTTTGACTTATATTATTCGCATAAGGCATAGGGACCTCTAAGCCTAATTTTGTATAGGTTTGTTTTGTTAGAACTTCTATCGACTTGCCTTCTCTTTTTAAATCATACCATCTTTGTCCTTCAAAGGCCAACTCTAAAAATCGCTCGTTCAGAATTTTATTAATAGCATCATCCTGAGAAATTGCAGGACTTACATTAGGCAAGGACACCCTTGTTCTTATTCGGTTTACTAATGTCATGGACCCTACAAGATCGCCAGTGTGCGCCAATGCTTCTGCTTTTAAAAGAATAATATCTGCCAAGCGAAAAATGTAATAATTTTGAGTTCCATCAGTCGCTCTCATTTTCCATGGATTTGGAAATTGAAGAAAGGAAGTCCAATACGGATCTGCAAATGTAGTTGGCAATCTTTTTATGGTAGAGGCCTTTCTTTTAGTATCAGCATTAGCTGTGAAGGCATTATTTAAAGTATGACTTGGTGTATTAAATTTTTTCCAATTGTTGCCTAAAAACACGTTTGTACACCAGGCATTAAGATTAGTACCTGCACCTTCGCCATTTACTTCCCAAATAGATTCCACATTTCCTTCATGTTTGTTGTCGAATAAATTATCGTAAGTTGTCATCAAACTATAGCCACCGGTATTAATAATTTCTTCACAATATTGATTTACTTTCGTCCAATCCGGATTTGGCTTTGTAGCATATACTTTGGCTAATAAGGCTTTGGCTGCTCCTTTATTTGCTCTAAATTTGAAAGAATTATCCGGTGCTTTTGCTAATGCAACCTCACAGTCAGCAATTATTGAAGCATATACTTCGTCAATGGGTTTTCGAGATGGGAATAAAGAAGGGTAGATTGCATCGAAGTTTTGGTTGTTTATGGCCGTAATGGTTGTATTTACGATTGGGAAATCGCCCCAAATTTGAGCTCCCATAAATCGGGTTAAAGCTCTATATAAAGAAGCTTCTCCAATCATTTCCTCTTTTCTTTCCGGTGACAAATCAGGAACTTCATTTACATAATTTAAAATCAAATTACATCTTTTCACATCATCGGTGAGGTGACCCCAATCTCTAGCTATGACATAGTTTGTAGCAATTACTCTGTATTCATCTATTTGGAAAAATTCATCTCCATCTGCTCCCGCATAGGCTACATCAGCACCTGCATCACCTAGGAAAAAATAATCAAATTGCCAAAATTCACTTGCAAATATTGCATTACACGACTTCATAGCTAACTCAGCATCGGCCGCATTTTGTATCACTTGGGCATTATTATCCTGAGCAATTCTTACTTTGTCGGTAATGGGTACTGTATTCAAAACATCAGTACAGGATACTAATAGAACCAAACTAATGCAAAACAAAAGTACCGTTCTAATAATTAATGATTTTTTCATGATACCTTTCTTTTATAGTATTAAAAACCCGCTTTTAGGCCAAAAATAAATGTTCTTACTTGAGGATAAGTTCCATAATCTATACCGCTAGCGGTTCCGTTATTTCCTCCTTGTGCGCTAACTTCAGGGTCAAATCCAGAATATTTTGTCCAAGTGATTAAATTTTGTCCCGTTGCGTATAATTTTAAAGATTGCAATTTCCATAATGTTTTTTTGAAAACATAGCCTAAAGTAACTGCTTTCAATCTCACATAAGAACCATCTTCAATGAATCGATCCGAAACCGCTGTTGGCGGAATTAATACCGAAGCACTAGGTCTACCTGCTTTTGGCATAACCGTTATTTGTCCGGGTTGAGTCCATCGGTTTAAAACGGAAACGGATTGATTTTTGGCATCTTTCATTCCTTCTAAATCAATCCTAGAAGCATTAAATATTTGATTCCCCTGACTTGACGTTACTAAGGCATCTAGCGAGAACCCTTTGAAGGAAAAAGTATTTGTTAAACCAAAAGTACAATCTGGTAAAGCACTACCAATTTTAGTTCTATCCGAAAGTGTCACCACGCCATCACCGTTTAGGTCTTTGAATTCCAAATCTCCCGTTGCTGGATTCACTTTATCTACTTTAAATCCATAAAAGTTACCCAAGGAAACTCCTTTTTCAATTCGGTTAACATTCTCATATCCTGAATACATAATGGTTCTTAGTTTTCCCATATCCGTAACTTCATTTTTTATAAACGTAATATTAAAACTGGTATTCCAATTAAAATTACCTCTTATATTAACTGTATTTAATGCCAATTCTATACCTTTATTTTCAAGGATTCCTGTGTTTGTTACAAACCTTTGTCCATTAATACTAATATCCTGAATTAAATCAGTCGTCGTTTTTTTAAAAACATCAACTGATAATTTTACTCTATTATTAATTATCCCAAGATCTAAACCTATATTTAAATCGGTGGTCGTTTCCCATGTCAAATCATTGTTATCGTAAAATTCAGCATTTTGACTATTAGAATTTAACGGTAATGTTGCAAATGCAGAATACTCTCTAATCGCAGAAATATTTCCTGTTTGACCCCAACCCCCTCTTAATTTAAGTTCCGTAACTAAATTGCTGTTTTTTAAGAAATCTTCATTAGAAATTATCCATGCCGCAGAAACTCCAGGAAAATAACCCCATTTATGACCCGGAGCTAGTTGCGAAGCACCACTTGCTCTAAATACCCCATTAACAATATATTTTCCTTTAAAAATATATGTAGCCCTACCAAAATAAGAAACATAATTTTTTTCTCTGGAAATGGTATCGGAAAATTGATGGTTAATAAACATCATTTTATTGATGTCTAACTTTCGTAAATCAGTTGTAAAACCAGATCCTTCAATTTTATATTGATCAAATCTAAATTTTTGTATTCCACTTCCAACTAGTAAACTAAAATCATGCTTTTCTGATTTTATATTATAATTTAAAGTATGTTCCAAATTCAAAGAATAATTATTGTAGGTATTTAATTTTCCAATTCCATTTAAAGTGGGATCGGTATCTGAAACCCGACCCGCATTGGAACGATAACTATCAATAAATTCATTTCTTACACTCCTATTCACATCGACAGTCGAAGAAGGCTTCCATACTAAATTTTTTAACAGTGTAATATCTAAACTCATATTACCCATATATCTAAACGTATTAAAATCGTCTTGACGACTTTGAAAAGCTACTGGATTTTCTAAAGAGGCAACTGGATTTGCGGCAAATTGTCCCGGTAGCTGTAATCCAGCGGCAGCTCCTCCGACTAATTCGTCTGCATACACAGGCAAATAGGGTTGAGCCGTCAAAGCGCTCAGAATTACTCCACCTTGATTTGCGCTATTATTATCACTAGAATTATGTAGTTTAGTATGAATAAGGTTCATATTTATATGGGCTTTAAGCCAAGATGCGGCATCTATATCCATATTAAATCTTCCTGACAATCTTGAAAATTGAGCAGGTTTTACAATTCCTTTAGTATCCTGATATCCCAATGATGCAAATGATCTAATTTTATCCGTACCTCCAGAATAGGAGAAATCATAATTTCGATCCTCTCCTGTTTGAAAAACTTTATCTCTCCAATTGGTATTAATGCCTTCATAAATTGGCAAACTGGCTTGAGCCAAATTAGAAGAACTTATCTCGGCTTGCAAAGCTTTATATTGGTCTAAATTTAAAACCTCTAAATTTTTTACAATTCTAGAAGATCCAAAATAGGAATTAAAGCTAAAAATATTTTTATTGGCTTTCCCTCTTTTAGTAGTTATCAATACTACACCTGCACTACCATTTACTCCATAAATTGCCGTTGCGGTAGCATCTTTTAAAATTTGAATGTCTACGATATCGTCTGTGTTTACTCCGTCTGAGGAATAAGTTTGCACTCCGTCTATAACAAATAAGGGATTATTTCCAGATTGAATAGAGCTGATTCCTCTAATTCTTATGTCCAATCCAACACCTGGTTTTCCAGATGGCTGCACTACATTTACACCAGCAGCATTCCCTTGTAGAGCCTGACCAACATTGAAAATTGGGCGGTCATCAAATGCTTCTGATTTTACTGTGGAAATTGCACTTGAAATATTTTTTTTCTTTTGAGTACCATAACCGACGTTTATTACAACTTCCTCTAATTTATTTTCTCTCTCCGAAAGCGAAACATTTACTATTTGCGATTGATTGACTTTAATTTCTTTTGAATTAAAACTTAAATTAGAAAAGATTAAAATATCATTTTGGTTTACTTTGATAGCATAGTTGCCATCAAAATCGGTCGTCACTCCTTTTTTTGAGTTTTTGATTCCAATATTTACCATTGAAATAGGTAAATTATCCTTCGAATCGGTTACTTTTCCTTTTATTTCAATTGTCTGTGCTACAGCAGAACTCACAATGAAAAGTAAAAGTAAACTAAGAAAATTTGTAAGTTTCATCTTGTTGATAATTTAGTAAAGTAGTTAGATTGGGCTTCTTAAACTAATTATTTAAAAAAAGTGATTTTACACAAAAAATAGATTTGAGTAGAATTAGTACTTAATTCAATTGAGCTTATTTTTAATAAAAAAAGGTTAAGAGAATCAAACTAATTAAACACTTTACTTTTTAGTAAAAATGTATGTCTAAGAATGAATAAGGATTTTTAAAATTTAAATCCCTCATAACAAATTAGTTGCAAGGGATTTAATTTATTTTAAATGAGTTAGTTTTTTACCACTTTTATAGTTTGAACAGTATCATCAGAAGCGATTTTAGCAAAATAAACCCCTCTCAACAAACTGGAAGCATCAATATTAACATCATTTGAAGAAGTCATTCTTGTCAAAACAACTTTTCCTAAAATATCACTTACCTGAACAGTATTAATTTTTTTATTTGTGTTAGAAATAAAATTCCAATTACTATTTGTTGGATTTGGGAATACTTTAAAGTTATTAGCTATAAAACTTTTAGAAGCTAATAGGGAGGTAAAACTATACACTAAAGTACTTCTGTTAAAAGCTACATCATAAGTTCCTGCAGGGAGGGTCATATCCTTAGGATCACCACCATTTAATTTATTGATTAAAGTACCAGAAATTTCAGAAACATTGGCTAGGGGGACACCAAATTGGTAACTCCAATCATGGTTGTCTCTTATTTTCATATGAAGAACAATATCTGGACTTTGTGGAGTTCCTACCCAACCTGATAAAGTAAAATTAACATTATCTGTTGTTTGCAAATCTACATCTGTCCCCCATCCACTTCCAACAAAATTACCCATCATACTAATTACAGTAGATTCAAATAAATATTCTCCAGTAGATTTTGTAAAGTACACATTAAATGTTCCTGCTGGGATTGGTATCAATGCTGCTGACACTGAAGGCCCATCAGGAAAAGCACCTCCCCATTGGTTTACTGTTCCATCTTGAATAAATTTTGCATTACCCCCTGGAAAAGTAGCACTTTTCTTAAAATAAAGATCACCATTTGCGGTTTGCAATTGCATATCCGTAACCAAACCTGCCCCTGTAATTTTAATTACAGCGTAAGGATTAACACCAGCGGTAAAAGAATAGGCTTTTGAAGTTGTATTATAAGTTACGTTCCAGAAACCTAAAGTTGCAACGATGTTGCTGGCAGCTGTAAGCGTCCCTACTCCTGAAGGAAAACCAGGCTGAGTGGCAACTCCGTATGATGTGCCCCAATTTGCGTTTTCAGAAAATTTAATTTCACCATTACCAACAATTTCAATATTGGTCCCTGTAAAATTTTCTCCATCTGTAGAAGTAAGAGCTACTGCACCTGGTTGCGTCCATCCACCGGTTCCTGTTCCGGTAATACTAACTGTTGTCTGCGCAATCATTCCGAAGCCAAACAGTAATGCGATAATTAAATAGTGTAATTTTGTTTTCATAATAAAAAAGATTTGTTGGTTTTTGTAAATAGTTATAAATTTTTTAAATAATCTATACTTTAAGCCTTAAAAAATACATCCTAAAGTTGTCCTTCTTAATCAGTCCTTTGAATCAGATTTCATTTCCCATCCATTGAAAATTGCCCATAAACCGTTTAACTAAGCTGCACATTTTCGACTAAATCACAAATTACTATTTTATGATATGTGTTTTTTATTTGCTTATTTATTATTTATCTCAAACAATATTATGATTATTATTACATTTAAAAATTTTATTTTGTGTTACAAAAACACATCAAATTAGAATTTTAAACTTATTAAAAACACATCATTTAAATTTTATATTGTTATAAATCAATGTTTTATCGAATAATTAAGTATGTTATTATTGTGTTAATTCAAAAAACTAACACTACATTTATGAGATTAAAAGTTTTTACAATAAAAACAAGATGAATTGAAAAGATTAATACTGAAAAATAAAAAAGAGGCCTTTTAAACGGAATGAGAAAAATACATAAACGATGAATCTAAAATCAAATCGATTAATTGTAATTATTTTATTTTTTAGTTTGACATTTATCCATAGTCAGGTTAAAACTATAGGCCTTCCTGAAATCAGGAACTATAAAAGAACAGACTATAAAGGGGGTACCCAAAACTGGAACATTGATCAGGACAAAAATGACAATCTGTATTTTGCCAATAATAATGGGCTTTTTCAATTTGACGGTTCCACATGGACTAAATATTCCTTACCTAATTTATCAAGCATAAGAAGTTTAAAAGTTGAAAAGTTTGGAAAAATATATGTTGGCGGTTATAATGAATTTGGTTATTTCAAAGCAAATACAAAAGGAAAACTACGCTACACTTCGCTGTCAAATCTTATCAAAAAAGAGGATACGAAAATTATAGATTTTATATGGAAGATTTATATTCACAATAAGGAGGTCATTTTTCAATCCTTCGAAAAGGCCTATGTTTACAAAAATGGTCAATTAAAAATAATAGACGCTCCAGATCGATTTCAATTCTCTTTTCAAGTTAATGCTAAAATATATTTTCAGGATAAATCCCAAGGAATATTAGAATATACTGGTGGAATATTAGTCCCCTTAGAAGGAACTACTATTTTTAATAGTACTGAAATTTGGGGTATGTTTCCCCTAGCTAACAACAAAATACTAATTGCAACCTTGGATAAGGGATTATTTATATATGATAAAGAAAGTCTCATCCCCTGGGAAAGCCAAGCAAATGAGTTTATAAAGAAGAATAGTTCCTTAGGTGGCACAATGCTTAATAATAAATATATTGTTCTAAATTCTGTTTTAGAAGGTTTAATTATTTGTGACTTAAATGGCACTATCATACAGCACATCAGCAGGAAAAATGGCCTTCAAAACAATACTGTTTTAAGCTCATATGTAGATAACAAAAACAATCTTTGGCTAGGCCTGGATAATGGAATTGCCTTTATTAATGAAAACTCCCCCTTTACGTATTTTGGTTTAAGTTTTGATTTAAGCACCGTTTACTCTTCCGTCGTATTTGAAAATAATTTATATGTAGCTACCAATCAAGGCGTTTTTTATCATTCATGGAATGAAACAATCAAAGATGATCATTTTAAATTAGTTGAAGGTACCACTGGTCAAGCATGGAATATCCAACTTATAGATGGACTTCTGTTGTGTTCTCACAATAAAGGAGCCTTAGTTCTTAAAGGCGACCAATCCATTAAAACTTTAGATGAAACAGGCTATTGGGGCTTTAAAAAAATACCTAATCATCCAAATTATATAATTGGTTCTAATTATAAAGGGTTTGCCTTGTTTGAAAAAACGAAAGATGGCTTAATTTTTAAAAAGCAACTCGAGGGTTTTTCTAAATCGGCAGGCAATTTTGAAATTGACGAAAAAAACATATGGTTTGTAAAAGACAATCTGGTCTATAAATTAAAATTTAAAGACGATTACTCTAAAATTGAAGCTATAAATACCTATGGTAATTTATCTAATAAAGAGAAAGGAATAGGTAGCATTCAAAAAATAGAAAATAAAATTTCTTTACAAACCAATAATCATTTTTACAATTATAATGAAGAAGAGGAAACTTTTGACACAGATATTAAAATGTCTAAATTATTTGAAAGAATTCCAATAGTTCAATCTATTACAGAAGATTCCAAAGGTAACATTTGGTATGTTTTTAATGAATCATTAGGAGCCTTATTCAAAAATGGCCCTTCCAATTACACGAATAAAACGGCTATTTTTTCAAGTTTAAAAGGCAATTTAGTTTTTAACTATTTGTCTGTAAACACTATAAATTCTGAAAATATATTTATTGGTTTAACCGATGGATTAGTTCATTATGATTCCAAATTGTTAAACAAATTCAGAAGTAAACCAAAGGTATTCATCAGAAATTTTTCCTATCCTGGAGATACCATTATCTTAGGGAATAGTTATAGAAAATCAGAAATTTATACCATCCCCTATAAATTAAACCAAGTAAAATTTACATTTTCTTCCCCAACTTACGAAAATATTGAAAACGTAAGTTATGCCTATCAGCTAGAAGGTTTTGACGATGGCTGGAGTAATTGGTCCTCTTCAAACACAAAAGAATATACCAATTTGAAGGAAGGCGACTATAAAATGAATGTTAAATCCCGAAATAGCTATGGGATTGAATCCGAAAAGTCAACAATTAACTTCTCGATTTCACCTCCATGGTACAGACACTTTTTAGCCTATATTTTTTATTTGATTGCTTGCGTTTTAATCATTTTATTGATTAGAAAAAATATCCAAATGAAAATCAGGAAGCACAAATACTATCAAACTATTGAACAAAGACGAATTTATTTGGAAAGGGAAACCAAAACGAAACAAGCACAATTAGAATTAGAAAATGAAATTGAAAGACTAAAAAGTGACAAACTACAAATTAAAATAACTTCAAAAGACAAAGAACTCGTTAACAATACTTTGCAAATTGTAAAGAAAAATAAAACATTAAATGGGATTATTAGCAAGCTCAAAGATATCAATGTAGATACGTTAGACGAATCCACTAAAATACAATTCACCAAACTAAATAAGAGCATTATAAAAGAAGTACATACTGACAAAAGTTGGCAGGAATTAGAAAAACATCTTAAGAATGTACATTTTGAATTTTTAAAGCGTTTAAAAGAAAAATTCCCTACAATATCTCCCCGAGAATTAGATCTGTCGACCTACTTACTGATGAATATGTCTACTAAAGAAATAGCTGAAATCATGAACATTTCTGGAGCAGGAGTTGAATTAGCCCGTTACCGTTTGAGGAAAAAATTGGTACTTACTAAAAAAGAAAATCTTATTGGTTTTTTAATGGGCATATAAAATAAAAAACCACAAACCAATTAAGGAATGTGGTTTTTTAAACTATTTGTCAACTATTTATCCTTTCAAACTAGCCGATAAATATTCTCTATTCATTTGAGCAATATATTCAAGTGAAATTCCTTTTGGACATTCAACTTCACAAGCTCCAGTATTGGTACAATTTCCGAAACCTTCTGCATCCATTTGGCTCACCATATTTAAAACACGATCTGTGGCTTCTATTTTACCCTGAGGCAGAAGTGCAAACTGAGATACTTTAGCGGCCACAAAAAGCATGGCTGAAGAGTTTTTACAAGTCGCTACACAGGCACCACATCCAATACAGGTTGCTGCATCAAATGCTTTATCAGCATCATGTTTTGGAATAGGAATCGTATTGGCATCAATTGTATTTCCTGAAGTGTTTACAGATACAAACCCACCTGATTGTTGGATCCGGTCAAATGCCCCTCTGTCTACTACTAAATCTTTAATCACGGGAAATGCTTTCGCTCTGAATGGCTCTATATAAATAGTATCACCATCTTTAAACTTACGCATGTGCAATTGACAAGTGGTCACCAAACGGTCTGGACCGTGCGCTTCACCATTAATATATAAAGAACACATTCCGCAAATTCCTTCGCGACAATCGTGATCAAATGCAACTGTATCTTCTCCTTTCACGATTAGTTCATCGTTTAAGATATCAAGCATCTCAAGGAATGACATATCTGGTTCGATATTATCGATGGCGTAATCGACCATTTTTCCTTCCGCTTTAGCGTTATTTTGACGCCATATTTTAAGTGCTAATTTCATTTTTTTTAGTTTAAGTATTAAGAAATTTCCTAATTACTATTTATAACTTCTTTGAACTAATTTCACATTGTCGAAAACAAGAGCCTCTTTGTGTAAGACTGCATCACTTGGACTTCCTTTATATTCCCAAGCAGCAACATAAGCATAGTTCTCATCGTCACGCTGTGCTTCACCTTCTGGCGTTTGGTATTCTTCTCTAAAGTGACCCCCACAAGATTCATTTCTATTTAAAGCATCTTTAGCAAACAATTCTCCTAATTCAAGGAAATCAGCAATACGAAGGGCTTTAGTTAGCTCTGGATTAAAACTATCTGCAGTACCTGGAATTTTAACATCTTTGTAAAATTCTTCTCTAATTTGTGCTATTTCAGCTTGCGCTTCAGCCAATCCTGTAGCATTACGAGCCATTCCAACTTTATCCCACATGATTTTTCCTAATTTCTTATGGAAATAATCAGCTGGTTTAGTACCATTAGCATTAATTAATTGGTCTATTTGAGCAAGAACATTTTTCTCTGCAGCTTCAAATTCAGGAGAATCTGTAGAAATAGTTCCCATTTTAATATCCGGTGCCAGATAATCCCCAATTGTATATGGTAAAACGAAATAACCATCGGCTAATCCCTGCATCAAAGCAGAAGCTCCTAATCTATTCGCTCCGTGATCTGAAAAGTTAGATTCTCCGATAGAGAAACAACCCGGAATAGTAGTTTGTAAGTTATAATCAACCCAAGTACCACCCATTGTGTAGTGAACGGCAGGATAAATCATCATAGGAGTTGAATAGGGATTTTCGTCCACAATTTTCTCATACATTTGAAATAAGTTACCATATTTATTAGCAACAACTTCAGTCCCTAATTTAGTTACTAAAGCCAAATCGTTTTCGTCTTGATGTTTTAATCTCGCTTGATCTACTCCATATCTTTGAATTGCCGCAGCAAAATCTAAATAAACGGCTTCCCCTGTTTTATTTACACCGAAACCAGCATCACATCTTTCTTTAGCCGCACGAGAAGCAATATCTCTAGGAACTAAATTTCCAAAAGCTGGATATCTTCTTTCTAAATAATAATCTCTGTCTGCTTCAGCGATTTGTGTTGGTTTTAATTTCCCTTCCCGGATGGCTTTAGCATCTTCTATTTTTGCAGGAACCCAAATACGGCCATCATTACGCAAAGATTCTGACATTAAAGTCAGTTTTGCCTGATGTTCTCCAGATACTGGAATACAAGTTGGGTGAATTTGTGTGTAACAAGGATTTGCGAAAAATGCTCCTCTTTTATGTATTTTCCAAGCAGCAGTTACATTACTTCCCATTGCATTTGTAGAAAGGAAAAATACATTTCCATATCCCCCAGAAGCAATTACAACAGCATGTGCTGAATGTCTTTCGATTTTGCCTGAAACTAAATCACGAGCAATAATTCCTCTTGCTTTTCCATCCACGATTACTAAATCTAGCATTTCGTGACGGTTGTGCATTTTTATTTTTCCGCGACCAATTTGTCTGTTCATGGCAGAATAAGCCCCTAAAAGCAATTGTTGTCCCGTTTGTCCTTTAGCGTAGAATGTTCTCGAAACTAAGGTACCACCAAAAGAACGATTGTCTAATAAACCTCCGTATTCGCGTGCAAAAGGAACACCTTGAGCCACACATTGGTCAATAATATTAGTTGAAACTTCTGCAAGACGATGAACATTAGCTTCACGGGAACGATAATCTCCCCCTTTTACGGTATCGTAAAACAAACGGAAAGTAGAATCCCCATCACCTTGATAATTCTTTGCAGCATTTATTCCACCTTGTGCAGCAATTGAGTGTGCACGACGAGGAGAATCCTGAAAACAAAATGATTTTACGTTATATCCTAATTCTGCTAAAGTTGCCGCAGCAGAACCTCCAGCAAGTCCGGTACCAACAACTATAATATCTAAATTACGTTTGTTAGCTGGATTTACTAAATTAATATGATCTTTATAATTGGTCCATTTGTCCGATATGGAGCCTTCTGGAATTTTTGAATCTAATGCCATAATAATTTAATATTAATGATTGAAATGATGAAATAATGCTATGAATATGAATCCGAAAGGAACCACAATTGCAAACGCATAACCTAATTTATGTAATGCTTTTGAATACTTATTATTGAATCCTACCGATTGAAAGGAAGAATTGAAACCGTGCCACAAGTGCAAAGACAACAATAAAAAGGAAAGACAATAAAGTCCTGTACGTATTGGACTTTCAAATTTGTGAACCAATTCTGGATAATATCTACTTGCTTCTAATGGACTTCCGTCTACATATTTATAGATGATTTCAGGAAACCAAAAATCATAAAAATGTAAACCGATAAATGCTAAAACAACCGAACCCGAAATAATCATATTTCTAGAAGCCCAAGACGCATTTGCAGCTCCGTTGTATTTAGCGTAAGAAATAGGTCTAGCGCTTCTGTTTTTAAGGTCCAAAGCAAAACCCATAATGAAGTGAAAAACCACACCGACAATTAAAATCGGTTGAATAATGAACTGTACTAATGGATTATAACCCATAAAATGGGAAATTGCATTAAAGGTATCAGGACTAAAAACCGAAGTACTGTTTATAAAAAAATGTTGCGCTAAAAATAAAATTAAGAAAAGTCCCGAAAGTGCCATAGCGACTTTTTTCGCAATAGAAGACTTCAATAATACAGATTTTGCCATAAGTTTTAGAGTAATTTGTTATAAAAATCAGACAAAAATACATCTATTTCAAATACACTACAACCTTTTCGTAGTAATTTATAATGAATTTAAAGTGTTTGAACGAAAACACTGTTGAATCTTTAAACATAACATACGAAAACCCTTAATTTGTAAATTTTTGTTAAACAATCTAAAAAACAAACTTAATGTAAATGCTAATACGTTCTAGTCACATCCTCGTCAATAACGATAATAAAATCAGCCTTATTTACATGCTCTGTTTCTAATTTTGAAATATCTTTTTGAGTGACTGTACTTAAAGTAAGTATTTTTAAATTGGGTTTTCCTTTCTTTAAGTAGGCGTAAATTCCATCAAAATTATCGCTGTGGTAGGAACCATTAAAATGAATAAACAGCGTTTTTAATTGTTGGTTTTTTAAAATAAAATAAGCCATTGTAGCGTCTTTGATCGCTTGAGCCTTGGGGAAATTTTC
>Ga0114962_10002311_pt1 | contig 16002 bp, 15 predicted proteins | sample C_130820_MF_Meta_FD_87017 | JGI IMG/M metagenome (GOLD analysis project Ga0114962, IMG submission 87017) | Freshwater microbial communities from Lake Croche, Canada to study carbon cycling - C_130820_MF_MetaG | ecosystem: Environmental > Aquatic > Freshwater > Lake | place: Lake Croche, Canada...
AATATGAATCTAGTTTTGAAAACAATAAATGTAATGATTGAAAACTAATAAAATGATAGAAAACAATATAAGTCATAATTTGTAATATGTATTGTTTTACCGATGGATAGATGGGAAAAGTTAAATAATCTACAATATGATAATATATAAGTCTTCATTACATGAAGCCAACGAGATATATGAATAAAAATGATATGAATTATACTTTATATTAATTGGAGGGAGGATGTGAAATATATAGTCAGTTGAATAGACGAGTAAGACCAAGTTCATTCTCATCTTCTTCATCGTCGTCTCTCATGTCAGTGGTCTCATCAAAATGATCAAACGAGTCGGGAAGAAAAGAAAAATCAACAACTTGAGGCTTTGCTCCTGGCATGTTGCCAAAGTACCAGCAACACACACCAACACTCACTAATTTGCCATCTTGATTAATGAATGAAGTATCTCCTGCAATGCATCCGACAGTTACACCATACTTGTGGAGTAGTGCACACATCTTCTTTCTCGCCATAGAATCCAGAGTAGAAATTGCAACAAATGGTTTACCTATAGACACATATAAACATTAACATAAAAGAGTATATTAAACAAAACATAAAAAGTGAAACATACCAGAACGAAACGCTTTCTTGAAACATTTACGTTTGTCACAAAATGGAAAATTAGTAATTAAAACATCATAATCTGTAAAGTTATCTTTCAAGTAGTCTTTTTTCATTTCGGTAGTGTATAAATCTGATTCAATTATATTATTAAATTCGTGTAGACGTAGAAAATCTCCAATAACACCAGTGCCACAACATGGGTCATAGAATCTTGTTGACTTGGGTAACTCTTGTAAATATGGAAGTAAATATTCTAATGTTGATTCTTGAGTAATGAATAAATCTTGTGGCATTCCTCTTGAACAATTGGACCCTGAACAAAAAACGAAACAAGTTAATAAAAAGAAAGGCATGAAAACCAATCATATACTTACAACGGCTTGAGGCATACTTGGGTGGAGTGGATTGAATTGAATTAGATTGAGTTGAATTATTATCATTATTATCTTCTTCTGCTTCGTCATCAATGACTCTTCTTTTCTTTGCATTATTCTTTGATTGTAAATTCTTTTGTGCTCTTTTTTCAATTTCTATATTAATTTGTTCATCTGTTTTAGTTAAAAGTATTTTAGATTGTTGTTTGGTTAAAGGAGTGCCAGTAGCTCCAAAGTTCATTACAGTACCAGTTCTAGTTTCTGTAACAAGTCGTTTCAAATCCCTACGCGCATCTTTTAACATAATCATATCATCGGCAGAAATTTTAACATTCGTATTTCTGAAATATTGTACAAGTTGGACATCTGTATCACACTTCCAATACAGATCATACTCTGAGATCATTCCATGTCCATACAAAGACTTCTTAGGATCAGTTTCCAAAGTTTTAGCAAGAGTATCCTTTAACATCATCATGAAAGGTGCATCCTGGACGATATCGTCGTAATCCTGATCGTCCTTGACATGACCGCTAATAAGAAGATCTTTATACAAATCCCTTGAAGCAAATACGCCAGACCTGGCGTAGAACATGAGGTCAGCGCAATGCTTCTTTGCCACTTCCGAAAACTCTTTCATAGTTGTTGACATTTTATTATTAAATTGATTCATTTATGATGAGATTAAAAACCAGAATTAGAAATGTGCGGTCTAGAGAGTTCTTCTAGAGAGTTCTTAAAAAAATGACATCCGGCGTTTTCGTTGACGTCCGGTGTTGTCATTTGGTGTTGGCAATTGGTTTTTTCTCATTTGGTGTTGACACTTTTTTTTCCATGTATTATATTTATTATTTACGTTTTGAGTTTTTATAAAAAAGTAAAAATGATTTATATACTAAGAAAATAAGTAAAGATTTCAATGGGGTTGCACATCTTCTCAGAGAGTCGTACGTTGGTGTACCTGACAAGCTCTGGAAAATGTGCAACCACATTTAAGCATGTCGTGGGTTCGAGTTCTGTTTTTCACTTATTTTTTTTTTGCGTTTTTTTATCACTCCATATATAAATTATTTAGTTTATTATTATAATATGGATAATGATTTAGAATTAGAAGATTATAAAATGAATTGTTTACGTGATCAACAACACCAAATCAAAATAAATAAGTTATGCGAATCACATAATAAAAAACATATGGATTATATGAAAGAATGTGTTATTGCTCAAAAACTTATACATTCTAATTATCAAATAAATAATGATGATGTTGATTTTATTGATTGAATCATTTCGTTTAACATAAAAAATAAATTATAAATTTAGTTTAATGGAAAAAGTTATGTGTGAATGTGGTGAGTCCATCTATGAATGTAATTATACGAGACACTTAAAAAGCAGAAAACATCTTAATTTCTTAAATGATCCACTACAAGTGAGAATCATAATACCAAAAACAGATAGACCTATTACTTGTGAATGTGGATCTAAATACATATTTAAATCAGAAGTTTATAAATTAGCACATGAGAGATCAATAAAACATTTGAGATATTTTAATTATACATTAGATATATTATAAATTTTGATTTAAAGATATCACACCTAACATAAATAGTTATGGAAATTGAAAAAGTAATTTTAAATGAACAAGAAAAGTTAGAAAGAAAAACAAATATTCATAGACAAGCTGTTAAAAGATGGAAATCAAATCATCGTGACCAACATCTTGAACATAGAAAAAGGGAATATCAAAATAAAAAGATTAAATTTATTTTTCTTAACATATTACTAGAGTAAAAATATTATAAAAAAATATATAGAAATATTTTTTATAATAATTTGGGGTTTAAATTTCTTTAAGTACTTTTGGGGTGAAAAGATATATAAGGATTTATTTTCTATTATAATTATAATATGGATAATAATAATAAAATATCTAGTTTACCTGAAAATGTGTATAAAACAGAAGCGGCTGCGAAAAGGGCTGAAACCAATGCGAAAAAACGCGCAATCAAACAAGAGAAACAAGAAGCGTATGCTAAATCTGAGAAAAAGATTAAACGGGATTCTACAGTTGATTATAAGAAGAATTATCAAAAGAAATTACAAAATGCCATGGAAGAAAATAAAAAACATCAAGAATCAAAAGAATATAAGACTTTTCATATTTCAGCCAAGATTGAGCAAAAGATTACATTCAAAAATAAATATAATAAAACTTACAAACATTCTGATATAAAAGATCATCATCATCTTAAAAGTAAGACTCAAATGATTAAAGAAACAGAGATAATTAAAGCTAAAAATTATGATGATGCAAAACAGAAATTTCTTAATAACGTTGAAAATAAATTCTCTAGCGGTGGTGGTGGTGGTGGGTCATCTAAAAGCGGGGATGGTGTATTAGATAGCACAGATTATTATGAATGTCAAATTGATAATGTTGATTTCTTAGATGAAGTTGAACTTGATTCTATGTCAGATGCTAAACCATCAACTATGTTTTTAAAAGAAGGTTCTGCAATTGATTATAATTTTACAACTCAAGAAAAAATGTTTTTGAAAAACGACGGGTACTGTGTAGAAGATAATTTGCTTGGTATTTATTCCCCGTTAATTAAAAAGTTTACATTTGATAAAATTATAAGCATTGCATCTGAGTTTTATAAAAACATTAATATTATATGGAATAGAACGATGGGTTACTCAACAGATTGTATTATGCATATTTGTAAATATTTCAATATTTCAGCATATGCTTTTGATATTCAAAATACTTGTTTTTTAAAAAACGTTACAAATTTTAGAAATTATCCAGCTCTTTATTATTATGCCATGAATAATCATATGTATTTAGTAAGAGATATTGATCAATGCAAATCGTTAACAGAGAGAGCAAAAGATAATTGTATTTCTTTTAAAACCTCGTTAATTGAAGAGCAAGAACCAAAGAATTTATTTGAAGAAATGCCAATATACGAAAATATTGATATTAAGAATCTCAAAGGGTATGATTCATGTATTATTATATATTCAAGAGAAACACATTCAAATATTAATGATATCTTTGAACAATGCTTAGCATTATTCGGGATACCCGTTTCTAAATCTATCAAAGCTAATAAATCTAATATTTCTAAATTTGAATATAAGATTAATAAAAAACATTATATTATTGTTCAGGATCCTAATGATATAACTATTATAAATTGGAAAAAAGTACAAGAATTGTGTAAAAAACATAAGGTTCCATTTAAAAATCAAACATTTTTATCATTTATTAAACAGAAACGAACGGATTTAATTAAATTAAAATCTGAAAGATATACATTTACAGAACAAGAAAGAAGGGCTATTTATGATAAACGAATTAGTAAATGCGCTAGTTGTGGTGAACCATTAAAAAGAAAATATGAATTAGATCATATTAAACCCTTAGCTAGTGGAGGTAATAATACAGAAAAAAATATACAATTATTATGTAAATCGTGTCATAAGAAAAAGAGTCAGAACGAAAAAGAAGACGGTTCATATATTAGAATTATTGAATCAGAATCAACATTTAATAATCAAGTTTTAGAAGTAATGTCATCTGATTTATGCGAACGATACGCATTTATTGAGCATAGAGTGCCATTAGAAAAAGAAAAACTTGAAAATGAAATTATTGATGATGATTCAGATGATGAAGATTATGAAGAATATTTTAAAAAATTAAATAGTCCATTAGATCAAGGTATTGTAAGACCAATTAAAACTGTTACAAAACCAACTAGACAACATGGAGATGAATTTTTTATAAATAATATTTCTGTTACTGGTTATGAATATCATGAATATTTAAGAACTGGTAAATGTAAATATGATATTGATAATCAATATAAACTACCACCACCAACCCCAATTATTAAACAAGAAGAAATTAAGAAAGAAATTTTAAAAATTTATAATATTGATATTAAAAAATGTAGAAAGAATGTATTATATTATTCAAAATATGATTTACCAGTATTCACATGCATGGATAAAGTCAAGGTATTTAATAAAGATGAAGATACATTAAAAACGGGGATATATTACGTTGAAACAAAAAGATATTTTCCTATTCGTGGCAATGGGTGGTATTCATTACCTATGATTGATTATTGTTTACAAAATAACATAATTACATTAGATAATATAAAATATTGTGTTCAATGTCTAGTTACTATACCATGTGATTACTATAATGAATTTATTGATTATTGTTATAAAAATTTACCCGAAGATTATAAAAAATTATCAATTAACATGATGATTGGTGGATTTAAACCGAATTTAAATAAAAATATTCAATGGGCATCAGTTTGTATTACTTCATCCACTTGTGAAGCCTATCATCAATATTTAAAAAATAAAGGTTGTTTCATTGAAATTATTAAAGTCAATGATATTAAATATTTTCATGTTTATAAAGAAATAGAAAAATCAAATATGGAAACTGAGAAACCATTATATGATCAAATAATGGATTTAGAAGCGATAGAATTACATAAATTATCAAAAATTATTGAAAATAAAAAAGGAACAGTATTAGATTTAAATACAGATTGCGTGACATGTAGTTTTGAAGATAATATTTTCCCTTTTGAATTAGATAAAAATAATGATATCAAAGGTTATTATTATCGTATGTGTAGTGATGATTATAATATACCAATGTATAAATTAGAAGATAAAAATACAAGGCTTCAAGTAGAAAGGAAACCATTATATAAACGTGAAAATAAATATGTTTACAAATCAATTAATTGGAATATTGATAGTGATGTAGAAGATAATAATTTTAAACCCTTAGTTGATAAAGTTATTAAATCAAATAAATCATATTTCATTACTGGTCCCGCTGGTACTGGTAAGAGTCAATTAATTAGAGATATTAAAACTGAATTAGATATTCAAAAGAAAACTTATATATGTTTAGCGCCAACTAATCTTGCCGCATTAAATATTAATGGTGGTACAATTCATAAATTTGTTTCAAGAATTAAAAAAATGGAGACAATTTATAATTTAAATTATGATTATATTTTCATAGATGAAGTCTCGATGATTAAAGAAGTGTTTTATAAATTCTTTGTTATGTTGAAACGCATTAAACCAAATATAAAATTAATTTTTGTAGGAGACCATCAGCAACTCTTGCCCATTAATGATAGAATCCAAGAAAATATAGATTATGAATTTGATTATAAAAACTCGGTAGCATTAAAAGAATTATGCGATTGCAATATGTTACAATTATCTAAGTGTAGAAGATCTGATGATATTTTATATAATATGTGTAAATTTGAAAATATTCATAATATTGATATCAAAAAATTTGATTCTAAACTTACTTTACGTAATTTATCATTTACAAATAAAAAGAGAATTGAAATTAATAAATTATGTATGGATTCAGAGAAGACTAAATATCATGGTAAGAAATATATTTTAGAACCTAATAAACATGATTGTGAATCGCAAGAAGTGACTTTATATAAAAATTTACCTATCATATGTAAGAAAAACGACGAGTCATTGGAACTAATTAATAATGAACAATTTACAGTATCAAAACTAACAGATACTCAAGTACATATTAAAAATGATACTAAAAAATTAATAATTGATATGAATAAATTTCAAGAATATTTTTACGTAGCGTATTGCATCACCATTCACAAAAGTCAAGGCGCGACATATAACTTTCCATACACAATTCACCAATTCAATAGATTAGATGAACGTTTACGCTATGTAGCACTCACAAGGGCGACTGATATGAAATTTATTAATATTATTTAATTGTTAAATATTCCAAGACATTGAAAAATTAACAAGTGAAAAATAATAAATATTATCTAATTATTATTATATGGATGAATTAATAGAAAAATATTACAATGAATATAATTACCCTTCAATAGATAAATTATATAAATTATTAAAAGATGATGGACATAGTATTAAAAAAAAAGATATTGAATCATATTTAAGTAAACAAGAAGAAGCACAAATATTTAAAGAAACTAAAAAAGTTAAATCAAAACTAGGTCATATAACTAGTTTACAACCGAACACAATCTGGCAAATAGATATATATTATTTAATGAAATATCACAAAGAAAATCATGGTTATAAATATATTTTGGCGTGTATAGACGTATTCACAAGAAAATTATATTGTATACCAATGAAAACAAAAGAAGATGATGAAGTAAATTCAAGTTTAAAAGAATTATTTAAAGAAGCAGACACATATCCATTAGTAATAACATCTGATAATGATGCAACAATATTATCAAAAGTTAATCAAGATTTTTTAGAAAAGCATGATATTATTCATGATGTAGTTCCGAAAGGTGATCATGCTAGTTTAGGCTTAATAGATAGGGTAGCCCGAACATTAAAAACAGTTTTACATAAAAGATTTGTTAAAAAAAATACAACAAATTGGGTTGATGTATTACCAACAATAGTTAATCAATATAATAATACCCCGCATTCAGGTATAGATGATATTAAACCAAATGAAGCTGATAAACCAGAAAATATTTATAAAATAATGGAATTGAATCTTATTAAAAAACAAATTAAAACAAATTTTAAAAATCCATTTGAAATCGGCGATCATGTAAGAGTAGAAATACCAGGTATGCATAAGAAATCTGAAGGAGTATATTCTAATGAAATATATACAGTTGTTGAAATAAGAGGTAAACGAATAAAATTAAATGATGGAAAAATTAGAAAATATGATATGTTATTAAAAGTATCACATGTACCAGAAGTTAAAAAACCAAATGTTATTAAAAGAGCTAAAGAACAATATAAACAAGAACAAGAATTAAAAGTGATAGATAATAAAGGCGAATTACCACAAAGAGAAAAACGAGATACTATACGTCATAATTATGATAATTTGGCAAAGAAAGGAAAATAATGAAATTTTTTATGCTATTTTTAAAGCAGACAAATAAACATTTCCTGTTCCTACAACTGAACTGATATTTACAACTAAATATATAAAACTTGAAGCACTTGAAACACTAAGAAAAGATGTTCCTTGATATATTGGAGTCAAAGACGTTGTATTTATTGTATCTGCACTATATGAGTATAAATAATCACTTCCTAAAGTGGCAGAAGTAGTACTAACACCAGTAATTCTATAATTTAAAGTAGTACTTCCAGATATTGCACGAAGCGAATAACTCCATTTAACTATATAAATACCTGCATTAACACTAACACTCGTTAAGTTTTGCAGAGAACCAGTAATATTAGGACCAGTTCCAAGAGATGAAGTAACAATATAACCAACTTGTGAACTCGTGAATGTTGGTAATGTTGAATAAGAATAAGCTAATGAATTTATTGTTAAACCATTATTTATTCTAGCATTTCCTGACACATCTAAATTATAACTTGAATATGAAATATTACCAACACATAAATTTTTAGGTATTGTAACACCTGTAGTTGCATTGAATGTTGCCGCTGAATTTATTAAATTTATAGATGTGGTATGAGTCGCAATATTGTTTGTATTTGTAACAATATTATTATTCGCTGAATAAACTAAACCACTTATGCTATTTACATTTCCACTGATGCTATTTACAGTTCCACTTATGCTATTTACAGTTCCACTTATGCTATTTACAGTTCCACTAATGCTATTTACAGTTCCACTGATGCTGTTTATTTTTCCACTTATTGATGTTCCATATACTACACCAGATAAACTAATAAGATTTGAACTGATTGTTGATACAACAGGGGCAGAAGAATTATAAACTAAACCACTTAATGTATTAATACAAGAACTAATACTTATTGTACTATTATATAAAATATCACCTGTTACCTTCAATGTACCTGAAATATCAGTACCTTTATTTGTTATATTTAATATATTTATTGGATTAGTAAAAGATTTATCACTGCATGAACGAAATGACAGAAGATTAAAAAAATCAAAATACAACTGATTTGAATTAATAAATATTCTTCCTGAATAAGATACTTTAGGATCACTAATAATTATTCCTTGTAATACTGTCATACTATATTTACATGTGATATAGTTTGTTGTGAATTGTCCAGTAATTATATTATTAGATGGATCTTTATAATCAATACAACTCAATTGTCCATTAATAATAGTATCTTTAAAATTATTGGCATAAACCATCACACCTGCTATTGTACCTATATTATTACTAGTAGGTGCAAATAATTGTATATGTGAAATTGCGATATGTGTTTCAGTAATATAATCTCCTTGACCTTGAAAAGAAAGAGTATAAGAACCTAATGTTGATATTTGAAATGTATAATTATATTGTGTCCAATTAATTTGTGATACTGTTATTATATCTAATAATTTATAATTTAAATATATTTGTAAATTATTTAATTGATAATTTGGGCGTGCACAATATAAAAAAGAAAGAGTGTAAGAACCAGTATGTGTAAAAGTCATTGTTTGAGATAACGTTGCAGTATTTTCTATAGAACAATATTGATATAAACCCTGATATGAAGTAAGAGTAATGTCTGGGTATCCGAAAGATGTTATTCCATTATCATTATTTTGTAAACTTATATTATCTGTACAGTTCCAATTTAAAATATCTTTCTCACCTTGCGCGAAAGTACTATAATATTGTACACCGTTAGAATAACCACTAAAACCTGTTATATTAGGGCTCATGAAATCTCCATTGATTATTAGATCTATAGACATTATTATATATATTTAGATTTTTATATTTGATTAATATATTCTAGGAAATCGACCGCGTTCTGTCTAACATTTTGGTTTCTGAATAACGTCACATTATTATAATATAATGACCCATTAATATATACATTACTAAATGCTGTTCCAATATTTACATCATAACCACCTAACATGTTTTGCGTTACAGTAATTCCATAATTTAAGGTACTAGCAGTATTGACTTTACCTGATATTGTGTTCAAATTACCTGATATCGTATTCAATTTATTAGTTAATTCTGTATTAATTATTGTTTTGTCAATTTGTAAATTTCCGCTGACTGTTAGATTTGTTCCTATATAACTGAGTCCAGAATAATCATTTACTAATTTAGAAATTGCAACATTACTAATATCTTGTATATAAAGTGCACTGTTAATAATAGTACTATCAAAAACATTTTTAATATATTTGATTTTTCCAGAAATAGATGATACATTTCCACTAACGCTTACTAAATAACTATTTAAATCGGTATTATTAAATTTAATTAATCCGTCACATGTAATATCTTTATAAAATTTAACAGTATTATTAAAAAAAGAATTACCGTCAAATGATTGTGAAAAAAATACACATGGAGTATTAGGAGATAAATAAGGAGAAATTTTGACATCACTAGTAATAATTGTAAAATTATTTGATATTTCAATATCTGTAGATATATATTGAGTTTTTGTATTTAATAATGTAAGATTTATCGTATGTCCACCGACTGTTGTTGATAATCCCGCTACAACACCTGCAAGTCCTGCAGTAGCCCCTGCAGTTAAAAGTGTTGCTATTGAATCAAAACCTAAAAAACCAGCCATTATACCAATTGCCGTATTAGCACTAGATGCACTACTTTTCGCGTCATTTGCGATAGATTTGGCGTTATCCGCGGTATTTTGAGCATCAATGATCCTTTGATTGAGTGGAGAAGGAGGTGTGAAAGATATTACAATACCAAGTAGTGTAATTGATGACCCTTGTTCATATATTTGATAATGACAGTCATCGGCGATACTTTTTGCTGTAGATGCAAGACCATCACCAGTTTTTGAATCTAAAATATTTTGTAATGTATTACTATAATCAATATTAGAAAAATATGATTTTGGAATACCTAAAAAATTATTACAAATTATATTTCCGCTTGTTGTTATATCGCCAGAAGTACTTATTGTTATTGGTGCTAATTTATTACTAATACTTGTTATATTTAATATATTATTATTTATTTGAGGGGATATTGTATTATAAATATAACTACTAACACTTGTTATATTCAATACATTATTATTTATTTGAGAAGATATTGTATTAAAAATATAACTACTAACACTTGTTATGTTTAATGAATTATTATATATATTATTACTTATTGTATTATAAATATAACTACTAACGCTTGTTATGTTTAATGAATTGTTATTTATATTACTACTTATTGTATTATAAATAAAACTACTAATACTTGTTATGTTTAATGAATTGTTATTTATATTACTACTTATTGTATTATAAATAAAACTACTAATACTTGTTACATTATTATTTGTAATAACTAACGAATCACTTATAGAAAGTATATTATCAGATAATGATTTTGATAATGAATTAATTGATGATTTAGTATAATAATTATCAAATGTATCTATCATCGCAATGTATGCATTAGTGTTTATATCTTTTATATCTTGTATCGTGTAGTAATAAGTTGTTAAATAAGATAATAATACAACCCCAGATATAGTATTTCCACTTATTGTTAGAGTTACTCCAGATATTGCATTTTGTAAACTATTGATTTGTGTTTGTATATTAGATGAAATACTTAAAAAATAACTACTTGGATTTCCTACAATTGTATAACCTGATATATCTTGTGTTGAATCTACATTACCTGTTGCAATAATATCATTACTATATATTTGAGATAATCCAGATAATCTTTTAATTATTGACATAATATTATAGTTTAGAAAAAAAATAATATCTAAATATTATTAATATATATATATGGCAACTAAAAATTATAATTTATATTTAGCAAGTGCAGACAAAAATAGTGGAGACAAAAATAATAATGCTAATTTTACAGTGAATTGGGATTCATTCTTACCTCGTGATTTTGATACTTTTCAAGTTACTTTTAATTTTAATGTAACAGCAGGATATTACAAAGATATAAGTAATACAACCGTTTATTCACATTGTAGAATCGTATTAGATACACAAGGACGATCTTTTACATATGATACAAGTAATTCTGGTAATTCATTAACGTTAGGATATGCGAATCGTGAACCATCAAATGCGATAACAAATACAAATGGTTTTAATGCTTTTTTTGGTTATAATGCTCCTAAAACAATTAATAGACCTACTCAGAATTTAATTAATGTAAAAATATATAGTATACAAGGGGGTACTGTATTAGTAGATACAAATTTGACGGGTACATTACAAACTGACATGACCCCTTGGGTTATGACATTATCATTTGTACCAATTGGTAAAAAACCAGATAATTTTCCATATGTTTTAAATGAATAAATTAAATTAGTTTTTATAATAAAATATAATTTAATCTAGCGTTTTTCTAAATAACTCTTAGTCTCTTTTGGTTCTTGATGATTATGTACATGACGAGTTATATTTCCTTTAACTAATTTTGTACCTAAACTATTGATTGGTGTTGTTAATTTTTTCCCTAATCTATTATCAACAAAACTAGAAGTTATTTTTTTCCCTAACATTTTATATATATAATATATAATTAGATATTTATTTTTAAAGTTTTTTATTATATTCTAGAATCTTACGCTAAGCAGGCCACCCTCTAGCACGTAGATCACATCGGCGTAAGCGTAAAAATCTAATGTATATAATCCACCTGGCGCCGTGCCAATGTTACATTCAAAGAATACTTGTGACCCTAATGTATTCATTCCACTTAGTAAAACATCACCACGTTGACAAAATGTTTCTAATTCTTGGGCTATAATGAAACCGTTTTTATATGAATTTGCTCCAGTGAAAACTGCTTGGACACCAGAATTCGTGCCAGCATCTCCAATTGAAGTGTCAGCCGCATCGGCTATTTGATATGTAGCAATTCCTAAAGATGACCCGTAACTCGCATTATTTAAAGAATGTAGGGCGCGCATCGTTTCTGCGTAGCCTTCTGCATATCCTCCAGTTGTATTTGTATTAACTAATGTTACTGGTTTTTGTGGTACTAACAATGAACCTATTCTCCACCAATATGTTTGAATCATTGGATTTACACGACTACTTAATGAATAGGCTAATAAATTAGCTACTTCTGTGTTTCGTCTTGGACACACCCATAATGATTTTAATGATGCAAAACGCGCAGGTACTAAGAATGTCTGTTGTCCTGCTGATGCTTGAAGTGTTGATACAAAATGTCTATATGTTGATGCATGTAAATAAATTGGTTGATCAAATGGTGTTACTGAATTTATCATTGACATACCATCTTGTTGTAATTCCACAATAGTTGCTTCTAATTCCACATTTACAATTTTCCATGCTGCCGCATATGCGCTATTATAACAAACTGCTAAATCATTACTTTCAAAACTTATTTCAATTCTGATATCATCTGCCAAGCCATGTAATGGCAAATATTTTTCGGCAAGCATTCCAAATACACCAGATATAACCGGTATACAAACTGTTAAAAAACATCCTTTATTTACAGCTGAACCCTGCCGCGGTGCATATACATTACTAAAAATATCACTAGTGCCATACATACCACTTACCGCGGTACGAGTGGCTTCATTCATATTTAAATCAACAATAGCATTCATTAAAACGTTATAAGCTTGTGTTGATTCTAACAAATTTGATCCAGAAAATACATCAATTCTATTAATAAAACAACTTCCTAACGCATCTAAAGAGAAATAATTCCCTGATGACGTATCAGTATTTTGAACGGTCATTCTTAGGTAGGTTTGATTTGGATCTAAAAAACAATTTCTACGAGCCGGTATGTATAAGACCGCCATTGAGGATGGATTAAATGAAGATGCATTCGTTGGAGGAATTGAACAACGATAAGATCTACCATTGACACTAGAAGGTTTCATATTAAATAAACAATCAGAGGCGACCGCATGAGAATTATTAAGTAAAGAATTGTTATCTGTCATAACTATATATAAATAATTGAGATAAAAAATTTAAACATTTTTAAAATATTTAATTTAATTTTTAATTATTATAACCATTTTGAATTATTGAATGAAAATTTGAATTATTTCTAGGTATCTCTTTAAGAAGAGTAAAGCATAATGTTAAATTCCAACTAGCATTATTAAAATTAATAAATCTTTCTAAATCATCTTTAATATCTATTTGAATATAATCTATAATTTTTTGTGCAATTGTAAATGAATAATCATTAGTTTTGTTAAATACAATTTGAGGTGCATAAGGAAATACTTGAATTGATTGAATTATTGAACTGTTTGTTTTTGTATATGATATTATATTTTTTGTATTGATATTTGACATATAAATATTAATATTGTTGACACCATTGAAATTACATTGATATGGTAATTTTATAATATGTTGATAATTATAATAAGCATCTCCTACATTTCCACCAAGTACGCTTAGTAGTGTTGATGTTTTATCAATATAAAATATTGAATCATTAAAATCTGTAAATGAAATTTTATTTGTATTAATATCTAATGACATTGTTATTGAACCTATTCCAATACTATATATTGTACTTTGTAATGTATTAAAATTATAATTTCCATAAGGTATATTTAATTCATAATTTCTTGTTTCTGCACCTATAAATAAATAATTATTAGTTTCATTTATATTATAAATACTATTAGATACACTAAAATTTAAAACAGAACAAGATTTTAAAATAGTATAGTCATCTTGTTGGATTGGATCTTCAAATTCAAAATAAATTGATGAATTTTTTGAATCATTTAATTTTCTGGTTGCATTACGAGAATCTAAAACAACTAAGAAACTTTCCTTTATTAATACATAATCATTATCCATTATTATCTTTCACTAGATATTTTTTTATTTAAATCATCTGAACTCGCATCTGAACTCAATTGATTTTTGCAAAGCAAAATCAATTATGTACGATTGTGGTCTCGTTGTGGATTTTGCTTTACAAAATCAACAAGAGCCTCATCATAAATTGTCCAACCTAATTCTTTTTCTTTTTGAACTCTTTCAATTCTTTGTTTATTATTTTTATATGCGTCTGTTGTTTCTAATTTTAAATAATCATCAAAACCTAATATTTCTTGTTTAGATTCAGAATAAAATGAGTCAAGCACATTCTTTTTTTCACCAATAAAATTTTCAATATTCATATTTTTTTATATATATTAATTTAGAAAATAAAAAATGTCTAAATAATTTTTTTCTATATCTATTATAATGGTCAAAAAAGTTAATACGAAGAAAGTAATAGATATTGAAGAAAGTTCATCGGGGTCTGAAGATAATGAAGTATTTGAAAAACCTAAAAAAACAAAAGAGACGACGAATAAATATTTAAAACAAAATAAAAAAATTGAAAAAGAAGAAGAAGAAGACAAAACAGATAATGAAGAAGAAGAAGAAGAAGAAGATAATAAAAAATATGTTAAACCTAAACGCAATGTAAAATATGTTATGACAGAGGCGCGAAAATTAGCATTTGAAAAAGCTAGACAAGTCAGAGCTGAGAAAATAGCTAAAAATAAAGCAGAGAAAGAATTAAAAGATAAAGAATATAATGATTATAAAGATTCTTTAAAAGCTAAAAAAGAAGCTAAAAAACAAAAGAAGCAAGCAGAAGAAATAAAAGAACTAGAAACATCATCAGAAGAAGAAATAGTTGTTAAAAAGAAAAAAAGATCAAAGAAAAAAGTTGTTTATGTTAGTGATGACGATGATGATAATGATAAAAAAAATGTTATTATAATTAATAATGGAAATAAAGAATCACAACAACAACCTAAAAAACCACAAAGAAATTTAGTATTTTTATAAATTAAAAAGGTCTATCCATTCCCATTTTATCGCTTTCGTCATATGATGGCTGTCTAGATCTTCCGGTTGTCATTATATCTCTTTTTTTGTTATTATAGTTATATCTTTCTTCAAGTCGTTTTATTGCAGCCTCACTATATTGAATTTTTCCAATATTAAAACC